>Ga0256838_1000070_pt1 | contig 78936 bp, 102 predicted proteins | sample 4571419metaG_FD_185978 | JGI IMG/M metagenome (GOLD analysis project Ga0256838, IMG submission 185978) | Hydrothermal vent microbial communities from Guaymas Basin, Mexico - 4571-419 | ecosystem: Environmental > Aquatic > Marine > Hydrothermal vents | place: Mexico: Guaymas Basin | collected... | reverse complement strand
AACAAGAGCAAATAAATGAAAATGTTTTTTATAAAATAAAAAAACCTTTAATAGGTAATGTTACAAAAGAAATTTTTTATAACGACATTTTTTCTATAAAATCTTGTTTTATTTATAAACAAAGTTTAGATAATATTGTTAATATATCTTCTTTTAGTGAAAAAACAAAACAATTTAATACAATTGGCGTTTTTACTAAATATTATAATGTACAACAAAATTTTACATATTTTAATAAGCAAAATCCTTATTTGTTTGTTAATAAACTAATTTGGCTTGAATTTAATAATAATGATAGTCTTTGGGAAAGAAAAACTTTATTTGAATATTATAATCCTACAATAATTACAACTCAATATTTAGATTTATGCTTGGTTTCTGGTTATAATAAAAAATTAACTATTATAGAAGCAAATAGTTTGTTTGGTGTTTATTTTGATAATATTCACTTGCCTCAAGTTATAGAGCCAAATAGTAGATTTTGTTTTAGAATAAAAATAGATATTAATAGCCCTTATTTAGATGTTGATAATAAGTGGATAGCTTTAAAAGTAGATGATGGCGAAAAACAATTTTATTTAAAATGGCATATTTGTATAAAAAGAGTGCCTCTTGCTAATGCTTATGTATTGTATCCTGATAAGAATTCTTATTCCGAAACTTATTTTTTTAATACTTTTTCTTTTAGAAGTGTTAATGGTGTAGAAACTCATTATCCAACAATGGATAATCCAAAAATAAATTTTAATGCCAAATATTCACATTTAGATTTATACAAACATAAATTTGGAGAAAATGTAGTTTTACAAAATGAAAGACAAAAAATAAAATTTCCATTATGGAGTGAATACACAAAAACAATAGAATCAAAAGAAAAAACCTCTATAATAAGAATAGAAAAATTACCAAAAACAATAACAATAGGTTCTAAATTATTTTTAATAGAAGAAGAAACAAAAGCATTTAATTTAACAGTAGTAAGAATAGTTGATAATAATACTATTCAAGTCTTAGAACAAGTAACTTATAAAAAAGGTCAAATTGTTGTTCCAGCAATAGAAACTTTTATTAAAAATAATACAAGTATAAATAGAGAATTAAAAGACAATTCGTTTAGTATAACTTTAAGTTCTACTAAAGTTGTTAAGGATTTAAAATGAGTTATACTATTCAAACATATAGAGATTTTTTAATTTTTCCTAAAGAATTTTTACCTTTAAATTCAATAAGTAAAACGATAACACACAATAGAATTTTACTTGGTAAACCATACAATAAAGAAATGTTTTTATTTAATGAAAGTGAATATTATACGGAAAGTATTACTTTAAAATTTGATAATTATGAGGAAATGAAAGCTATTAGAGATTTTTTTATTGATATTAAAGGAAAAAAAGAATTTTTTTGGTTTTATAGTTATAATACTGAAATTCAATTAAAAGAAGATATTAAAAAAGGTAATAGTAGTTTTAAAGCCGAATTACCTTTATTTAATATAATGTTAGATTACAGACCTTTATTTATTTTTGTTCCTGAAATTAATTTTGCAACACAGATTATTGATGTTGCCGATTTAGGTTTTGATGTCAGAGAGACTTATAAGAAAATAGGAAAATATATTACTTTTGACCCTTTTCCTTCTTATATTTCTTTACAAGAATGTAAAAGTTTTTATTTTATGTTTTTAGGTAGTTCAAGTAAAGACGATATTACTTTTGATTTTATAGATTTGGTAAGAGGAAAAGTAACTTTTAGTTTTAAAGAAATCACAATAGCACATTATAAAAAATTAGGTTTATTTAAGGAAGGTTAGATGGAACTATATGAAATTTATTATATGGGTAAAACTTATTTTTATTGTAGTGGGGCGGAAGATTTATTTTTTAACGGAATTACTTATAGAGCAATTCCGATTGAAAGAAATGAAATTAATTTGACTGTTGATACAAATGGGGCTATTGTTACTTTTCCGATAGATGCTCAACCTTTTGCTTATTTTGTTACAAACCCTAATGTTAAATTAGCTACAATAAAAATAAAAAAATATCCGCAAAATTTTGTTTTTTTTGAGGGTAGTGTTTTAACTTGTGATTTTAATTATGTTAAAAGAATAGTTAAAGTAACAATTGGCTCAAAATATATTTTAAAAGATGTTACTATACCAAAAAGAAGTTATAGTCGTTATTGTAGTTTTAATTTTTGTGATGAAAATTGCGGTTTAAATTTAGCAAATTATAAGGTAACTCTTGCATCAGGTACATATGAAATGCCACGAGCCGATACTATTGTAAGTGATTTGTTAAAAGATTTATCTTTTAATTTAATTTCTGGGTATATTGTAACATCTAAGGACGAAAAACAATTTATTATGGATTATAATAAAAGTAGTGGAACAATTACTTTATTAAAACCTATATTTTTTACCGATATAAGTCATATAAATGTATATGCTGGTTGTACGAAAACATTAAACGATTGTATTGCTTATAATAATGCGAAAAGATTTGGTGGTTTTCCTTATATACCAAATAAAAATTTATATTCAGAAGGTTTTTAAAGGAGGCTAAAATAGACCCATTAACAATGTTAATAGTAGTAGCAGTAATTTTAATTTTAGTATATTTGTTAATACCTGTTCCACAAATAAATCAAAATGCTGAAAGTGCTGGATTGAATGATTTTTCTTTTCCAACAAATTCTAATTCGCGGAGTATTCCTATTTTATATGGAACTTGTTGGGTTAGTGGTAATGTTATTTGGTATGGAAATTTAAAATCTTATGAAATAGAAGCTTGTAGTTAAAGGAATAATATGGGTGGTGGAGGAAAAGGTGGCGGTGGTTGTCAAACTGTTGGTTATGGTTATACCCTTTCAATGGCTTATGCTTTAGTAGAAAGTTTTGATTTATTAAGTGGTTATTCTTGGCAAGGGACTATTGATTATCTTGATAATTTTGCAAGTGGCGGGGTTGGAAACATTAATACTTCAGCAAGAAGTTCTGGTGTTAGTGGTAATCCCTCTTATTATTTATTAAATGTTGTTACAGGTAAAAAAGGAGAAGTATATGCTTCTGATATAAGCGAAGTGTCTTCTTTAAGAGTTTATACAAATTCTAATTTACCAACACATAATAAGGTTTTTGAACTTGATTATCCTATTCCACAACAAGCAAAAATAAACGGAATTGCTTGTGCTTTGTTTGATAATGCTTTTGTTGGAGATAATACTACACAAATTCCTAATTATAAGTTTAGATTGTCAAGATGGGCTTTAAATTACAATTTGTTGCCTTGTTCAGATATTAACAATTGTCAAAATAGAATAGGTTATGATATAAATCCCGTTTCTGTTATTTATGATTTGCTTGTAGGTTATTTAGGTATAAACGCTAATGATATAGACAAGGAAAGTTTTTTAGAGTGTGCTAATACTTTAAAGAGTGAAAAATTTGGAATTTCTTTTGTTATGACAAGAGAACATAATGTTGTAGATTGGATAAAGGAAATATTAAGAGTAATTGATGGTGTTTTATATTTTTCTGTTATTGACAATAAATGGAAATTATACTTAATTAGGTATAGAGAAGACGAAACTCCAATAGAACTTAATGAGTATAATACAAACGATGTTTCAATAAAAACAGGGGATTGGTCTAATGTTTTAACAACTTTTACTTTTAAATATTCAAATGTATTAACAGGTTTAACGGAAAGTTTTACTATTAAAAATGAAGCTCTTGTTCAAGTTTTAGGGTATGAAAAACCAAAAACTTATACTTTTCAATTAATATCAAACCCAGATACAATGAATATTGTTGCCCAAAAAATAATTCAAAAAAACGGAAAACCTCTTTCAACTTTAAAAGCAAAATTAAATTTTATGGATTTTCCAGCTATACATGTAGGACAATTAGTAAAAGTAAATATGCCAGATTTAAAAATACCAGAAATGTTTTTTAGAATTATAAAAATAGGTGGAGATAAAGAATGGCAAACTTATATTGAAATTGAAGCAATTGAAGATATATATAGAGTTCCCGTTTTGAATAATTTGTATTCTGATTCAGATGCTGGAATAGGTAATTTAAAAGTTTACCACATTTATTCTACTCCACAACATTATGATTTAATACCTTTAAATAACTTGTTGTATATGCCTAATGTTACTCAAAGAACTTATAATGTTGTTCCCGTATGTTCAAAGCCTGATACTAATGAAATTATTTCTGGTTTTAGAGTTCAAGATAAAACAGATGGTAGAATTTTTAATGGTGATTTTTTAGTTTATGGTATTTTAGATGAAAGTTTTAATGATGGAGATGAGTTAGACTTAGTAACTAAAATTAAAGTTAGAGATATAGAAGGGTATTTATATTCTACTACATTAAATGATGAGGATTGGCAAAAATTAAGAATAGTTATGTTAGTAGATAATGAGTTAATTAGTATAAAAGAAGTGTTTTATGATAGTGTTACAAATACAGCTATTTTTAAAGGGTTGATTAGAAACTTAAATGGTAATAAATCTTCACATCCTGCTGGGTCAAAAGTTTGGATTTATATTAATTATTTTAAAAATTTAGTTAATATTTCTGAAAACACTTTTGATTTAAAATACTCCTTTTGGTATAGAAATCTTTATAATGCTTCAGAAAAAGTAGATTTAGAAAAAACTATTGAAGATTCTTTTGTTTTTAAGCCTTTACCTCCAGCAAATGTTTATGTTAAAGCCTCTGAAAATAAATTGTATTTTTCTGAGGCTTTAAGAGGAGATTTAAGTGGTGATTTACAAGATTGTGACACAATTACAGCTGGCGATAGTGAAAAAAATACTGAAGATTATTTAAAATTTAATATATATGAAGGAAATAATCTAATTATGACTTATGACCCTGTTCCTGAGGATACAATCATTGAGTTAGATATCAGTGGTTATAATGCTAACGATATATATGTTGAAAGTGTGTATAAAGATACATATAAAAGCAATAAAATAAAAGCATTAGTTGTTTAAGGAGTTATGTATGAAATTAATTGAATTACAAAATGAATTTTTAAGTGATTTAGCAAAACTTATTAAGTTTGTTCAAGGAAAAGGTTGGATTATAACAGGAGGAGAATTATACAGACCTTATGATATGCAATTATTGTATTATTATGGTTATAGAGTGAAAGAGTGTGAAACTACTGTTAGACCTATTTGTTTAGTTAAAGATAAAAAAGTTAGTTGGACTAAAAGTTCTAAACATTTACAAAGATTAGCAATTGATTTAAACTTTTTTAAACCTATTCAAGGAAAGTATGTTTTAACTTATGATAAAGAAGATTTAGCTATTTTTGGAGATTATTGGGAAAGTTTAAGTCCGTTAAATAGATGGGGAGGATTTTGGAAAACACCAGATACTTGCCACTTTCAAAAATTAATTAAAAAAGGATAAAAATGGCTATTTTATCTAATGGGGTAGAAACAATTGAAGTTGGAAGTAAAGTTTGGAGAGTTATTTGCAATAACAATTTTATTAAATTAAATGATTTAATTACAGATGTATCAAATAAAGCAAATAAAGATTTATCTAATGTATCTGATGCTGATTTTAAATCAAAAGCAGATAATATAAATGTAGCCTATCAAACAGATTTAGATACAAAAGCAAACACAGATTTAAGCAATTTGGCTAATACACAAGTTAATGAAGATATAGTTTATGTAAATGAAACAAAAGGTTTAGTTTTAGTGGATAGAAGCGATACAACTAAAAAATATAGACTCTATATAGATAATGGTACTCTACAAATAGAGTTAGTATAAGGAGTTTAAATGACTGTTTCAAAAAATCTAACAGGTAATACTTGGGAGTTACTAAAAAGTGGTGCTTGTGTTTTTCAAGTTCAACAAGGGGAAGTTTTAGTTTTTATAGGAAATACTGAGCCTACTTATGAAGATAGTGTTGCTTCTTATATTGTAGGGGATTTTTTTAGATATACGGGAAATCAAAAAGTATATGTAAAAGCAAGAGGACAAGCAAAAATAGTTTATGATGATAGTTTTGGGAGTTAATTTTGTTTGAGAAACAAAAATATTTTTATATAGGAATAGATTTATCTACTACAAATACGGGTATTGTAGTATTATCTAATTCAGGAGGTTTATTAGATTTCAAACTAATTGCCCCAGAAGGGAAAAATATAAAAGAAAGAGCTTTTATTGTTAGTAATAAAGTAAAAAAATATGTAAGACAACACAGAGATATTTTTACAAAAGTTATTATTGAAGATATTTCTTTACATTCAAAAGGTAAAGTTGTAGATTTAGCAATGTTACTTGGTAGTGTTTATTATAGTCTTAAAAAACATTATGAGGTTATTTTAGTTCCTCCAACTACTTTGAAAAAGTTTTATACTAAAAATGGAAGAGCTAAAAAAGAAGATATGATTAATAATACTCCTGAACTTATTATTAAAAGGTTTTCTGAAAAATATAAAAAAATTGATGATTTAGTTGATGCTTATGCTCTTGCTTTATATGGACTTCTTAACTAATTAAATTTTGTCCGAAAGTGTCCGAAGCCTTAAAGAAATTTTTTTATTCTATCCAAAAATCCTTTTAAAACTCCCTAAATTTCGGACTTTCTTTATATTAGACTACTATATAACAATCTACTTTATTTCTCTTGACTTTTTATAAAAAATTTTTTATAATTTTAATGCAATAAAAAAATAAAGGAGAGAAAAATGAGAGATTTAAAAATAGTAAATCCTAATGCAGAAAATTTATGGGAAGTTTATGGTATTAGTAAAGAAGAATTTGATGCTTTAGTAGAAAAATATAAAAACAAAGAAATTTCGTTTAAAGAAGCTATTTTAGAGCAAGATACAATTGCTTTATTTATTTTATTTTCAAGTATGCTTGATAAAAATGAATGTTTGGTAAATGGTTTTGTTCATTTTTTAGAATTAATGGAGGAAGTTGAAATTAATTCTTTTATTGATTTAATAGAAGTATTAAAAAGTGTTGATAGGACGAATTATTTGATTTATATTGCTACTTTTTTTGAAACTTTTAATGATTTAGAAGGTTAAAAATGAAAAATGTATTAATAATTGATAGTAAGTTAGTAGTTTACTATTTGTTTCATAGAAAAGAAACAAATTTGTTGAAATTTACTGATTTGATTGCCAAAAGAATGTTAAATACAGAATTTGGCAATCAAGTTATTCCTATTTTTGTTATGGATAAGGGACAAAGTAAAAGAGTTAAAATTGCCCCTGAATATAAAGCACAAAGAAAAGATTTAATTAAAAAACAAGGAGAAGCTTATGAAATAAAGGTTAAAAAACTAAATGAGTTTTATTCAAAACTTGAAAATTATTTAAGAAATTTTGGTAGAGTAGTAGCAATTGAAGGTTTAGAGGCTGATGATTTAGCAAGTGTTTTAACGGATTATCTTGTTGGGGATAATCTTATTTATTTTACAAGTGATAGTGATTGGCTTAAATTTTTTAATGAAATGAATACTAATTGGGGCAATCAATGGCTTTATCATTTGAATAGGGGTAGGTTATTTCATTCAAGCGAATTAGAACAAGAATTTGGTTATAAGTTAGGGTTTGATAAAGTTATTGAAGATTGTTTTTGTGGTGTAGGAAAAGAAAATATAAAAGGATTAAAAGGTTTAGGTCATAAATCTTATATGAAAATTTATGATGAATGCAAAGGAGAATTAGCTTGTATTAAGAATAGGTTAGCTAATTTAGTTAAAAAAGGACGATATAAAATTCCCGACAAATTTGTTGATTTAGATGAAATGTTTAGGTATAATATGTTGTTGTTTAAGCCTTTAGGTTTTAAAGATTTGAGTGAAGATGAGCAAAAGGAAATTAAAATCCAAATTTCAATTAAGCCCACAAAAAGTATGGATAAAATAGTTGAAGATAGTCTTGAAATTTTTGATAAATTGTATTATCCTACAAATGAAGAACAAAAATTTTATAAATTAAAATAAGGAGTTGTTATGGGGATTACTCTTGTAAAAAATAGAAAACATATTGTAATTAAAAGAGATGGTAGAGAGGAAGAATATAATGAAGAAAAAATGAGAAAAGTTTTAGAGTGGGCTATTGAAAAGGCATTGAGAGAGGGCTTTTATAAGTGGGATGAAAAATTTATTACAAAAGAAATAATTAATAAGTTAGTTGATGAGGTTTTACAAGATACACAAATAAAAATTTATGATAGAATACATATAAGTAAATTGTTTGATACTGTCATTGAAACATGTGAAAATAAGATTAGTGAATTGCAATTAATTTGGGATGATGTGACTAAGAATTTGTTAGTTCAAAAATATTATAAAGAAGTTTGGGGAATAAAAAGAGATGAATATCCTGATTATTTAGAAGTGGTTAATAAGGGTGTAAAATATGGTATAGATATTTACAAAAAAATAAAAGAAAACTTTACTGAAGAAGAGTTAAAAGAGTTAGGTAATTATATTAAACCAGAAAGAGATTTTTATATGACAAGTTTGGGCATTAAATCTTTTATGAGTAGATATGCTTTAAAATATACAAAAAATAAATGGCTTGAATTACCACAACACACTTTTATGAGATTGGCGATTAAATCTTTTATGTATGAGTCTAAAGAATTAAGAATAAACTTAATAAAAGAAAGATATGATAGTTTGGCAGAAAGTATTATTACTGAGGCAACTCCAAGATACAATGCCGAAGATATGGAGGCAAGTTGTGTTTTAATTGCAATGGGTGATGATACAAATTCTATTTTAAGAACAGTTAGTTCAGTAGCTTTATATTCTAAATTTGGAGGAGGTACTGCCGTTGATGTCAGTCCTATTAGGGCAATAGGAAGTAAAATTGGTAAAAATGGAGAAAGTGATGGTGTTATTCCTTATATTAGAATGGTTGAAACTGCTATTTTAGGTTTTAAGCAATCTGGTAATAAAAGAAGAGGGGCTTGTGCTGTTTATTTTAATTGGTGGCATTATGAAATTGAAGATTTATTAATGTTAAAAAACGAAGGGGGAAGTGAATTTAAAAGAGCAAGAAGTTTGCAATATGGAATAAAATTAAATAGATTGTTTATTGATAGAGTGATAAAAAACGAAGAGATAACTTTATTTGACCCAAAAGAAACGCCAGAATTATTAGAAAATTATGGTGAAGAATTTGAAAAATGGTATAAATACTATGAAAATAAAAGTGGTATAAGAAAGAAAAAAATAAAAGCAAGAGATTTGGCTTATGAAATAGTGAGAGAAAGGCTTGAAACAGGAAATATTTATGTGTTTTTTGATGATAATGTAAATGAAAAAAGTCCTTTTAATGAATATATAGGTCAAAGTAATTTGTGTGTTAGTTATGAAACAAAACTTTTAACAAAAGAATTTGGGAATATTGAAATTGGTAAGTTAGTGGAAGAAATGAAAATTAATAAAGTAACTTGTTGGAATGGTGAGAGATGGAGTGAAACTGAAGTATTTAGAACAGATGATGGTAGTGGTCAAGAAGTTTATAGAGTTTATTTGTATAAAAAAGAATTAGATTTTGTTAATTACGAACATGGAAGTATTAGAGACTTTACACATATTGACGCAACAAGTTATCATAAATGGTATTTAAAAGATGGAACAGAAGTAAGAACTATTGATTTAAAGCCAAATCAAATTTTACAACATAATGGACTTGACAAGGAAGACGAATATTGGGTTGTTGGTAAAATAGAAAAATTAGATAAAAAAGTTCCTACATATTGTGGTAATGAACCTTTAAATCATAAACTTGTTTTTAATAATGTGTTAACAGGCAATTGTTCAGAAATAGTTTTACCTACAAAACCTTCTTATAAAAAATCACAAAAAATAATACAAAATTTTGATACAAAAGAGTTTAAAATAAAAGAAACTTTTAAAAACGGTTTAATTGCTTTATGTAATTTAAGTTCAATAAATGTAGTTGAATGGTCGAATTTAGATGAAGAAGAAAAAAGAAAAGTTATTTATAATTTATTACGAAGTCATGATAATTTGATTGATATGTCATTTTATCCTGTTAAGGAAGGAGAAATTCATAATAAAATGTATAGACCTATTGGGATTGGTATATCTAATCTTGCTTATTATTTTGCTAAAAATAAAACTAAATTTACAGATGATAAAGTATTAAAATTACAATTTGATATTATGGAAGATATTGCATATCATATTTATAGTGCGAGTGTAGAATTGGCAAAAGAAAGAGGTAAATTTGAATGGTATAACAAAACAAAATGGAGTAAAGGTTGGTTACCTATTAAGCAATATGAAGAAGTTTTTAAAAAATATGCTGATAATTGGCAAAGTTTGAGATGGTCTGAATTAAGCTTAGAAATTGAAAAATATGGTGTTAGATTTGCAACACATTTGGCGATAGCTCCTACTGCTACAAGCTCATTAAGTATAAAAGGAGGTAGTACAGAAAGTATTAATCCTCCTAAAAGTTTATTTGCAATTAAAAAAGGTAGTTTAATAGGAAAACAAATTGTGCCTCAATTAAATAAATTTAGACAATGGTATCAAACAGCTTACCAAGTTTCAAATAAAAGGTTGTTAGAATTAGCTCAAATAAGACAATGTTTTATTGACCAAGCACAAAGTATAGATACATTCTATTTAAACCCAGATAGTGCTTTTGAAGCATTTAAAGATATTGTAGAGGCAGAAAGGTTAGGTTTAAAAACTTTGTATTATGCTAATAGTATGAAAGCTGAAGAAAAAGAAGTTTGTGAAAGTTGTAGTTCTTAAATAAAAATAAAAATAAAGGAGTGGGTCATGAGAGAATATATTTGTGATAAAATAGTTTGTGTGCCTAATGAGCCTCCAAAACAAACTTGGAAACTTTTTTTTGGAGATACAGGTCATATTATTAGAGTTGATAAAGTAGATTATAAAGTTTTTCAAAATTTATATGAAAAAGCGATGGCTGATTTTTGGACTTTTAAAGTTGTTGATTTTAGTCAAGATGCAACAGGATGGGAGAGATTAGATGAAAACGCAAAAAGAATGTTTTTATTAAATAATGGTTATCAAACATTAATGGATAGTGGAGTTTATAATGAGTATTTTAGTTTGTTGCGTTTTGTTTCAAACTCAGAATTATCTATTTTATATTCAATGATAGGTATGCAAGAAGCTACACAACATGCTCCTGGTTATTCTTATGGATTATCTCAAATGTTTGGTGGAAATGTTGAAAAACAATTTAATGTAGTTTACGAAGATTCTTTTGTTAAAAGAAGATTAAATAGTGAAGTGGATTTTGCTTATAAATTGCAAATTAAAAGTCAAGATGGAAAAATAGATGATGAATTAAAAAAACTTATTTTACAAGTTATTTTTGCTACTTATTATCTTGAAAGTGTTAAATTTCCGTTTAGTTTTATGGTTACTTGGAAGATTAATGAGGCTTATGATTATGCAATACAAGGTTTTAGCCAAATTATTGCTTTAATTGCTTATGATGAATTAACAACACATAAACCAACAAATAAAAATGTTTTAAATATTTTGTTAAAAGAAGAAAAACAAGGCTTTAAACATTTAAAAGATTGGTTTATCGAATGGGCTATTAGTTATGTTAAAGAGCAAGTTTTAGAAGAATTAGAATGGAATAAGTATTTACATAGTGAAGGTAGTATTAATGGTTTTACCGAGGATTTAGGAGAGTTGGTTATTAAATATTTTGCGGATGATTGTTTAAAATTGATAGGGATAGATGGTATTTATAATGTAGAAGAATTTTCTGACTTAAGTTGGTATAAAAAACAATATGATATAAATTCTACTAATAATGCTAATCAAGAATTAAGTAATATTAGTTATCAGAGAGGTGGGGTTAAAAACGATTTGAATAAATTTGATAATTTTAAATAAAAATTCTTGACAATTTAAAAAATTTTTTATATAATTTTAAAGACTATTGGTTAGAACATTGGTTTAACCATTAGTCAAAAAATTAGTAAATTTATTAGAAGGAGATTAGTATGACTTATGAAGAATTAGTAGCAATGGGTATTGACCCTGAAGAAGCAAAATTAATTGCAAAAAACACAGGTGGTGAACAGACAAGTAGTGGGCTACCGTTTGATGTTGTAAAAATCAATTATGACAAAGATGATGTGCTTATTAATGAGGGAGTAAAAAAAGGTGAAATTATTACAGGTTGGGAAATTGATAAGAAAACTCTTGAAGTAAAAAAAAGAGGAAAAGTATTTAAACAACCTGTAAAAATGAGAGTTATTGCAATTGGTTATCAATATAGTGCTTACGATATTAGCAAAAATGGTTATAGCCATATAACTCCTGTGTTTACAAATATTATGGAAGGAAAAGATATAGTTGAAGTTAAAACAGGAGAAACTGTTGGAGCTTTAAAAGATAAAGGCGTAAAACTTACATTTAATCAAATTTTGCTTGTGACAATTGATGAGGATGGTAAAGAAAATCCTTATTTGATTTATTTGCGTGGTGTAAATTATATGAAGTTCTGGGAACAAGTAAGGGAATTAATCGGTGATGATCATCTACCATTAAAGTATTACATTTATGTAAAAACAAGAAAAGAGGTAACAAACGGAAGAGCAGTGTGGGTTTATGATATTGAAAAAATTGAGCCTTTAAAACCAAAAGAACTTCAAGCAAAAATTAAAGAGACTATTCCACTTATTAAAAAATGGGATGAATGGGTAGAGTCTACGGGTATAAAAACAAAAGTTCCTACAAAAGCAAGTGAAATAGAAAAAGAAGTTGCAGAACAAGAGGATGACGATGATTTGGAGACTTCTTATTAGTCTTCTTTCTTTTTCTTTTTTTAACTACTTTCATTATAATTTAATAAAAAGGAAATTATAATGAAAGTAGTTGTTTTTGGCGATATTCATTTGAAGATTAATGAAAAAGAAGATTTTTATGAGCGTAGATTTTTTAATTTGATTCAAGTTATAAAAAAAGAAGTGCCTGACATTTTAATTTTAAATGGAGATATTTTAGATAAGGCAAATCCAAGTTGGTATGAATTAAAAAAATTTTACGAATGGATAGAAAAAGCAAATAATTTTGTAAAAAATAAAATTATTCTTATAAGTGGAAATCATGAAGATTTATCAAAAAATGAATGTTTATATGATTATCTACCTCAAATTAATTTTGAATATGTTGATAAAGGTTTTTTAAGAGTTACAAATGATATTACTTTTTGGTTTGTTTCTCATCATAAAATTTTTGAAATTTATAAACTTAAAAATGAGTTTTTTACCGATATTAATATTTTATTTTCACATTATAGAAGTGCTATTAATGTTTATATGACTAATGAAATTGATAATGTTTTTGTAAGTAAAACTTTTGATTATGCAATTCTTTCTGATATTCATCAACACTACAAACCCGCTGTTAATATTGAATATACTTCAAGTCCTTATTCTGTTGTTTTTGATGATAGAGAAGATTTTGGTTATATAGTTTTAAATGTAGAGAATAAGAATTATAAAGTTAAATGGAAACAATTAAATTTACCTAATTTGGTAAAGTTGGTAATAAAAGAAGAGAAAGATATAGATAAATTAAAGTTAGTTTTAAAACAAAATAAAAAAGATGTTTTTAAAGTTATTTCAGCTATTAAAACAGATGCTTTGATTGATTTTATTGAAAATAATAGAGAAAGAATTGTAAGATATTCTTTTATAAATATTGAGGAAATTGAGAATGAAAAAAAAGAAGTTATTTCTGAAATTAAGCATAATGATAAACAAATAGTTATAACTGATATTATTAAAAAACATTTAAAAATAGAAGATAAAGACCTTAAAAAAGAAATTATTAGTGAGCTTGAGTTGATTGAAAAGGATTTATAATGGTTAAAATTGGGGATTATTATATAAATAAAGAAGATATACAAGGTTTTTCAGATATTTTTAAGATAAATGAGAAAAGGTATTTAGGAGTAGTTTTATTAGAACAATCTTTTTATTTTGATGTTTATTTAAGAGGAGGCAATATAATAACTATTGCTTCAAAAAATTATGAAGAAGTAAAAACTGAACACAAAAAGCTTGTTTCTTTATTTAAGGAGTTTCACAATGTATGAGTTTAAAAAAATTAAAATAGAAAATTTTTATTCATTAGGGCAAGTTGAGTTTGAATTTAAAAATGGGGTTTATCTTGTTAAAGGTATTAATAAAGACATAAAAAGCGATACATTAGTAAGCAACGGGGCGGGTAAAACAAGTATTTTTAATGCAATTTATCAGTGCCTTTTTAATAAAAACCTTAAAGACCAAAAAGGAAATATTCAGTCAGTTAATAATGTTTACACTAAAAAACCATATGTTATCTCTCTTAACTTTAAGAAAAAAGAAAACGAGTATTTGATTATTAACGATAGAAATAAAATGTCAATTGATATTTATAAAAATGGAGAATATATAAGTCCTAAAGGAATTACAAATCAATTAAATTTGATTAAAACTGAAATTATTAATTATGATTTTGATGTAATTACTTCGCTTACTTATCTTAATCAAACTTCACTTGATAGTATTATTGAAATAACGGGTAAAAATAATATTGTTTATAGGTTTTTTAATGTTGAAAAAGTGTTGGCTTATCAAGAGGTTATTCAAAAACAAATTAGAGAATTGAAAAAAGAATATGATTTATTATTAGTTCAGTATAATTCTATTCAAGATAACTTATCTTTATTTAATAAACTTGAAGAAATTGAGGAAATAAATTATGAGGAAGAAATAAATAAATTAAAAGAACAATTATATAAATTAGAAACAAGTGAAATAGTCTCAATAATTCAACAAAAAGAACAAGAATATTTAAAACAAAAAGAAAAAGTAGATAATTTAAAAGAAAGAGCAATTGAATTAAAATTTAAAGCTGAAAATTTATATAAATTGAAAGAAGATTTAAAAGAAGGTATTTGTCCTGTTTGTGGTAGTCAAGTGGTTGATAAATATAAAATTTATGAGGAACAATTTAAAAAGGCGGATGAAGAATTTAAGGAATTTAAAAAGTATTATAAAAAAGAGAAAAATAAAGTAGATATTTTAAAAGAAAAGTATGAAGAAATTAAAAATAGTTTTGAACAAAAGAAAAAAGATATTTTATTACAAATTGAAAAATTAAAAGTAAAAAGAGATGAATATATAAAACAAAAAGAACTTAAAAAACAACTTGAAGATAATATTGATAAATTAAGAGAGAAATTAAAAGAATTAAAAGAAAAACGCCTTTATTTAAGTAAGAAAATTGATGTATATAAAGAAATTTTAAGTTTGTTTAAAAAAGGTATCATAATGAACGAATTTTTAAAAGATTATGTGCGTTTATTAAAACTTAATATTGAATTTTTTAAAGATAAAAGTGCTTTTGATTTCGATTTTGAAATTAAAATAAATAAAGGAAGTTTGGATTATAAATTTATAGATAGAGGTGTTAAAAAAACTTTTTATCAATTAAGTTCAGGCGAAAAGACAAGAGTTAGTTTGTTATTGCTTTTAGCCACAATTAAAACTTTAGAAGAATTAATTGGTATAAATATTAATTTTCTTGTTATAGATGAATTACTTGGTGTTTTAGATGATGAGGGGATTGAGTTTATGAAAAATGTTTTAAATTATTTGAAAAAAGATAAAGCTATATTTATTATTACACATCACAATGAAATTGAAGAAATTTTTGCTGATTATTTGTTTACTGTTATAAAAGAAAATGGGATTTCAAGTTTAGAAGTTAAGGAGCTTATAAATGTCAAATAAGTATAATATACCAGAAAAAGATTATAAACACATTGAAGGTTTAGCTTATAAAATATACGAGAGAAGTTTTGCAGGAATTGATTTAGAGGATTTAATTCAAGAAGGGGTTTTAGGTTATCTTTTAGCAAAAGAAAAATATGATAGTGATAAAAACGATTATTTTATGGGATTTGCTTATAAAAAAATTTATGGAAGAATGTTAGATTGGGTTGCTAAAAATAGTTTAAATAAATATGGTGCAATTAAAAAAAGTTTAAAAGATAAAGAAAGTTGGCTTACTGCTCCCCCTGAAAATTATGAGGAATTTCATATAAATGAAAATTATATGGAAGATGTTGAGAGATATTTATTACAAGAAAATATAAGAGAATTATTAAAAAATTATTTTACTGATTTTGAATTAAAACTTTTGCATGATTATTTTATAAAAGGTTATGGTTTAATAAAAACGGCTAAAGTAAATAACATATCTTTGAGTAGTCTTAAATTTATTATAGTAAAAAGTATTATTTTTATTAGAGATTTTATTCAATATGGTAAAGTAGAAAGGATAGATAGTGATGAAATCAAAAAATATTACAATTCTTTTTAATTTAGTAAATGATTTTTATTTTGAAAAAGGCTACTATAATAGACAAAATGCTTTTTTAGTTGCTTATAATAAGTTTAGAAAAGAATTTGAATTATTAATTTCGGCATATTATTCTTTAACTCCAAAAAATAAAAATTTTTTAAGTTTTATAAGAGAAGGTGATTTGATAGAAGGTGGAGATTTAATTTCAGCATTAGGTTTAATTCTTTTTTATATAGAGCAAGGAGATTTAACGGCTTTAAAAGAATATACTAAAAGTATTAATAAAAAGATAGTTTGGATAATTAAATTGTTTTTAAGTGGTAAATTTTTAAATGTAGGTGAAGATTTTATTTTAAGTGTTTTAAAAAAGTTATATACAAAAGAAGAGTTATATGCTTTATTAAAAATTGAAAATTTGGATTTAAAAGATTATAAAATTAAATTGCTTAGAGGCGTTGGCGATAAATTAAATTATCCTTTAGATTTTTATATTTTACCTAAAGGTGTAAGTGAATATAAAATTTTTAGTTTTGTTAAAAAAGGAAATTTAATTGATTCTGATTTAAAAAGTAAAAAAATAATTAGTTTTTTAAAAGAAATTTTTAAGTTTAAAAATAACATGTCCTTTTATTTTATTTATGAAAAAGACATTTTAGTTCCTTTATTTATGATTAACGAAGGCAAAAAAATTAAAAATTTTCGTTTTAAAAAATACAATAACATAAAAATTAAATATCCTAATATAAAAGAAATTAATACTTTCTATGATTTAAAAAGTTTAGGTAAAAATTTAATTAAAAAACATTTAATAATAGATAAACAAGGCATTAAAATTTTAAAATTAAAAACAAGAAAAAGTTTTATTAAAGTTTTAGATTATTGGTTTGATGAAAATTTGTTACCTATTGGTTTTATATTAGAAAATGGTAAAAAAATTAAGTATAAAATAACTGATGAAATTGTAACATTTGGTTTGGAAAATTTATATGTTCAAGAAAATATTTATTATTTTAATAAAGAAGAAATTTATAGACAAATAGTGGATTTGCAAGTAGGAATGTTTAGAAAATGTGTTTGTTGTGGTAATTATTTTTCTAAATTTAAAAAACAATTATGCCCTATGTGTTATAAGAATTTTTATGAAGTTGCAATAAGTAATATTGATAATGAATTTGTAGAACACTTTGACTTTGTAAAAAATCATTATTTTGAAACAGAAGTTGAAAAATATAGACTCTATGGTATAGGAGGTAAAAATGTAAAATTTGTAAGAGATGATAGTTTATTACCAAAAGGATATCAATTTAGACTACCATTAAAATTTAATTAAGGAAAGGAATTAAAATGGCAAGATTTGATTATGAAAAATTTAATAGATTTTGTAAATTATTAGAGCAAGGTAAAGAAAGAGATGAGATTTTGTTGGAATTAGGGATAGCGGAAAGAACTTATTATACTTGGAGAAAAAAAGCAAAATATGAACAAATTAAGCCCCCTCAATTAAAAAGAGAAATTGATGATATTATAAAAGTTAGAAAAGAAATTTTTAAATATGAAAAACAAAAGGACCAATATTTTTCAAATGTCCCTATAAAATTTAAAGAAAATAAAGCGATTGGAATTTTATTTATGGGTGACCCACATTTAGACAATCAAGCGACTGATTTAGAGTTATTTGAAAAACACTTAGAATTAGCAAGAAAAAATGAAAATGTTTTTATTATAGGTTTAGGAGATTATTTAGATAATTGGGTAGGTTATCTTTCAAAATTGTTTGCAAAACATTCTATAACACAAGAAGAGGCGTTTGCTTTATTAAAATATTATTTTGATAATTTACATATTTTAGCTTGTGTTTTAGGAAATCATGATGTGTGGAATTTATTTGAAGTTTATTTTAGAGAGGTTTTAGGAGAAGAATGTATTGTTGCTGAAGACATTAGATTAAATTTACAATTTCCTAACGATACGAATGTTACAATTAGAATGAGACATAGTTTTTCTGGTAGAAGTCAGTATAATCCAGCTTTTCCTTTAGTAAAACAAGCAATTTTTAATAAACCTGATGATATTATTTGTATGGGGCATACTCATCAATTTGGTTATCAAATGTATGTTCAACCAGATAATAAAATAAGTCATTGTTTTGTAGTTGGTAGTTATAAAAGATTTGATGAATATGGTAAAAAGTTTATGACACACGATACAAATATAACTCCTGCTGTTCTTGCTGTGATTAATCCTTCTGATTCTTCTTTTGATAGAATAAAATTATTTCTTGATATAGAAAAAGGTATTGAATATTTGAATTTTTTAAATAATTCGTAAAAAATTCTTGACAATTTTTCCTTTTTTATTTATAATTTTTGAAAATTAAATATAAAGGAATTAGTATGAAAAAATTATTAATCACTTTATTAATTTCATCAAATTTATTTGCTCAAAATCCTATGTTTCATTTATCTCAACAACAATATCAAATTATGAAAAAGACTTGGGATAAAGCTAAAAAATTTGATTTACAATATACGATGACAGCAATTGCTTGGGTTGAAAGTAAGTTTGGTAAATATTTAATAGACTTAAATGATCCGAGTTGTGGTGTTTTTCATATTATGCCCTCTACTATAAATTCTAATAAATGGAAACAAAGTAGAATTTGTGAAAGATTAATAAAAGATTATGATTTTAGTTTTAGTGTTGCTTTAGAAAGGTTTAAGTTTTTTTATAATTATTGGCGAAGCAAAGGTTATAGTAAACAAATTAGTTGGAAAAGAGCAGTTTGTAGTTATAATGCTGGTTATAATTGGAAAAAGGGTTTAAAATACTATAAAAAAGTTGTAAAAACTATTAAACAAATTAAACAATTTATGTTAAGTTTAGATTAAAGGAAATAAAATATTTAAAAAAAATGAAGTAATAATAAAAAGGAGTTAAAAATGAAAAAATATGATATTGCAATGATGAAAACAGCAGAGGTTTGGGCTGAACAAAGTAAATGTATTAGAGCAAAAGTAGGGGCAGTTATAGCAAAAGACGGGAGAATTATTAGTGTCGGTTATAATGGAACGCCAACAGGTTATTCTAAAAAAATTAAAGAAATTTGTAATTGTTGTAATGGTAGAGGTGTTAATGGTAATTGCACTTGTTATTGTTGTGGGGGTTTTGGTTATGTAGAAGTTCCTCAAAAATTTGATTGTGAAGAAGAAAAAGAGATTTTGGTAAGTAAATGTTGTGAGGCAGACCTAATAGAAGATAAAGAAAAGAGAAAAGTGTTTTGTTCTAAATGTGGTAAACAAATTGGAATTATTGATTTTTTAAATGATAATTCAAATAATTATAGAATTGTTGGAGATTTTGAAGTTAAAAAAGAACTTAAAACTAATCACGATATAGTAATACATGCTGAATTGAATGCAATTTTATTTTGTGCTAAAAATGGGCTACCAACAAAAGATACAACTCTTTATGTTACACTATCCCCTTGTCATAATTGTGCTAAACACATTATACAAGCGGGTATTAGAAGAGTGGTTTATAAAGAAGAATATAGGGATACAAGTGGTTTAGAGTTTTTAAAAGAAAATGGTGTTAAAGTTGAAAGGTTACAATATGATTAATACTAATTCGTCACAAAGAATGGCGTTAGCTTATGTTTTGAAGAAAAAAGATTTATCTTTTTTTCGTAGACTTAAAGCAGAAATGTTTATAACAAGATTAAAGGATATATATTTTTTTATTGATAATTTTGAAAAAGAAAAAGGATTTTTACCTTCATTTGACCTTTTAAAAGATTATATTAAACTTAATGTTAAGGAGAATGAAGAATTAAATTATATTAGTTTGTTAGAAAGTTTTGAAGATATAGATGTTAATGATATTGATAAAAATGGTTTGTTAGAAATTTTAATTGAAAGTTATCAATTAAATATTATTGATAAATATATAGAAACATTAGTTTATAAATTAAAAGAAAAAGATAAAACCGCGGTTTCTTTGATTAAAAAAATTGAAGAAGAACTTTCTATTGCTACAAAAGCTACTATTGATGTTAAAGATGCCGATTATAATCCTATTAATATTAAATTGATAGAGCCTTTTATGAAATCAATGAAAGATAAAAACTTAATGCTTGGAGGTCTTTCTATAATAGGAGGTTTATCGGGAGGAGGTAAGTCTATTTTTACTTTACAACAATTGTTACATTCTTATAAACAAGGTGAAAATGTTTGTTTATTTAATCTTGAGCTTGGAAACGATGAAACAATAGCACGAATGTATTGTTGTGAAAATCAAGAATATTTTAAAAAAGTTTATGGAAATCCTGATTATGTTGAAAAAATTAATCAATGGAAGAAAGAATTTTTTAATAGAGAAAATAAATTTTATATAAATGACCAGCCTTATGATGTTTATGAATTAGAGAGAGAAATAAGAATTAGAGCAAAAGAGGGTTTTAAAGTTTTTGGTATTGATTATCTCAATTTAGTAGAAATGCCTTCTTCAAAAGAAGAATGGAAAAGTTTAAGTAGTTTTGTAAAGAAATTACATAGATTGACAAGGGAGCTTGGAATTGTTATAATAGCTCCAACACAAGTTAATTTAACTGAAGTAAAAGAAAAAGATAATAGAATTTCTATTACTACAAGAGGTAGTAGAGAGCTTGAGTTTAGTGCCACTGTATTGTTGTTTATTTATCAAAATAAAGATGATTATGATAATAAAGTTGCAAGAATTTTTACAATAAAGGCGAGAAATGCTCAAAAAAATGTATATGTGGCTGAAACAAATTTTCATTTTATGCGTTTTGATGATACGGGAATAATTTTATAAAGGAGGAATTAATGTTTACTTTTATTAAAAAATTAATAAAGAAAAATAAAAAGAACGAAAAGTATATAAATATTATGTATAACAAAGCATTAAAAGATAAAATTATGCAAGATTTTGAAATAGGGCAATATGGTACAATATATTTTATAACAAGATTTAAAGATAATAAAAGAGTAGTTATTAGTAAGCATTCTGATTTTTTAAGTGCAAAAGAACAATTTGTTAAAATTTATAAAAATTTGAAAGGAGAAAAAAATGATAGTTGAAATTACTTATAAAAACTTTAAAGGAACAATTTTGTATGTACCAGAAGAGAAAAAAATCTACTATTATGATTTAATAATACCTGAAGGTTTAGTTAAAGAATTTAAAATCCCTAAAGAAACTATTTTAAGATACCATACAAGTAGTAAAATGGTTAAAAAAATAAGAAAAAAACCAACAAAAGAAAAACTTGAAAAAGAATTATTAAAATTCTTGAAAGGAAAAGCAAATGGAAAATAAATATTTTAAAAGAATCTCTTTGGTAAAACCTATTTATAATATTAATACAAAATGGGAAAATGGTTTTGTAGAATTGTGGAGCGGTTGGGCTGGTAATCTTAATCAAGAAAGTAGAGAAGAAATGGTTGCCACAATTGCAAGTTTGAGTTATGGTAATGAACAAGCAAAAGACCCAGCTAAGTTGTATAAAAGATTACAAGTTTTAAAGCATGAAAGTGTGTTTGAGTTTATTACACCAGCTTATTTTAGTGATAGGATAAGAGAAAGTTTAAGGCATGAAAATTTGCCAACTTTTGAACAAATAGCTGATGGGGATAAGGATATTTTAACTCAATTAATGCTTGACCATGCAAGTGAAGTTGCCACATTTAAAATAAAATGCCCTATTTTTGTAGCAAGACAATTTATGCGTCATAGAGGAGCAAGTTACTTAGAAATGAGTCGTAGGTATGTAAAAAATAATAAAGTGCCTTTTGAATTTTATATGCCTGAAATGGAAAATTATAATTCATTAGATTATGGCGATAGACAAAATATTGAAAGAATGTTTGAAGATACTTATAATTATATAACTTCAGTATATGAAAAGGCTTTAGAAACAGGTTTAAAACCAGAACAAGCAAGGGCAATTCAACCTGTTGGTGCTTATACAATATTTTGGGTACAGATGGATAAAGATAGTTTAGTAAACTTTTTTAATTTAAGATTAAAAAAAGATGCACAAGAAGAAATAAGAAAAATAGCTTTAGCAATGTTAAATAGTATTAAAATTTATCAAACTAATTTATATGAAAATATAATTAAGGAGTTATAATGCCAAAAATAATTATTAGTATAAGTGGTAAAAAAGGGGCGGGTAAAGATACTTGTGCAAATATTATGATGGATTATATTTTAAAAAATTATCCTTTATTAAAGATAAAAAAACTTTCTTTTGCTTATCCTTTAAAAAGATTTGTTTCAAAACAATGGGGTTTTCCCCTTGAAGTAATAGAAGAATGGAAAAATAAGGATTTTGAAGTAGTTGGAGATAAAACAATGCGTGAATTGTTGCAAGATACAGGTATGAGTTTAAGAGAAGTTTTTGGAAAAGATATTTTTGTAAAAGTATTAAAAAAAGAAATTGATAAAAATAACTATGATATTATTTTTATACCTGATTTACGCTTTAAAAATGAATATAAAAGTTTGATAAACGATTACCCAGATTATGAATATTATGCTATTAAAATAGAAAGAGACATACAAAGTAAAGATAATCACATTAGTGAAAAAGATTGGGAAGACTTAAATTTTGATTTTGTTATTAAGAATGAAGAAATGGAAGATTTTATTATAAAGTGTTTAAAAGTAATTTCAGAAATAATTGAAAGGCACAAGTATGAATAGAAAAATTGAACTTATGTATTTTTATTATGGTTTCCCAAAAAGTTGGGCAAAAGTAGAATTAACAGAAGTTGATTTAGTTAAAATTGAAAATAAACTAAAATTTAAAAATAATATTTTGATTATTAATCAAAATATTGAAAAAATTGTAAAATATCTTTTAGAAAATTTTTATGGAGAAGTTCAGGGTTTTGATTTTTCTGAACTTCAATCAGATATTTTGAAAAATGAATTAAATATAAATGATTTGAATTTGAAAGAATATAATGTTGTTTATAATATCGGCACTGAACTTGCAAATAATAAAGCATATAGTGGACAAATTTTAAAAAGTTTATATTCAAGAATTTTAAAAATAAACAAAAAACTTATTTTAAGTGGTGTTTCAAGTAGTGAATTGGCAAAAAACTATGGATTTCAACCTTAAAATATATTATAATTCAAAAAATTTTATAAGGAGAGAAAAATGAAATTGTTATTAAAAAGATTAAATGAAATTTCAAAAAATGAATTAAATTCTATTTCTGTTAGAGGTTTATTGTATTTATTATTAGGAGCTAAAATTCAAAGGGAAAAAGGGAAATTTTCTTTAAAAGAAATTGCAAGTGAAACAGGAGATAGTAAGCAAAGAATTTTGTATGTTTTAAAAAAATTTGAAAAGTATATTGAAAATTTAGGAAATGGTAATTATAGAATAGGAGCTTTTTTATATGATAAATTAAGTAAATTTTTTGAAATGGTTTAACCATGGAAATTGTAATTTGTTCTGGTTATAAAATAAAAAAAGATTTTGTAAAAAATGTTAATATAAGAAACTATATTTATTATGATAAAAGAAAAGAAGAACAAGTTTCTACTATAATCCCTATTAAAGAAGGTTTAATTTTACCAAGAAATTATGAAAAATTAATAAGAAGTTTAAAAACTGATAATTTTAAATTAATTTGTAAAAAAAATTCTGGCGAAAAAATAAATTTTAATTTAATTGATTTTTCTTTAAGAGACTATCAAAAGAAAGATATTAAAAAAATTTTAGATAAACTTAAAAATTCTCCTGAAAATGCGTGTATTTATCAAGCACCAGCAGGGTCTGGTAAAACATATAGTTCTATTTATTTAATAAAACAATTAGGAATTAAAACTTTGTTTTTAGTTGATAAAACTTCTTTGGTAGAGCAAACTTATAAAGAATTTACACAAAATTCAAACGCCAAAGTGGTTTTATTGAATTCTAAAAATAAATTTGAAAAAGGAGATATTTATATTTCTACACTTCAATTTTTAAATCTAAATAAAGATGTAGTTAATAGACTAAATAAAGAAGTGGGTTTTATTATAGTTGATGAATGCCATTTAGTTTCAGTAGGGGCATTAACAAAAACAATGCTTTCTTTTGATGCTAAATATAGATTAGGATTAAGTGCTACCCCTACGCGTTCTGATGGTCTTACTGAAGCTATTTATGACCATTTTAGTAATTTAGTTATAGGAGGTAATCCTGACATTAAACCTGTTAAGCATATAATAATTCAACACTATTTACCTATTTTTTATAGTGGAAAATATGAAGCTCAAAAAGCTTGGCAAAGACTTTATAATTCAAAACTTTTATTAGATGATGTTGTTGATTTTGTTGAATTTTTATTAAAGAAAGGCAGAAGTATATTTTTGTATTCTACTTATAATGAAAACCAAGAAAATTTAAAAAACCTATTAGCTAAAAAAGGTATAAGAGCTGAAATTATTAATCAAGCTACTACAGGTAAAGAAAGAAAAAAATATTTAGAGGATTTTGAAAATGAAAAGTTAAGAGTATTAATTGGAGGCACTATTTTGCAAAAAGGCGTAAGTATTTATAGAATGGATACTATTATTAATTTGGCAACACATACAAAAGAAACTTACGAACAGACAATAGGTAGATTAAGGAGAGAACATAAAAACAAAAAAGAGCCTTTATTTTTTACTTTTTGTTTTTTAGAAAAGGGCGAAAGGCGTTGTAGGTTACAAAAAGAATGGTCTCAAAAATTAAAAATTTCTCACAAAGATATTATTTTATATGTCTCCTATCAAAAATGGATAAATTCTTTTAAATCTTTCTAATTTTTCTTGCTTTTTTATAAAAAATTTTTTATAATATTGTTGCTAAATTAAAGTAAAGGAGAAAAAAATGAAAATATTAACAAAAGACCATTTTATTTATAGAGAACGAGAAAAAATAAGATTGTTAATTGATTTAAGTGATTTAAAAATTTATAATTTTGATAGATGGCTATTTATGAGTAATTCTCTACCAGAGGATTATTTAATAATTGAATTTGATGGAACAATAGAATTAAAAAAACTTATTGGATGTAAATTTTATTTTGATAAAAGAAAAAGTCCTCTTAAAATAAAAAGTATTAGTTTTGATAATAGACCTCCACAAGATGCTAATTTTAGTAGTATTTTATTTACTGCAGATGATGGTTGTGTTTATGAATTGAATAATTTATTTATTTCTATGGATTGTTTATTAAGACCTTATAAAAAGTATGAAGAAAATAAAAATTACTTAATAAATATAAATAAAGAAAATAATAAAATAATCATTGAAATTAATATAAAAGGAGATTAAAATGAACTATTTATTTACTTACAATACTACAAATCCAAAAGCAATTATTTGGTTACCAGACAATATTTGTTTTAAAGAAAATTATGGTTTTTTACATAAGCAATTATTGCAACCTTTTAATTTAGATGTAAAAGATTTTGCTTTTGTGTCTATACCTGTTCCTAAAAAAGGAAGAATTAAAAAAGCAGTTTTAAAGGAAGTTATAGAAGAGGTTTTTGAATATTCACAAATTATGGGTATAGATGTATGGTTAATAGGGCATTCAGATACTTATCAGGAAATTACAAAAGATAAAAATTTTAGTAATAATTTTGGTAGAGTTATTAAAGGAACAGAATTTTCGTTTGGTAGTGGGAAAAATAAAGAAATCTTTGATTTATCTCAAATAAATATTATACCTTTTTTAAATCCTATTATTGTTGAAAGATATCCAAATAGAGCAAGAGAGTTACAATTAAGTTTTGAAGCTTATAAAGCCTTTATAAAAGGTGAATATAAAGATAAATTTGAAAATATTGAAATTAATCATACCTTTTTAAAACAACCAAATGAAGTAAAACAATATTTAGACACATTATTAGAAACAAAAGCAGTAGTGTGTGATATTGAGACAACAGGGCTTGAATGGTATAAAAACAGGCTTCTTACAATTAGTTTTACAAAAGATGCCAAAAACCCTACTTGTATTGCTATTCATCCTCAATATCATAGTGAAGAAGATTATCAATTAATTAAACAATATTTAAAAGAGTTTTTTGAAAATTATGAAGGTGTAATTATAGGACATAATTTTTTAGGTTTTGACTTAACTTTTTTAGTTCATGAAATTATGAGAGACTTTAATTTTCAAATAAATCAAGAGCCTTTAATTAATAAATTTAAAATTGATGATACATTACTTATGGCTTATCTACTTTATAATTCTACTGAAAGAAAAAATTTAAGTTTAAAGCAATTAGCTTTTAAATATTTTGGAGATTGGGATAAAGAAATAGACCAAAGTAAATTAATAGAGTATGATTTTGAAAAAGTTGCTATTTATAATAATATTGATGTGGTTGCAAACTATAAAATTTTTAAAGATTTGTGGAAAGAATTAAAACAAGAAGGTTTTGTGGAGACTTATAGAAAATTTAGAGATATTGGTTTTGCTTTAAATAAAATGAAAATGAATGGTTTGCGTATTGATTTAGAGCAAACTAAAGAATTTTATGAAAGAATGAAAGAAATTGTTAAAAAAGATTTAGCAAAATTAAGAGAAAATGTTTATGTTAAAGCTACTGAAAAAATTTTAGCATTACAAGCAAAAGAAAAATATAATAAAACTCACAAAAATAAAAAAGAAAATTGGGAAGAATTTTTAAAACCTTTTAATCCAAGTAGTAGCCAACAGAAAAAAATTTTATTTTTTGAAGTTATGGATTTGCCTGTTATTGAAACTACAAAAGCAGGTGAGCCTTCAACAAGTAATGAAGTTTTAGAAGAATGGAAAAAAACAATTAAAGATGAAGAAAAATTAGAAGTGTTAAATTTAATAAGTGAATACCAAGCAAGTGAAAAAATAAAAACAGCTTATTTAAAAAATATGCTTGAAGGGTATATTGAAGTTGCACCAAATGATTATAGGATTTTTGCTAATTTTAATCAGAGCGGAACAATTAGTGGTAGATTAAGTAGTAGTGGGGTTATTAATATGCAAACAATTCCAAGTGGTAGTAAATATGGAAAAGAAATTAAAAAATTATTTATAGCACCTGAGGAATTTTTATTAGGAGCGTCAGATTATAGTGCTTTAGAAGATAGATTAATAGCAAATGCAAGTAAAGACCCTGCAAAACTTGATGTATTTTTAAAAGGCGTGGATGGACATTGTCAAAACGCTTTTTATTATTTTTCTGATGAAATGCCTGATATTAAAGAAAAAATAGAAAAACTTAAAAGTGATACAAAATTTTACGAAGTTGAATTAGAAAACGGAGAAATTGATTATTTTAGTGAAAGTTTGTTACCAGATAATTATAAAAATAAAAAAGAAATTGATAAAGAAACATATAGAATTAATGTAATTAATTCCATAAAGAAAAAATATCCTGAAATTAGGCAAAAAGGTAAACCTTATACTTTTGGTTTAAGTTATGGTGGGAGTGAACATTTAGTTGGAAAAGAAATATATGATGCTTATTGGACTTTATATAAAGTTACAAAAGAATATCAAGATAGTATTATTAAACAAGCTGAAAAGCAAGGCTATTTAATTTCGCGTTATTCGGGTTTGAGACTATTAATACCAGATATTAAAAGTTGGAATACTCAAACAAAAGAAAAAGCTCAAAGAGTAGCAACTAATTTTAATATCCAAAGTGGAAATATTTTAACACTTTATGCGATAGTTTGTTTTCAAAAGAAAATTGAAGAAGCAGGGTTAATAGATAAAATTAAAATTGTTAATACAATTCATGATGCCATATATTTATATATTAAAAAAGATTTAAAGGTTATTAAATTTGTAAATGATAATTTAATTGAATGTATGGTAAAAGATTATAATAATGGACTTTATGAAAAACCTGTTGTAAAATTAGAAGCAGAACTTGATATAGGCTATAATATGAAAGAAGTTATAACCTTACCAAATAATATTGATGAAAAAGAAATCGAAAAATATTTAAAGGAGCTTGGTAATGAATGTTAATCAATATAAATTTACAGGGAATGACGAAAGTTATACATACCCTTCTTTGATTCTTCCTCTTATTCCTTTTATTGAGAAATTTAGAGAGTCAAAAAGAATAAAAGCTAAAAAAGATTTAATAATATGGTGTCCTTTTGATTTAAAAGAGGATATACTATATAATAGAATTAAGATGTTTAGAAGTAATTATGTAGATATTTTTGAAAAAGAAGGATATAGTGTGATTGCTTCTCATATAGCAATAGGACAAGATTTCTTTGAATATGAACCAGAGGAAGATTGGGATATTATTATAAGTAATCCACCATTTAAAAATAAAAAAAGTTTTTTTGAAAGAGCAATTAGTTTTAATAAGCCTTTTTGCTTATTGAATACAGCAAGTTGGTTAAATGATAGTGGAGTTTATAATGTATTTAAGGATATAAAATTGCAATTATTAATGCCTAATAAACGAGCTATGTTTTTTAATGAAAAAGGTTTAATAGGAAAAAGACCAAGTTTTAAATCTATTTATTATTGTAAAGATTTTCTGGTTGGAGGAAAAGATATTGAGTGGTTTGAACTTAAAAAGGAACGCGACAATGTCTAAAAAATTAGTACCAAATTCAGGAAACGATGAAATATATACACCAGATTATTTGGCAAAACAAATAATAAATTATTTTAAACAATATTTTAAAACAAATGATTTATTTTTAGAGCCTTGTAAAGGAAATGGTAGTTTTTATAAATATTTACCAGAAAACAAAGAATGGTGTGAAATAAAAGAAAATAAAAACTTTTTTGATTATAATAAACAAGTCGATTGGATTATTACTAACCCTCCTTTTTCGTTAGTTAGAGACTTTTTAAAACATTCTTATAAAATAAATACTAAAAATATTGTATATCTTATTACTTTAAATCATTTATTAAGTTTAAAAGCAAGATTAAGAGAAATGAAAGAAAATAATTATGGTATTAAAGAAGTATTGCTTTTAGATAAAACACCAAAAGAGTTTCCACAAAGTGGTTTTCAATGGGGAGTTGTTTGGTTACAGAAAGATTATAAAGGTTGTATTAAATGGGAATTTGATAAATTTAAAATAAAAGAACTTGACAAACTATAAAAAATTTTTTATAATTTTAATGCAATAAAAATAAAGGAGAGAAAAATGAAAAATAAACGGAAAAATAAAAAGGTTTTTGTAATAGAAAAAGCATATGATAAAGAAACAGCACTTGACGCTATTTCAGGCGTTCTATTTTGGGACGCTTTTAAAGAATGGTTAAAGAGTAGTGATGGACAATTAGAAGTTGTTTATAATAACGGAAAAGATAGTTTTATGGTAGATGAAAAGTTTTTCTTAAACATAGATGATAACGCTTTTAAAAAAGCGTTTATGATAGCCTTTAATATATTAAAAAATAAAGGAGAGAAAAATGAAAAATAAAAAACAAATCGTTCAACCTACTATTGAAGCAATTAAAAGATGGAAACTTGAAATTACTGATAATGATAAGTTATCTATTAAATTTTATCATTTACGCTTATTACAAGAATATATTAATGAACTTGAAAATAAAATTAACTATTATAAAAAACTTTATAATCAAGAAAAAATAGAAAATAAAAGGTTAAAAGGAAGATTATTAGAAAGAGATTTAGAATTAATAGACTTTGATTTAAAATTAGATTTAAAAGCATAAAGGCAAAAAATGGCAATTAAAGAGGCATTAAAACAAAGCAAAAAGTTTGATGAAATTTATACACCTGAGTATGCAATTAAACCTTTATTAAAATATTTACCAAAAAACAAAGTAATTTGGGAATGCACTGATTTTGGTAATAGTAATATAACAAAAGTTTTAAAAGAAAATGGCTTTAAAGTTGTAAATACACATTTAAAAAATGGTTTTGATTTTTTAAAAGACATTCCTGACTTTGATTATGATATTATCGTGACAAACCCGCCTTATTCTTTGAAAGATAAATTTTTAGAAAGAGCTTATCAATTAGGAAAACCATTTGCTTTTTTATTACCTATTACTACTCTTGAAGGAATTAAAAGAGGTAATATGTTTAGAGAATATGGGATTGAAGTGATTGTATTAGATAGACGAGTGCAATTTTTAGAACATATGGGTCTTAAAAAAGGTGGTGGAAATTGGTTTAATACAAGTTGGTTTTGTTGGAAACTTTTACCACAGCAATTAATTTTTGAACATTTAGAAAGGAGTTAAAAATGACAATACAAATAGGAAAAGATTTAATATATTTAGATGAGATAGTTCTTATAGAGGATTTACAACCTTTTTCAATACCTATTGGTTGGAATAAAAATGGTAGTATTAAATATAAAGATTTAGGAATTGGGTTTTGTATTTTATTTAAAAGTGGAACTAAAAAGTGCTATACTGAACAAGAAGATAAACAAATTAAAGAAAAACATCAAAAAATTAAAAAATATTTAAAACAAAAAGGAGAGTTAAAATGAGTTATTTTAAAAATGTGAAATTAAATGATAGGGTTTGGGATTGTAGATATGGTTACGGGATTGTTATCGATGTTGAAAGAGAATATGAATTTTTTAGTGTAGAATTTGATGATACAGGGCATATAGAAGATTTTAATTTTGATGGGATTACAACACATTATGATTATGTTACAAATCAAACATTATTTTATATTGATGATATTCCAAACAATATAATTAATAGAATTGAAAAATGGCAAAGAGAAAGATTATTAGACCAACAAGAATTTGATATGGTAAATGAATTTACAAATATAATTGAAGAAATGTTTGAAATTGCGGGGTTTAAACTTACAAAAGAAAAACGCCCTATTTTAAAAGAATGGGTTGAAGGTTTCTTTATGTTAGATTTAACAGAGGAAGAAAAGAAAAAATTTGATGATTATGTTGGAATTAATGAAGAAGAGATTGTAGACGGTATTAATGACATTATGGTTTTTTGTATAGGTATGTTAATGAAACTTGGTTATGACCCTAAATGTACTTTATATGAAACTTGGAAAGAAATTAATAGTAGAAAAGGCAAGATAATAGATGGTAAATTTCAAAAGGATACTTCATCTGAGGCAAAAGCTAAATGGTTAAAAGCTGATTATAGAAATTGCAAAATAAATATAAGTAAAGGAATTAAAAATGAAAACTAAAATTTTAATTTTTGGGTTAATATTAGCTACTTTATTTATAGGTTGTTCAAGAGAAGCAGAAACCGCCTCATATAATATTAGTTATGAGGCGGATAATTTTAAAGTATTAAGACGAATTGTGTTTTTTAATGGTATAACCGATAAATACCTACTTGAAATAAAGGGATTTTGTAGTATAGATTATGATAAACATGATAATCAATTAGAAGTAACATGTAAAGTTGGACACAATTCTTACATTAAAGAATATTTCGGTTTATCAGATAATACGGCTTATTTTATTGAACAATTAAAAGAAGTAAATGTTCCTGCTTATTATTACAAAGTCAATTTTAGACCACAAACTATTATATCTATTGTAGAAACAAAAATTACAACTCAAGCTCCAACGCCTACGATAAAAGTAAATTCACATTAATAAGGAGTTAAAAATGGTTGAAACACTTTATAGGGACTTTAAAGTTCCTGTCTCTCTTATAAATAAAGATATTGAAGATTTTGAAGTATATATAAAAGTAAAAGGAGATACAAGAGAAGAGATTGAAAATAAAGCAAAGGATATTTTTTATACAATTGACAAATATATCGAAAAAGCAGGGATAAATTCAAATATAAATGATTTATACAATCTTTTGTTTAATAAAATTGAAGGATTTTTTACTTTTAAAGCAAAAAGAAAAGGGCTTTTAGCAAAAAACAATTTGCATTTACAATTAATAGGAGAATAAAATGAGTTGCGAAGAAAGAATAGAACTTTTAGAGGAAATAATCTCTGATTTAAAAAAGAAAATTGAAAATCTTAAAAAAGACCATTTAACACAAGTTTATAATAGACATTATCTTGATGAACTTTTAAAAACAGAATATAAAGAACAAATCGAAAGTAAAAACAAATGGTTTTATAATTTAATTTTAATTGATTTAGACAATCTACATTTATTAAATAGAGAACAAGGCTATGAAGCTGGAGATAAATTTATAATTAATGTTGTTGAACAAATTAAAAAATTAATGAAAAAACAAAATGTTAGTGGTAGAATTTTTAGAATAGGAGGAGATGAGTTTGTAATTATTTATCAACCTTATGATAAGTTAGATTTAAGTTCTATTAAAAACATCACTTTTGCTGAGGGTTATTTTGGAAAAAATTTATCTTTTCGTGAGAGTATAAAACAATTAGATAAAATTATAATTAAAAAGAAAGGTAGAAAATGAAAATAAAAGAATATGTTAATTTAACAGCTGGGCTGAAAGTTTTTGAACATAATCACATTCTTATAAATTCAGTTTCTAATATTTCTTTTTGTAGATTGCAATCGTCTTTATTAGAACAAAAAGCATATAAAAAATTTTTATTAAATGTTCCTGATGATATGTTGTTACATTTGGCAAAAGGAAATTCAATTATTATTTATGAAGCTACAAGTAATAAACATTCAAAACTTAAAAAAGTAGGACAACATATTATTAAGTATGTTCTTTATTATTTTTGGTTTAATACTATGTATAATGATAATTCTATATTAAAAGACACTTATAAAAAAGTACATTTTCTTCTAAAAGATAAAGATATTCAAAAAAAATTTAGATATTATAAGGTCTTTTTAGATACTCAAACAATTAATTTAGAAATATTTGATATTCAATTAAGAAAAGAAAATACGCCAGAAATAATAGAAAGATTTAACAATGAATTTAAAATTATTAATAATTGATAAACTAAAACGCTTAGGTGTTAATTACAAACAAACAGGAGATAGTTTTTTTCTTGTTAATTGTTTAAACCCAGAACATGATGATAAACATGAAAGTATGTGGATTAATTTTGAAACAGGCTTTGGTGAATGTTTTAGTTGTGGTTATAAAATTAACAAAAATTTTTGGTTAGATAATACTAAATTTTCAGACGAGGAACTCTATGAAATTCAACAACAAACTAAATATAACAATCTTTTACAACAATTAACAAACCAAAAACAAACAAAAACAAAATCTTTTATTTTACCTCCAAGAGATGAAGAGTTGCCTAAAAAATGGCGGGGGTTAAATTTTCAAACAATAAAAAAATATGACCTTTATATTTGTAGAAGAGGTTTATATAAAGATAGAGTTATATTTCCTTTTTATAACGATAACGGAGAATGTATTGGATATAACACAAGAGCTTACGATAAAAATTTAGAGCCAAAATATTTATATGCAAAAGGTTTAGATTTAAAAAGTTTAATTTATCCTAAAATTGATTTGAATCAAAACGAAATTTATCTTGTTGAAGGTATCATGGATGCTTTAAGCTTATATCAATTAAATATCCAAGCTATTGCAAATTTTGGTTTGGCAGTTAATTTTAACTCTTATAAAATTAGTTATCTTTTAAAAAAAGGTATAGATACAATTTATATTATGCTTGATAATGATAAAAGAGGGCAAGAAGCAATTAAAAAATTTTATCAGTCAAATTTAAAAAAATGGTTTAATTTAAAACTTGCAATTAGCTCCAAAAATCCTCTTATTAGAGAATTCTACAAAAGCGGATATAAAGATTTTAATGATTTTCTTCAAAATCTTTATAAATAATTTGTTTTCTCTTGACTTTTTATAAAAAATTTTTTATAATTTTTACGCAATAAAAAATAAAGGAGAGAAAAATGACAATAAGAAAAGCACAAAAATACCTTTTAGAAAAAGGTTATGCTTTTAGAAACCCAAGAGGTAAAACAAAACCTATTATTTTTAAATTAATGGGAGTTCAATGGACTACAAATAAAAATAGAATTAGAGAGTATTCAATGGATGACAAAAATTGGTATATCATTAAATTACCTTTATGGAAAAAATTTTGGTGGATTATAATAAATAAAGTTAAACCTTTAGTATCAACAACAGAAGGAGAATAAAATGATTAGTAAAAAAAGAATGCTTAAAATAGTAAATAAAATAAATAAACAAGTTACGAAAGCAGACTTAATTGGAGAAATATGGGTTAATACAAGTTGGGATAATGAAGGAAATCCTACAATTGTAGTTACATTTTTTTATTTTAATAACAATTTTAGTGTTTATTTATATAATTGGGAAGATGAAACAATGGCTGATTTATACTATAATTTTGTTAAATTTATTTTAAAAAATTATAAAAAACTATATCAAGAATATATAGAAAAAGAATTGTTTAAAGAATTCAAAAAATTTGAGGACTATCTTTTAATAAGGAGTGGATTAAATGTGGATTTGTGCAAAAAATTTTGGTGAGGCTTATGATAAAATTTTTGATGATTATTTAAAAGAAGCTTTTGAAGAGTTTATTTCCTCAAAAAGAACTTTTATAACAATAAGTTATGGTGAATGTCGTCCAATTGAGTTTAATGGACATTATGATAAAGATTGTGTAGATTTAGGTGAATTTGAATTAAGTTGGGAAGAATTTATTAATGAGATAGGCTTATATGATTTTTTAGATTTTTTAAGAGATTATTGTAAGAAGGATTGAAAATGAAAAAAGAATTTATTTGTATGGTTGAGTCAGTAACTGATACTCAAAAGAAAATTAGACAATGGATTAGCCAAGGTTATCAAATAGAAATAATTACTCAAAATTTAATTGTTGTAGATAAAGAAGTAGGAATATATGATTTAATTACAAGTTTATGGCGTTGGAAAGAAACAACTTGCAAAAATATTAAAAAAGGATAATTAAAAATGAATATATTAAGTTTGTTTGATGGTATATCAATAGGACAACTTGCTTTGAAAGAACTTAATTTTAAAATAGATAAATATTATGCAAGTGAAATTGATAAATTTGCTATTGGTGTAACTAAATACCATTTTCCTAATACTATTTTTATTGGAGATATAAGAGAGGTTGATGGAAATAAATTTAAAAATATTAATTTATTAATAGGAGGTAGTAGTTGTCAAAATTTTAGTTTTGCTGGTAAACAACAAGGAATGATTACAAAAGAAAAAATCGAAATAGTTTCATTAGAGCAATATTTAGAATTAAAAGAAAAAGGTTTTGAATTTGAAGGACAATCTTATTTATTTTGGGAATATGTCCGTATTTTAAAAGAAGTAAAACCTAAATATTTTTTACTTGAAAATGTTAAAATGGCTAAAAAATGGAAAAATATTATTTCAAAAGAATTAGAAATAGAGCCTATACTTATAGATAGCAAACTTGTGTCAGCCCAAAGGCGTCCAAGACTTTATTGGACTAATATTCCTATTAAAGATTTGCCAGAAGATAAAAATATAAAATTAAAAGAAGTTTTATTAAATAAAAAATGCGATAGAGAATTATTACCTTTTATGTATAATAAGTATGGTAATAAAAGTAGGTTGGAAAAAAATATGTTTTCTTTTTTAAATTCAGATAAAAGTGCTTGTCTTACTACAGGAACACATCATCATAATAAATATCTTATTGATATAAAAAATAAAAAATTTAGAATGCTTGATATTATTGAGTGTGAAAGATTACAAACTTTGCCTGATAATTATACTAAATTTGGTATTATTGAGGATAAAACTATAATAATACCAAATAGAGAAAGACATAAATTAATAGGAAATGCTTGGACTTTAGAAGTAATAAAACATATTTTTAAATTTTTACCAAAGGAGGGCTAAAAATGAAAAAAGATAATTTTAAATGGGTTTCAGGTTTTGATAAATTGATGCTAACAAACTCTAAAAAAGAAAAAATAAAAATAATTCAAGAATATAAAGATGTTCCTTATTTTCTTGATTTATTAAAGACTCTAATCAATCCTTTTTTAAATACGCATATTAGAAAACTACCAGAAATTCAATTTAAATATGGTGGTTTTCTTATACCTCCTAATAAATTTTTAGAACTTGTTGATTATCTTGTAAATCTTAAAGCAAGAAGTAATGAAGCCGAACAAAAGGTAATTTCATTTTTATCAAAGTGTGGAATTGAAGGAAAATATTATCAAGACATTTTAACTAAAAAATTAAAACTTGGAGTTAAAGTTAAGTTAATAAATGAGGCACTTGGTTATGAGTTTATACCAGATACAACTATTATGAAAGCATATGACATTAATAAAATTGATATTAATGAAATTAAATTTCCAATTGCAGTAGAAGAAAAATTAGATGGCGTTAGATGTCTTATTTACAAAAATAAAGATGAAATAAATGCTATTACATACAATGGTAGTGTTTTAAATTTACCATATATTTTTAAAGAACTAAAAAACAAACCAGATGGTTATTATGATGGCGAATTACTTGCAAAAACAAGACAAGAAACATCAGGACTTGTAACTAAAGTTATAAAAGAAACCGCAACTGAAAAAGAAAAACAAGAACTTAATTTTCATTGTTTTGATTATCTTACAATTAGAGAGTGGAATAATCTTGAATTTTATTGTCCGACTTTAAAAGATAGGCGGGTTAGACTTTTAAAAATATTGGGAGGTTTAGATTTTGAAAATAAGGGGGGTCAAAATTTAAGGGGGGTTGAAAATTTAAGCATCAAATTAATAGACCAATTCGTTTGTGATAATTTTGAGCAAGTTAAAAGTTTATTTGAAAAAGTTAAAAATAAAGGAGGCGAAGGAATTATGCTTAAAGATTTGAATGGAATTTATGAGAAAAAAAGAAGTAAAAAATGGATTAAGTATAAAGGACTTGAAAGTTGCACTTTAAGGATTATAGATTGGTTTGAAGGTGAAGGGAAATATGAAGGTAAAATAGGCGGATTTATTTGTCAAACTGAAGATGGAAAATTTAAAATAAAAGTGGGAAGTGGTTTAACTGATAAAATTAGAGAGCTTAATGGAGATAAATTGATAGGCAAACTTGTAGAAATTTATTATACGGATTTGTATTATATAACAAATTCAAACGGCAAAAAACAATTAGTTATGGATTTTCCAAGATTTAAAGAGTTTAGAGTTGATAAAGATAAGGCTGATTATTTAGAAGAACTTATAATTACAAAGGCGGAAAAATGACGGCTTTTTTAGTTTTCTTTTTTAATTTTTTATTTCAAATTATGAGAACATATAGTGTGTATGTTGTAGTTGAAAAATCAATTTTTAAAACAGGGGTGTTTGCTTTTATAATTCAAATACTTTGGATTACAAGCATAGGATTAGGTATTAGCAATGGGATAATTAAAAAAGATTATTTTATTATTTGTATTAGGCGGAACATTAGGAGCAATTGTAAGTGTTTTAATTAAGCGTAGAATGGGTCATATTGTAGAACATTTTAATAAGAAAAAAGAAAAACTATCAAAAAAGTAGTTTTTTATAAAAATTTTTTACATTTTTGTAAAAATTCTTGACAAGTAATTATAAAATTTTTTATAATTTAAAAGGCAAAAAGCCAAAAAAGAAATTGTGTCTCCTTATTTATAGCATTTCATTTGTGCCTCCGAAATTTCGAGCTTTTTGCCTTTTGTGCCTCCTATTTAAAACTTTTAAAATCTACTAAAAAATCGGTAATAGTAATAAAATTAAATTTTCAAAATTTATTAAAAAAGCGGTAATAGTAAAATATACAAAAATTTTGAAAAATTTTCAAATTTTTTATAAAGTAAAACGAATGAAAAATTTGGTGTTTGGCATTTATTTTTTATAAATAAAAAACTAAAAAATGAAAGAGCGGAAAAATTTTTCTTATATATTAATGTATATACAAAAATAAAAATATAAAAAATTTTTTATATTTTTTATAAAAAATTCTTGACATTTTATAAAAAATTTTTTATAATGTCATTAACAAAAATAAAAGGAGGCACAAATGAAAGAATGTAGAAAAATAATGGAATTTAATTGGGATATAGTAGTAGAAGAAAATGCTAAATATTTGGTTGAGCAAGAACTTAATGAAAGAATTGAAGCACTTGAATATGAAATAAAAGAAAATGAAGAGATGTTAAAAGATGTTATAACAGGAAGTGTAACATATAATAAAATTAAAAGAACAATAAAAGATTTTAAAGAAGAAATAAAAAATTTAAAAAAACAAAAAAATGAAATTATAGAAGATTATGAATATTGGGATTGGAGAAAAGCAGGAGATTTGACGAGAGAAGATTGGAAATTTTTTATAGATGAATTAAATGAAAAAATTGATAATGGCAACCTATGGTTGGTAGATGAAAGCGTAGGGACATGGCGAGGCAATTTTGATTATGAAATACAATATATAGGCACTTTTGAAAATTTCCTAAATAAAGCAACGGATGGTGATATTGAAGTGGAAGTTTTTGATTGCAAAAAATACAAAAAAATTGAAGTGATAATCAGGCATCATGATGGCACAAATTATTATGTATTAGTAGATGACATAAAAGAGTATTTAAAAGATGTTAAATATTATAATAATTTAGATTATAAAACTTTAAGTTGGATTATTTCAAGTTTAATTGATTATAGCGAAGATGAATTAATTGATAAACTTCTTAAAAAAATTAAAAAAGAAGAATTAATTGAAATTTATGAAAATTATTATAAAGATTGTGAAGATTGCAATAAAAAACAAAACAAAAAAGAATTATTTAAAAATTTATATGAATGGGCGAAAGACGAATTTATTTATCATTTAATAGTAGATTATGATAAACTTAATGATTTTATCGAAATTTTATTAGATTTTGATGAAGATACTTTTTTAGATTATATAATTGAAGATTTAGAAAATTAAAGGAGGTGTAAAATGTTATATGATAATGAATTAACTTTTAAAGAAGTGTTAGAATATTTTAATATTCAAGATAAGTATGATTTGAAAATTTTGGCGGAAGCACTTCAAGTGCTTCCAAAAGATTTGAAAGATTGTGAATTCAGAAAAGAGAACAACTATTTATTTGTAGATTGTGGATGCTGTGAATTTTTAGTTTTTAATGATTATGATGATGTAGAAGAGTATGCAAAAAATGAATTATATACTATTTATGAAGAATGCTATGAATCAGATATACCAGAAAATTTGCGATATTATGTGGATGTTGATGCTTGGGTTGAAGATGTATTAAAATATGATGGTGCAGGAAGTGTAATTGCGAGTTATGATGGAGACGAAAGAGAAATTACTATAAATGGTAAAACTTATTATATTTATAGAGTAAACTAAAAGGAGACACACAATGCTAAAAGTAAAACAAATACAAAAAAATCAGTTTTTAATAGGAAATGAATCAGGAGTTATTTTTCAAAGTTATAATACTCTTATTGCAGGAAAAACATATATTAAAAAAGAAAAAGACGGAGTAATTATAAAAGAAAGAAAAATCTATCTCTTGAAAAATGCTTATAATTTTTCGGTTACAACTTCAAAATATTTAAAAATTTTTTTTGGAAGATTTTTGCTTTTTCAAAGATGGAAACAAACAAGCAATAGAGCAAGAAATAAAAGCAGGAAATATAGAAGTGGTTAAGACAGAAGAAAAACTATGGAATAAGATTTTCAAACGCCAAAGGGAAAATTAGTCCCCTTGGCGTTATTTTAATAAAAAGTGTCAAAGACTTTTGATAATTTAAAAAATTGCAAGATAGTTTTAGTTTGTTAGCTTTTAATTTTAAAAGAAAATTTTTTAATCTTGCAAAGTAGTTTGTTAGTTAATTAATTTGTTTATTAATTTGTTTTAGATTTAAAAGAAAAAATTTTAATCTTGCAAGGTAGTTTGTTAGTTAATTAATTTGTTTATTAATTTGTTTGTTTTTAGTTTATTAGTTAATTTGTTTTAGATTTAAAAGAAAAAATTTTAATTTTGCAAGGTAATTTTTAGTTAATTTGCTTTAGATTTAAAAGAAAAATTTTAGTTAATTTGTTTTAGATTTAAAAGAAAAAATTTTAGTTAATTTGTTTTAGATTTAAAAGAAAAAATTTTAATCTACAATGTGACCCACAAAACGCGGCATTTTTTGACCTTTCCTTGTAGGGCGATAAAAGAGGACCGCAAAGGACCGCAACCACGCCGACCGATGCTTATTCTATAAACTACCTTATGTTAAAAATTTTTTATAGTGTCAGACACTATAATTTTACTATTTTATAAAAAATCCTTAACATTCACTTAAAATTGAATTGCCATTCGTTGAGTTATTCACACTTTTTAGCTTTAAAATGTCCTGAGAATATGCATTATGTTAAGTAAACAAAAAGCGTTTGACACTAAAAGCAGATATTCACATGTGGCTTGTGAATTAAACGGGGGAGGTTATTTGAGTGCAAAACGCTAAAAAATCCGCGGACTTTCTTTTACCTACCAATTACTCACAAATAGCTTGGCATATAACTAACAAATCCACGCCAAAACCACAGCAAATCCTCTACCAAAACCTTTACAAACTTTATTTTTTATAAAAACTTTTGCAATCACCGCTTTTAAAATTTTCTTTGCCGATTATAATCAGCTTTCTAAAGCTCCACACCCAATCTTTCTCGCAAAACAACACCGCTTTATTTGGCATTTCATAAACAAACAAATCGCTAATTTGCCTAAATCTAACCGCATTTATTTTTAATTTTTCGCTATCACAATGCAAACTTAATTGTTTTTCAACTTCCAACCATTTATCGCCGTTCTTACCTACTAAACACAACAAATCATAGCCAAACAAACTTGAAATTATCAATAAAAGGAGAAAAATTCTCATTTAACTTTCTCCGCATTTTCTTCTAAAAATTTTTGAATTTCAGGCAAACTAACGCCTGATAATGCAAGCTCAAAAACTTCAAGCTCAGTTTCTTTATTACAATCAATAACTTCAACTTTATCAAACAATTTGCTTTCAAGCTCTTTCCATTTTTCTTCTTTTATTTTATACATACCTCGGATAAATCTATCATAATTTCCGCCTTTTAAATAAACCAAAAAACCTTTAACAACAACATCATTCCATTCAAGACTTCCATCTTCTTTTTCAACAATCACTTGAAAAAAATCAACTTTGTTTTCATAATCATTTTGAACTTTACCTTGGCACACATAGCGTTTAATAAACTTAATCATCTAACGCCTCCTTTAAAAAATCTCCAATTATAGTCAAATCTTTTGAATTAAAACTAAAAATTTTTTCTTCATTCAAATATAAAAAATAAAGCCCATAGTAATATACTAACAATTCTTTGTTGTTTTCTATTTGAATTAGCAAAATATTTTTATCTTCTCTTGCTTCATCTATTACATTTTTATAATCAATCAACAATTCATAAAATTTTATAAGTTGCTCTTCTTGCTCTTCGCTTATTTCAGTGCTTTTTAAATTTTCAAAAAAATTTAAGCTTGTTACAACCATCATTTTATACTCCTTTTATTTTCTATTGAAAACTAAATTTCTAATTTTATAATTTTTGCACTCATCAAAAGTTGTTTTTTAATTTCCTCATTAACCTTAATTGCTTTTTCTTTACTATCATAAACTAAAGGTAAAAGTTCTCCTCCAATTACAATTTCAAATCCATATAAATTTTTATTTGTATATTCATCAAAATCAATCAAACTAACTTCGCCTACATAGCTAATATCCTTAACTTTTAAATAACCAACATTTTTAATTTTGAGCCAAAGCATTTTAATTCTCCTTTAAAATTTATCTTTATCTAAACTATCCAACCAAACAGCAAAAAGAAATGAAATTATACCAACAATTAATGAAGAAATTGCTAAAACAAGTTCATTACTAAACAATTCCCAATTTGCTTTCATAAAAACTTCCATTCCATTTATAAAAAATCCTCCAAAAAGAAATGTAATAAAACCTAAAATTGCACTAAAATAAAAACTTGCAATTACAAAACTAATAAAAGCTACCGCACCAAAAAAACTTTGTATTGTTATTTTCATTTATTCTCCTTTCTTACTTAAAAGTTCAATCGTTACAATAATCAAAAACACAAAATAACTAACTAAAAAAATTATCTCTTCAAACATTTAAAGTCCTTTTATAATTGAAAATAAAAGCAAACAAACAACACCAACCAAAATAAAACTAAAATAAAAACCCATTTATACCTCCATCTCAACTTTTTCAATTTTAGCAAAACTAAAAGGAAACCAACTTTTTTCTTTTATTATTAAGTTTTTGTATCTTACAACTTTTTTTAAGTTGCAAGTTTTTAAATCGTCACAAAATAAAACTAAAATTTGTTTTCCTTTTTTTCTAACGCCAACATTTCCACATTTGCACTTTCCATTTTCAACTTCATCATTACATTTTAGGCATTTAACAAGCCAAATTGTTTTCAAACTTTTCCTTTTTTTATTTGTTCTAATAGGAATTCTATTTTTGGAGATTTTCTACCATTTCCATAATTTTTAATGTTCTCTCTTTTCCTATGTTCATAAGCAAGTTTGAAATCATTTTCATTTTCCCAACCATATCTATCATAACGCCAACAATCACGATAAGTTTTGCCTTGGACTATATATTGAATTGTCTTATAACCAACTTTAAAATATTGGGCTATTTTTGAAATAGTTGCTTTTTTTAAATAAAAAAGGTCCATAACCTTTTGGACCTGATAACAACTTAATTTGCGTTCAATCATTTGTCAAATCCTGAAAGCTGATTTGGTAATTTTTCTTTTTTATTTTGATATTCCCAAATTAAATCAGAAATTTTTTTATCAAGCAAACCATAAAATGATTTAAAACAATCAACTAAAAATTGTTTAATTAAGTTTTTAGGAATACCATTTTCTAACATTCTACCAACTAAAACATAAAAAACATTATCAAGTTCATCAACATCTATATAAACTCGCCCATAATTCTTAAATTCTTGTTGGACGATAAAACCAACAACTTCAACAAAATCATACATATTTGATGCCAAATCATTATTTTTTAATAACCTATTAATAAGATAACTTAAAAGCTCTTCTTTTTCAAATTTTTCTTTAAAATCTTTGCCAAATTCATAATTACAAATTTCAATTACAACTTGTGGCTCAAGCATTTGTTTTAAATAAGCTGACAAATTAATTTCATTCATTTGATTCTCCTTTTTAAATTTACTTCAAAAAAATTATAGCATTTTATTATTGCATATGTCAAGCTATTTTTTTACAAATTTTAAATTTTCAATATCAACCTTATCATAAAATTCACTTGGCAACCAAATCACAATTGGCGTATTATTATACCAGCTTGGGTCGTTTTCTTTATTTATATTGTTTGCTTTTAAAATTTCTTTAACTTTTGTTTTTGATAAACCTGTAAGCTTAGCCACAGCATCAAGCGATAAATAAGGATAAATTTCTCTAATTAAATCCACAATTTTTTGATTATTTTCTTTACCAAGTTCTTTATCAGATAAAATTAAGTTTGTTTTCATTAAAAAGCTCCGTAAGTTAAATTATATACCAAACTTATTTTTAAATTATGTTCTTTTTCTACTTGTTTTAAAAATCGTTTGTTATGGCTTATATTTTTTAAATAAGCAATTGCAAAATCAGGTTGTTCTTTTTTTATAATTTTGTTTGTTAAATCACGCAAATTACGCATCATAAACCAAAAATCCGAAATTTCATTTGAAACTAAACCTGTTTGAGCAAATATCAAATATTTACCTTGTTTAAAATATAAATTTTCAGAAGAAATATCAAAACTAATCACGCCAATAAACTTACCATTTTTTATTAAAACATAAAAATAATCCAAAGTTTTATAAGTTTTTAAATAACTTGCAAACACTAAATTTCTACTAATCTCATCTAATTCCTGGGCTAAAACTCCAAGCTCTTTTTGCTTTATAACATAAAATAAATTAGCTAAACGCTTAAACATTAAAGTTTCAAACCAATTTTCAATATTTTTTGAAGGAAATAGCTCAAAAATCGGCAAAATTAACAAATTTTTTTCATTTTTTTGCAATTTTTTCATCAAATTTCCTTAAAATCTTCAATTTTTATTGCTTTTTCGTTCAAAAAACGCAAAATTTCATAAAAATTTTTGCTTTCATTTAAAATTTTTTGCGTTTTTTGTGTAATTTCATAGCAAATTGTGCCAATTTTTACAAAAATTTTATGATTTTCACTATCAACTATTGCCAAAACATCAACATTTTTATTCAAATGTTCTAAGATAAACTTTAATCTTTCAAAACTAACTTTTCTTTTAAGAATCATTTAATCTCCTTAAAATTTAAAAATTCATTAACTGCGTTGTAACCAATGGCTTTATCTTCATAAAAAACTTTAACTAAATCAAATTGTGCTTTTTCCTTTTGCTTTATAAAAAACTTTAATTCTTTTTCTATAACTTTTGGTGCTAATTTATGTATTTCAAAAATATTATCGGACAATTTAATTTTTGTTTGTAATAACAAAAATTCCAACCATTCTTCTAAATAAGCCTTAGAATAAATAAACCAACTCATATTATTAAAATATACTATTTTTACATTACTAAAAGCTGGAATATGATAATACCTTCCTAATTTTTGAACTGACTTCATATAGGCATTACGAATTTCCTCATAATTTCTTGAAGGCAAAACTATCGGAGTTATAACATCATATTGTTTTTTACTAAGATGAATTTTTTGCTTTTTTAATTTTTCTTTTATATTTTCCAAACTAAACGACCAATCTGTTTTTATAAATTCCATTCTTATTCCTTTAACTAAAATAAAAATTAACAAATTCTTTTATTATTTTTTCTTCATGTTTATCTAATTTTGCTTTTTTAAGCTCAACACATTTTTGATGTAAATCCATATAAGCCATATATTTTATATAACTCATACCATGTGTTTCGTTTTTATCTTTATAATAACCATACCAAGCTAAATTTTCTTCCCAAAGTTTTGATAACAAAGCATCATTTGTTATCAAATTATAAAGATTTGATTTTGTAACTTGCATTTTCATTCCTTTCGTTTTTCTACATAAAAAAACTTTCGCAATTTTTCATTTCTAACCAAACCAAATTTCATCATAGTTACAACATATCTAACAGCACCTTTTAATTGTTCGATTATTTCAAACAATTGAATTGCTTTTTGTTGCTCTTTTTCATTACCATTCATTAAAATTATAACATATTCATATAACATTTCAATCATTTCAATTAAAATATCAACATTCCCTTTTCTAATATAATCATATAGCGTAGATTTAGGCAATTCAAAAGCAATTTTTTCTAATTCTTTAGCCATTTTTCTAACTGACAATTTATTTTCATCATTATTTTTAATTTTTTCAAGTTCATTTTTATTTTTTTCAATTTTTTGCTTTATTTCGCCTAAATTATTTCTATTTTTTCTTATATTTTCAAAAGCTTTTAAACTTTTAGCAAACATGCGACTTCTTGCCGTTTTTTGGGCGGTTAGATAAATATCGAAATTTTCTAAATAATAATCAATTACAATATTTATATTTTCAATTGATTTTTCCTCTTGATAAATATTTCTAAAATCAAGCTCAATTGCCTCGCTTAATTCAGCCAACAAAATATCAAAATTTTCTAAATGATTATAATCAATTACAAATTTATGAACGATTGCTTTTGTTAAATAAAAACTTTCGGTATTTTCACTCATTTTACCGATTAAAGAGCAATTTATTTTAGGCATTGAAAAATTATATTTTTTAAAAAATTTATAAACATTTGGCATTTTATTTCGTAATTCAATTTCATTTGCTTTTTTAGTTTCAAAATAATTTATAAAATTTTCTTTTTCATCTTCTTCAGGTAAATCAATCATTTCTAAAATTGTTGTTTTTTCATTATCAATAACAGAAAAATAACAATGATTATGAGCTTTTGCATTTCGCCATATTCTAACTTTTTCTTGTTCTAAAGCAAATTTATCAACTTCTAATTTAACATTAAAAAGCTCTTTAGCTAAATTTTCTAAAACTTTAATAAACTTTCTATTAAACTTTTGATAGGCATCAAATGCTTTCGTTGTTTTTCTATCACTAATAAAAATTTGTTCTACAACATAATCGCTTTTATCATAAAAAGTTTTAATAAAAAACAATGGCACATAAATTGCAAATTGCCAACCTTTTGTTGTTTCGATAATTTCAACTTCACCATTTATATTCAATTTATTCATTGTAGTTCTAATTAAAATTTCCATTTCATTCATATTCAAAGTTTTATCATCAATATCAAATCTTAATGAATTTTTAGAATATTTATTATTTGGCGTATAAAAAGCACATTTATCGTTTGTTATCATTTTAAAATATTCAACAACATCATAACTTTCGTCATCAAATACCAAACCTAAATTTTGTTCGTATCCATATTTTCTTATATAACCAAACTTACCATGTCTTAAATTAGGTCTTGCTTTATCTTGTTGAGTAGCTTGATAAGGATTTGCAACAAAACTTAAACCTTTAGTTTCAAAATGCGTAGAAGTAAGAGTAATATAAAATTGAGTAAAATTTTGAGCGACAACTTGAGGATTTATTTGTCCTTCTATAATTCCCATTATAAAATATTTGTAGTTTCTATAAAAACTTGATGAATTATCAAATTTTTCTAATAAAAATAACAAATTATTCAAAATTGCTTTATTTTTATTAGAAAAATTTGATAAAACTCTTGACATTTGGTATAAAATTATTGTATAATTTTTAAGCAATTGACCAAATTTATCAAATGAATTTGGTTTAATTGCTACTTTTTTATCTTTTCTTTTTATCAAAATTTTTTTAATTTTTCTTCTTTCTTTTTTTTCTTTTTCGATAATTTCAATCAATCTATTCATTTATGCTCCTTTCTTTTTTATTTTAATTTTATCATAAGAATTTATTAATGTCAATATTAAATTTATAAATTACAACTTTTATTTTTGTAATTTTAGATACAAAAATAAAATAAATAAATGAAAATTTAGATGGAATAAAAAATTTTCTTTAAGGCTTCGGACACTTTTTGATAAACTACAAAAGCTCGAATTTACGGATATTTTAACAATTTTAGTATAAAAAATTTTTTATAAAATGAGTAAAATTTAAGCAAAACTCTTGTATAAAATTTTTTACAAAATTGTATCTTATTTAAACAATAAATAAACTGATATATAAATAAAGTCATAATAAGGAGAAATTTAAAATGGCAATCCCAACTCATACAGAAATAGCAATAGTAGATACTAAATTTTCAAAACTTGATAAATTTAAAAGAGGAGATATTTTAAAAGTTGCTATTAGTTCTGATGTATTTGAACATTATGTTTTAGTAGTTGATCCAAATGAAGTTGTTGGAGTTACAGTTAATGACGCAATTTCAAACGGACAACTTTTAAAAATAAAATATGGAACTACAATTGAAGGAGAAAAAAATAAATTTTTATATAAAACTGATGGAGATAAAGCAATAACAAGTCCATATTTACAACACAACCCACAAGGAACAAACTCAGCATTAAATATTGATACAACTGTTGATAGTAAAAATGTTACGCCTTTAAGAATTTTTACACATAGCGAAAAAGTTATACAAGCTTATACATCACAAGTTCAATTTGCTGTTAATCAATATGGCGTTATAGGAGCTGGTATTCCTATTTATGGAGATACAAAAGATTATAATTTATATTGTGGTCGTAATAATGCTATAAAAGCTCGTGGGGATTTTGGTTGGGATTTTAATCGTTCTATTGAAAATCGTATTAATTATGTTACAGGCTACCCGCCAACAGGACAAGGAACGCCAGAAGATGGATATTATTGGATTGATTTTAAAAATAAAAATCTTGTTATTTATAACTCAGCTGGGCATTTTGGTTGGTTTAAAGGTAAAACTTCATTAGTAGCAAATAAAGAAATTAAATATTCAGGTTTTGTTTTTTGGAATGATGGTTGGATTTATTTACCATCAAACTCTCAAGATGTTGTTCATCAAAGAATAGAAGATTGGAAAAATGATATTAATGAATACCCAAAAGGAGGACAATTAATTTATGATAATTTAGCTGAAGAAATTATTGTTAGAAGGAAAGGTAATTCAAATGAATGGAAAGCGTTAGTTGTTAAAACTAATGATTATGTAAATTATGATGTTGTTGTAAGTCAAAATGATAATTACAACGCAAGTTCAACTTTAGGAAAAAGTTTAAAATATAATTGGACTACGGGAACATTAGGTTTAGCAGTTGATGTTACAAGTTCAAATATTAATGCTTATGATATTGTAGCTGGAGATAAAGGAACATACCAAGCTTACAAGAATACAACAAGCTCTGGTAGCTGGGTAGGTTATAATTTTGGTTTAGGCAGTGCTTATCCAGCACAAGCCAGAATTGATTGGTTTAATGATTCAGATAATAAAAAACATCTACATATTAGGGCTACAAGTTCTAAATATACAAACATAGACAATGCAACAAGAATAGAAATTGATTGTAAAGAAGATAGCCTTAAATTTTATAATTTACCTAATGGGCTAAAATTAATTAATAATGATGGAAATAGCAATGATACAAGAAGAAATATGCTATTTATTAATTTTGTAGCAAACGATACTAATGCTGTTAAATTATTAGAAACATTAGATAAACCAGCTTTTGTTTTAGGTGGGATAAAAGAAAACGATAATTCAAGTTTTGTTGTTTATTGGACCGATGGAAAAGGTAATGTTTTTAAAGATGAACTTTGGGGATATCAAATTAATTAAAAATAAGGAGTTTTAATGTTAGTTGAAAATTTAGATAGTAAAATTTCTGGTAAAAAAGATAATTTAGTTGTAGTTTTAAATGTTGATAAACAAAATCTTATTTATAAATGTTATCTAAAAGAAAATGTAGAAAATCAAAGTGTGCGTGATTTAATAAACCAAGGCAAACTAAAAATTGTTGATAAAATACCAAAAAATATTGCAAATGTTATTAGTTTAAATAATCCACAAGTAACAACTAATCCTTTATTTAAAGGTTTTGTTTGGTTAAACATTAAAACATTAGAAAAATTTGAATGTGTAAAAAATAATAAAGATGATAATGTTTGGATTGGAGATAAAGGAACAATAATTATGAACATTCCGCCAGCTGATAAAGTTGATTTTTTTGGCGATAAAAGTGGAATTGCTTTGTTTAAATTTAATAATAGTTTAACTGATGAAAGTGGAAAATATAAAGCTGTAAAAAACGGAGATGTAACTTATGTCGAAGGCAAAGAGAAATTAGCTGTTTATTCTAATGGTGGACAGCTAAGAATTAATAAATTGCCTTTTAATAAAGATACTAAAGAAGTTAATGTTAGTTTTTGGTTTAAATGGAATGGTATGAATTATCAAATGCCAATAGGATTTTATAAATGTGATTTGTATATTTGTAAGAGTGGAAAATTAGGATTTAATACGGGTAATGGCGATAATTTTGGGGTTGATATTAATAAATATAAAAATAAATGGATTCATGTTTCAGCAAATTTTAGAAAATTTGAATATGGGGATATTTTTATTAATGGAAAAAAACAAACTTTAAAACAAAATTGTAGTAAAATTTCAAAATATAATATGTATTTTTCTAATTACTTGTGTGTTTTTGGTTGGGGTGTAACAAATAGTTATAGAAAAGCAGGAGCTGTTGATAGATTAAGAATTTTTACAAGAAATTTAACTGAAAGTGAAGTAGATTTAATTTATAAAACTGAAGGAGGAAAATAATGTTATTTTTTGTAAATGAAGAAAAAAGACTAATACCAATTGATGTAGAAAACGAAGAAGAATATAAAGATAAAGAAGGTTTTATTTTAACGGATAAATTACCAGAAGCAAGATTTCCTTTTTATAAACTTGATGAAAATGGAAATATTGTCCCTGATGAGGAATTAATATTAGAAAAAGCAAGAGAATTAAAAATTGAAGAAATAAAATCAGCTTTTGATTATTTTATAAAAAATGGCTTTACTTGTTCTAATGGAATTACAATGGATGCAGATTTTATAGATATACAAAAATTAAAAGCAGGTTACGAATTAGCACTTGATTTAGGCTTAAAAACAATAATTGTAGGTGATTATTACAATAAAGACCACGAAGTGCCGATTGAGGAAGTAAAAAAGATGCTTGTTGAGTTAGGACTTAATTATTCAACATTATGGAATAAAAAAATAACATTAAGAAAAAAAGCAAAAAAAGCAGTAAGTTTAGAAGAACTTGATGCTATAAATTGGGAAGGTGAATAATGTTAAAATATAGTGATGTATGGTTACAACCTTTAAAAAATCATAAATTTAAAGTTTTAAAAGATTTTTATTATAAAAACATTAAAATACCAAAAGGTTATATAAGCGACGGGGCTACTATTCCGCGTATATTTTGGATTTTTTATCCGCCAAATAGAACTGATTATTTACCTTGTGCTATTTTACATGATTATTTGTGTGATTTAGAACTTTATGATAAAGCTGATAAATGCTTTTTAAATTGCTTATTAGATTTAAAAGTAGGAAAATTTACAAGCTACCTTTTTTATTATGCTGTAAAGTTTTATCATTTCTTTAAATATAAATTACCTAAATTATTTTAAATTCTCTTTCTAATTCTTTTATTGGTTTATCGAAAAAATACCTACTAATAACTTTCCCTTTATTTTCAAATAATTCTTCCATTTTTTTATATTCCTCCCAAACATTAGGAAAATATTTGTAAATTTTATAAATATCTTCTTTTTTACGATAAGGACACAATCTACATCCTGTTCTTTGAAAATAATCATATAAAGGATTATATAAATTTATTTGTTTAGTATATTCTAAACAATCATTTTCACTCATATCAAAATATTCAATAAGTGGAAAAATAGCGTTAGGATTGTTTCTTTTAAACCTTTTAGCTCTTCTTTTTTCATTATTTGAAAAACCAATATACATATAGTAATTTTTTATATTATTTTGTTTTAACCATTTATTCATTGGAGCTTTTTTTACATAATCACGCCACCAACAAAAAGGTAGATTTTTAGATAAAACACCATAATAATAACCTTTATATTCTCCCCTTTTTCTTTTTTTAAGAAACAAATCTTTAACATAATCTTTTTCAGTAGTTAAAGTAATAATTTCCTTATTGTATTTTTCTTTAAAATATTTTTTAACTCTTTCCATATATTCATACATTTCTTTAAATTCCATTTTTGTGTCATTATAAATAATATAATCTACTTTATAATTATTTTTTAATAACAAATCAACCATTGTAACACTATCTTTACCTCCTGATAAAAGAGCAATTTTTTTCATTTTTTACCTTTAAAATTTTATTTAATATTATAACAAATAAATAAGTAAATAATAATTTATAAACCTTAACATTTCGATATATAAGTAATATTATATAAAAGGTAAAAAATGAAAAATAAATGGGACGAAGTAACTTTAAAAGCTTATATAATTTTAATGATTTTTATACTTTGGGCTACTTCAATAAATTTCACACAAAGAGATTTGAAAAACAAACCTATTAAAACTAAAATAATGCTATATTTATTAGATTTGTTTTATGCAGGATTTTTAGGTTTAATAGGATTTGTTCTTGCTTATGATATGCTTAATGTAAGTATTTATGGAGCAAGTGCTTTTGGAGGTATTATGGCACATAAAGGAGCAAATTTATTATATCTAATTGAAGTAGAAATTGTAAAAAAAATAAAATCAAAAATATAAAAATTTACTAAATTGATTAAATTTGTTATAATAAATTGATTAAATTTTATACAATAAAGGAACTAAAAATGAAAAAAATTAATCCAATGCTTGATTATACATATTTAGAGAATTTTGGTAAATATGAAATTGTTTGCACTTGTTCTAATATTTTTTATGTTAATGATTTAGACGAATTAGATAACAAAAGTCGTTGTGAATGTTGTAAAAACAAAGAAACTAAAATTAGTGAAGATGAAATAAATGATTTAGTATTAAAATTTGCTGACTCATTAGAAAAAAGGAATGTTAATGTCTAAAGAAACAAAAGAAATTGTAGGAGTTCCTGTTGTTAATCAAGAAGAACTTAAAAATTTACCTGATGCTAATGCTAAAGGCGAGATAAAAGCTGATTTACTTGAATTTACAAATGTTAATTTTGATAAACCTTTATCAACAATCGAAAGATATGTAGTTGAAATGAAAGTTCGTGGTTATAGTAATAAAAGAATTGCAAAAGAACTTGGTTTGCCTTATCAATACATTAGTAGAACTCTATCAAAACCTTATGTTAAAGAATTTTATAATGCGATTATGAAAGAAATAAAAGAAAATGCTAAAAATGTTGTAGTTTCAGTTATTATGAGAACATTAGAAGATAAAATAGAACAAATAGAAAAACATGGCGGAAATTTTGCAAATGCTACTGATAAAGATATTTTAGATATTGCTAAAATGCTTGATGATGTTATGAAAGAAGAAGAAAGAAAAAAATTGGGAACAACAGGAAATGTCTTTGTAAATATCTTACAACAAGTTATAAAAGACTAAACACAAGTGAGGACAAAACCTTCATGTTTAAAAATTACTTTCTTTTCTATTGTTCCATCTGCTTTTTTTGTTTCCTCTACAATTCTTTTTGTAAAAGCATATAAAGGTGTTCCAAAATAACTTATTTCCTCTTCTAAAACACATATCAAATAAGATGCACCACCAAGCATAAAACCTAAATTTAATTTTCTAAACTCCCCAAATTGTTTAATTCCATTTAGTTTTAAAATTTGTTTGACCTCATTTTTAACAGGACTTAAATCATCTGTTAAAAACTCTAAAACTAAATCTCTTATTTTTCAGCTCTATTAATAATTTCCTCACAAGTAAGTAATTCATCAAAAGTTTAAAGTGTTTTTAGTTTTGTTTGATATTTTTCTGGTAAATCAATTACACCTGCTTGTTTCCGTTCTTCTGTTGCTTTGTGTTGAGTTAGGTTTATTATTACGCTATATTCCATTTTATCTCTTTTTGTTTTTATTTTAAAATTCTTATAATTAATTTAATTATGCTTACTAAAAATTCACTTAACTGCAAAAAACCTAAAAAGATAATAATAGGGCTAAAATATTTAATAAAAACCTCGTTATAAACCTTTTGACTTAGCCCTAAAATAAAAAGTGCATAAAATATGAGTGCTAATCCAACAACAATCAAATCAACTAAAAATTTTTTAGTCATTTTTTGCCTCCTTAAAACATAGCATTTCATCTTCTACTTCAAAAATATCAGGATATTCTTTTAAAAGTTCATTAATACATTCTTTACATAAATGTAAATCTTTTGCGTTAGCACTTTCGTTGCAAAAACCAAGTTCAATTACTTTTTCAGCAACCTCTTTATCTATTTCCCAAATTTCATCTAAATCACCTGTTTGCCAACAATCATATCCATCACAAATATATCTTAATTCAGTCATCATTTCCTCCTTAATTTTTATGATAAGTTCTTAAATTTTTTTAAATTATAAAAAAATTTTTACATTTTGTCAATAGCGTAAAAAATTTTATACAAGAGTTTTGACGATTTTTATAAAGTATTTTTTATAAAAAAAGTTTAAAATGTCGAATTTTAGGGAATTTTAAAACTGTCCGAAGCCTTAAAGAATTTTTTTTATATCCTATCTGAAAAAACTCATTAAACTCTCATAACAAATTTCTTACAATTCTTTTTATACTTAAATTTAATCTGATATAACTTAAAATTACAATTTATTAAAAGGATTGTTTAATGTCTGAATTTAAACCTATAAATCAAGAAATAGAGCTTTATAAAAAAGTTAAAAAGAAGATAGATTATAATAAGGTAATGAAACTTTTTGAATTTACTCCTACAAAATATCAACAAGAAATAATTGATAGAATACAAAAAGGGGATTTTAATGTTGGTGTTTTTTTAATGTCAAGAAGAGCTGGTAAATCAACAGTTATGTCAAAAATTGCCTCCGCTGAACTTTTAGTTCCAAATTCAAGTATATTATTAGTAACGCCTACTTTTGCAAATGCACAAGCTATTTTTAGTAATGTTGAAAAAGATGTAAACAAATTACAATTGCCTTTTAAATCAAAAGATATGAAAGGTTTAACATTTACATTAGAAAATGGTGCAAAGTTTCGTGTCGTTACTGAAAAAAATTATGAAAATGCACTTGGAGATAAATTTAGTTTGGTTATTTTTGATGAAACCGCGAGTATTAATAATGTTCTTGAAATTTGGGAAACTTATATTTCTCCAGCACAAAATGATTATGGAACTGATGAAAATGGTTTTATGTATTCTAAAACTTTTTTTATAGGAACGCCAAGAACTTTTGATAATGATTTTTATAAATTATGGAAAAGATGTGCTGAACGCGATGATTATTTTTGTAAAAAGGTAACTATTTATGATAATCCTATGATAACAAGAGAAATGATTGAGGCAATTAAAGCTAAACTTGATAAAAGAAGTTTTGAACAAGAATATTTATGTGAGTTTCAAAGTGGGTTTAGCGAGGATTTACAAGTATTTTATGCTTTTGATTTAGAAAAAAATGTATTTAGAATTAATGATTTGAAAAACAAAATGACAACAAAAGATACATTTGTAGTAGGAATTGATATAGGTTATAGAGATAATACAAGTTTTGTTATAGCTTGGGTAGAGCCTATGACGGGCAATATTTATGTTTTGGACGAATATAAAGCTGGGCAAATGCCTATTGAATGGCATGTTAAACAATTCAGAGAAATAGAACAAAGATATGCGGAAAATCCTGATATGCAAGTTGTAAGGTTTTGTGACCCAAGTGCAAGTTTGACAATGGCTGATATGGCATATAGCTATAACTACTATACACAACCCGCACCAATTCAATTAGTAGAAAGCATTAGGGACATTAACACAGCATTTCAAAAAGGAAAATTATTTATATCTGAAAATTGTATGCAATTAATAGAAGAATTAAAGTTGGCTCATTGGAAAGAAAATTCAAATGGAAAAACAATAGAAAGAAACAAAGATGGGCATTTTGACTTAGCTGTTGGTGCTTTGCGTTATTTAACAAGTGGTTGGTGGAAATTACAAAATTTACAAATTCAAGTTGTATAAGGTTTTTTAGTTTTTAAAAGTAATATAACTGATATATGTATAAATGCTAACTATAAAGGAAGAAAATGCCAAATAATAAATTTTCTGTGATTTACCCTGATATAGGAGTTGGTGGAGGGTCTGGTGGTTGTGTTATGCAAACTGAAGAAGTTGTACCAGAAAAACATGGTGGATTAGAAGCTGGTACAGATATTAATGGAATGCAACCTTGTGAAGTTTTAAAAATGATTTTGTTTCCTTATCAATATCCTTCTTTTACAAGTTTTTATATTGAAGGACAATCAACGCAATTAGAAGTAGGACAAGCAATAAGCGGTGGGATTAGAACTTTTAAATGGAGTACAAGTCATTCAGAAAATATAAAAGAAAACTCTATTAGCATTAAAGATATAAACGCTAATACAATTTTAGGTAGTAATTTAGCAAATGATGGTCAGGAAAATTTAGATATAGGGGAGGATAAAACTTCAAGCGAAATTAATAGTTATTATACTTGGAGAATTAGTGGTGTTAATACAAAAGAACAAACATTTAGTAGAGATTTTCGTGTTTATTGGAGAGCAAGAGTTTATTGGGGAACTTCGGTAAAAGAAACTTTAACTGCGGAAGAAATTAAAGCACTTGAGAATAGTGCTTTAAAAAGTGGGTATTCAGGAAAATATAATTTTGATAATCATGGTGAATTGAGATATTATTTTGTTTTTTATCCAGCTGAATGGGGAAATATTAATGATTGGCGTGACAATGAATCGGGTTTTGCCGTGGATTTTACTTATTTAGATAATATAAATATAACAAATGATTATGGTGTTACAATTGAATATAAAGCATTACGAACTACTTATCAACAAGGTAGTCCGTTAGATAGCACTATCAGTTAAGGAGTTTTTAAATGGGGATTAAAATAACAGGAAAATTTGATACAGGTGGAGGAGAATATCCTTTAGTTGAAGATACTCATTTAGAAGGTGGTTTTCGTGTTGTAGCTACTATTGAAGAGAGAGATAACATTCCTGATTTAAGAAGAAAATCAGGAATGGTAGTTTATTGTCAAGAAGATGGAAAATTTTGGCAATTACAAGATGATTTGATAAGTTGGGTTGAAGTTAGTTTAGGAGGAGGTAGTTCAAGTTTTGATGGTTGGGAAGGCGAAGTTGAAACTTTTGCTGATTTACCTGACCCAGCCGACCATTTAGGGGAGCAATGGTTAGTTCAAAAAGCAACAGGAACTTGGACTTTATTTAATAGAAAGAAAGCTGGTTTGTATGAAGCAAGGAAAGACGAGGATGGTAATCCAAAATGGTTTTATCTTGGCGTTCAAATTCATAAAATAACTGAAGTTGAAAAACAAAATCCTTGTGCTGTTGATGAAGTTAGAAGATACACGCCAAAAGATATCTGTGATATTATTGATAAAAAAACTTATTGGGAAAAAACTGAATCAGATACAGGAATTGGAAAACAATTACAACCTAACAATCAAACGGCGGATGATGTCCAACGCATTGCTATAAAAAGAAATGTTTATGGTATTGTTGAAATAAATGTAACAAATGAAAATAATTCTGATAATTATGCTGGGGCTGGATTTACGGCTTCTACCTCTGCTGACCCTTATAAAGACCAAGTTTTTTTAACAATGTATCCAACAAGTTTTTATCAAGCTTATTTGGCTGGTAAAGGAGGTAATCTTAGTGATAAGCAATTAGTAGTTGGAGCTTATGGAGACCAAGCACAATATGATATTGCTTTAGGAAATGATTTTGCATCAATTAAACCTTATTTCTCAGTAACAAAAGATGCTTTTGATTTTAAAATGAAAAATCCTATTTTTTATTCTTATGCAAAGACCCCAAAACCAAAACCAGAAAATGCTTATGTAATAGGTATTGATATTAACACGGGAGAATTGTTTAGCTTTAACGATAGTAGTGATACAACTAATCGTGTTTTTATTTATAGAAAAGGAAAAGATATTTCTGGTAAAAACTTGTTGTTTTTAAAACGCTATGTTTTTAAAAACAAAAATTTATTTAAAGTTTGGGTTAATGGAGTAGAATATGAAGATTGGGATTTTGGCAATCAAGTCCAAAGTTTAAATCCTGATTATACAACTCATTTAAAATTCAACACTACATTAAATAGCGATGATGAAATTAAAATTGAATATTTAGAGCCTATAAATTTGGGCGATTATAAACTTGTATTATATAGAAAAGAAGGCTCTTTACAAATAACTTCAAGACCAAAAATGATAACTAAATTTATTACAGATAGCCATGGTAATAAATTTTATTTAAAAGAAGTAAGCATACTTGGGGAAGAATTAGGTTATAAACGCTATTCTTGTAAATATATTAGAATTGATAACCCAGATATTAAAATTATAGTAGAAAAAGCAAGTCCTAATTTTGCTTATATAGCAGAATTTCCGAAAGAAGAAACATTACCAGATGGTTTTTGGATAGAAGTATGGAAAAGCGATAGTAAATCCCCAAATACAAAACATATCCCAAATAACATGGAGGCACAAGGAAGATTAATACCTATTGGTAAATTTACTATTAATAAAATTTCTAATCTTGATAAAAATGGTATTTATCATTTTAGATTAGGTAAAACAGATGAAAGTGGTAATGTTTTGTTTAGTCGTTGGCTTTCAAGTGTAGTTAGTGTCAGGACTTTTCCTGTATTTACAATAGATGCATCTGATAGTGAAAATAAGTTTGTAGGTGATTACAAACTTATGAAAATTATTTAAAGGAGGAAAAATGCAAGTTTATACTCATTATAAAATACCTGTATTAAAGCCAACAGATGTGATTATATTACAGAATTATGAATTAAATCAATTGGTTATTGTAGATTCTGGTAGTTACGATTATTATGTTGTAGCAAATAATTCGGTAGCTACAAGCAATGTAGATGATGCAATTTCAAAAGGCTATTTAGTTCCTTTTGGAGGTAGTAATGTTAGAGAAAATCAAATAATTATGTATTCTCATACGGATAACATTTCGCCTCAAAAACTATTGTGGTTAAGACAATTAATTTTTCCAAATAAAAATTTAGTAAAAGTATATATTAATGATACTTTGTTTGATGATTGGGAATTTGGAAAACAATATATAAATCCAGCTGGTTATACACAACATTTAAGTTTTCCTAATGGTAATCCAGCTGGAACAATTAAAATTGTTTATAAAGAGCCAATTAAATTTGGAGGAATGTATAATATAAGATTGGATAGGTATGAGGGTACTACAAGAGTAAAAGCAAGAAATGCAATGATACCGATTACTATGTGGGATAATACAAAACAATATATGTATTTAGAAGATGCTGTTATGAATAATGACGACCCTACTGATTGGACTGTAACTTATAAACAATTTGATGGAAATGAAACAATGCAATTAAATAAAAAATTTTTCAATACCATTTCAATTGGTGGTTTTGTCTTTAATCAAACTTTTCCTGAAAACTTAATTCTTGAAATGTGGGGTTATGATAAAGTTACTAATTTTAACAATAGTGGTAACACAGGAAATATGTCAAGATCAAGAAGAAGCACTTATTATCCATTAAATAAATTTACTAACAATAAAATAACTCTTGACTTTTCTGGCTCTAACCCACAATGGGGGAGAGTAAATCAATTAAAATTTAGATTTAGACAAGAAACTTCTGATGGTAAAGTTTATTTTAGTGAGTTTTTTAAAGAAACAGTAAGCATTAGACATTTTCCTTTGTTTACTACCGACCCAACTTTGAGTAAAAAAACTTATAAAGGAATTTACATTTCAACACGGGTTGTATAATTTCCGATATAATAGTAGAACACCTGATGTGGGTGTTCAATTTATAACACCTGAAGTGGGTGTTAAATTTAGAACACCTGATGTGGGTGTTCAATTGAGCTTTATTTTTAAATAAAGCTCAATTGAATGTCCTCCCCTTAAAATTAGGTTTCATTTTTCTCTCCTTTATTTTTTATGTTTTTATTAAAACTGATATATGTTATGTAATAATAATTAAAAAGGAAAATAGATGGGTTTTTTTGATCTTTTTAAAAAACAACCTCAGACAAAAAAAGAAACATTAATATATATGAATACCAAAGCTACAAAAGCAAATAAAAAAATTTTTGAAGATTATAAAGATGGAAATGGTATTTTAGCTACAAGTGCTATGGAAAATTCTTTTCATACAAGTGAGCTTGTTTTTAGTGCTGTTGATTATATAGCAAAAGCTGGAGGACAAGCCGTCCCAAGATTATATCAGTTAGATAAATCTGGTAAAAAACTACCTGTTAAGGACAAAAAATTAAGAGAATGGGAATACAGACCAAATCCGTTTTGGTCTTGGGGGACAATAATTGAACTTGCAATTCAAGGTTTATTACTCTCTGGTGTAGCTCCTTTAACTTTTGAAAATGTAAAAGGAAGTTATGAAACTTGGTTTTTAACTCAACCTCACAATGTTAAAGTAGTGCCCGATGCGACTAAATTTATTAAAGGTTATATTTATAATGATAAAATTGCTTATAAAGAAAATGAACTTATTTGGATTGTAAATCCAACTTTAAATAATGCTTATTATGGGCTACCAAGTGTAGCCCCTTTACTTGATACTTTAACATTAGAAAAAGATGCCATTGAAAGTTTAAAAGAATTTTATGAAGGAAGTGTAATTTTAGCTGGTATTTTAAAAGCAGAATACGCTCTAACTCCTCAACAAATAGAAGAATTAAGAGAACAATTTAATGCTTTATATGGAAAAGGTGGTAGTGAAAGAAGAGGTATAGCTGTTTTACCAGCCAAAATGGATTATAAGACAGTTCAAGCAAGCCCTAAAGATGCAATGCTTTTAGATAGTATAAATATAAGTGAAAAAAGAGTTTTAAGAGTTTTTAAATTAAATGCACTTGTTTTAGGAGGTGAGTCAAGTAGTGCTGGAAAACCACAAGAATTAATGAAAGTTGTATTTAATACCGCTGTAAGACCTTATTTATATAGAATACAAGACCAAATTAATTTGTTTTTAGGAAAACAATTTGGTTATGGTAAGTATCATTTTGAATTTGATTTTGGAAGAATTACAGAACTTGATACGGCTCTTGATGTAAAAGCTGATAGTGCGAGAACATTGTTTGCAACAGGACTTGCCACATTAAATGAAGCAAGAAATTTAGTTGATTTACCAGAAATGGATTTTGATGGTGCAGATAAAAATATTGTCCCTGCTTTCTTAACAGGTAGCGAAGCTCAATTCTTCCAAGATTTAGTTGCTATGAGTAAAAATAATTCAGAAAATAATACTGATAATTCTGAAAGCCAAAATAATAAACCAAGTAGTGTAGGAAGTACAGACCCTTTAGGAGGCGATCCTGATTTAAAAGTTTAGCCGATATAATCTTAAAGAAGTTCTAAAGGAGAATTTATGGATAAAACTTTTAATTTAATTGTAAAAGAATTTTCAACTGAAGTTAATGATGATGAAAAAATATTAATTAAAGGTTTTGCAAATCGCTATCTTGATGATAATGGCAATTTAATAGTAGATAGAAGTGAAGAAAGCGTATTACCAGAAAGTTATGATTTAACTAATTTTATGAAAAATCCTGTATTACTCTATCAACACAATCCTTTAGATGTAGTAGGAAAAGTAATTAATATTAATTTAACGCAAAAAGGTCTTGAAATTGAAGCAATTGTTTATAAAGCGTTAAATCCAAAAGTTTTTTTAGCTATTAAAGAAGGTATTTTAAAAGCTTTTTCGATAGGTTTTAGAGGTCTTGATTATAAAGAAATTGATGGTGTATGGTATTGGACTAAAATCGAGCTTTATGAAGTAAGTATTGTATCTATTCCTGATAACCAAGATAGTTTATTTACGGTCTTAGAAAGTAGTCCTTGTGAAAGAGGAATATGTTTGTTGGCAACAAGACAAAATTTAACTAAGAAAGGATTTATGGAAATGAGTAAAGAAAAAGCAATAAAAAACAATGTAATTAGCACTAAAGCTTGGTCTGAAGTTGATAAAACAGCTTTAGGACAAAAATTAGCAGAATTAGGTAAAGAGAGTTATATTAAAGAGTGTTATTTAGTTGTAGGTGATATTGAAAAAAGGAGTACTTGGAAATTTCCTCATCATGAATTACAAGGTGAAGATTTAGTTGTTAATAAAAATGGTGTTATAAGTGCTTATCAAGCACTAAGAGGAGCAAGAAATGATCCTAATATTAGTGTTGTAGAAAAAAGAGATGCAAGTAGGCATTTATTAAAGCATTATAGAGAAATGAAAAGACAAAACTTAATTGAGGAAATACCACAAGAATTGGAAGAAATGGTTAAGGAATTTGAAGCACAAGTTGAAAAAATTTATTCTGAAATTAAGGAGGTAGTAGATATGCAAACAAAAGCAAAAAGAGGAGGAACAACAAATCTTGGAAAAGATAAAGTAAATCAAATTATAGAATCAAGTCAAAATTTAAAAGTAGGAGACCAAGTTCAAGGCGGAGATGAAGGAGAGCTTATTGTAAATGTTACAAGTGAAAGTGTATTAACAGCTTATCCAAACCCGCCATTAGGTTATAGAATTAGAAGATATGTAAAAAATGATGGAAATGTTTATGATTTTATTATAGGTAGAAGTGAAGTTGCAAAATTACTTGCATTTATGAAAAATTATTTCCAAGATAGAGATGATAATGGTGTAAAAAAAGAACAAGAGATAGAAAATAAAAAAGAACTACATGATGATAATAAAGAAGAACAATTTGATTTATTAGCCTTTTTAAAGAAAAAGGCAAATGATGTTGAAGGACTTGATTATCTTTTAAATGTTTATGGTGAGCTTGAAAAAATTATAAACGAAAAACTTGCGGAATATCTACAAAAAGATGAACAAAATTGATTTGTTTAAAAATTTATCACGACCTTCAATGGCGTGGTATGTTCTCTTTTTTACTTCTTTAATAACCTTATTAAGTGGATTTAAAATTATTTCTTTAGATAAAGCTTTTATTGATTTATGGACTGCAATTGCTGTTGGTATTCCTGTTGCATGGATTGCTGGTAGGACTTATGAAAAATCAAAAAGTAAGGATGAAGAAAATGTTTAATTTATTAAAAAATAAAATTTTTGGCTTTTTATTGGCAATTATGTTAATTGCTTTTAGTGTTATTTTTATTCAAATAAAATTGAATGAAAAAGAACTTAAAAAGACAATACAAAAACAAGAAACTACAATTAAAAATTTAGAACTTGAAAACAATAATTTAAAACAAACTCTTTTAAAAATTAAAAACACTTTAAAAGTTGTAAATTTTGAAAGAAATACTTTAGAAGAAAAATTAAATGTTGCAAAACAAATTGAAGGAACTAAAAATGAAAAAAACATTACTATTGAGCGTGATATTAACATCACTATTCCTTAATGGTTGTGCCTGTAAAGAAAAAATAAAATATGTTTATTTAAAAACAAATTGTCCTAAATTACAAAGTTATGATTATAATATAACAAAAACTAAACCTATCATATTACATATAAAGGTAAAAAATGAAGAGGGAAATGATTGAAATTCCTAAAGAAGAATTTGAAGAACTTTTAAATCGTTATAAAATTTGTGTTAAAGAACGCGAAGACTTGAAAAAAATCAACGATTTTTTAAACAAACAAATTTTAGAATACAATAAAAAATTTGCTGATAATAAAACAAATTACAACTTTCCGATATAACTTTTGTAAAATAACATCGAAAGGAAATGGTTATGGGAATTGAAGTAATTTCTACATTACAAAAACAAGTAGAAGAACTTAAAAAGGAGCTTGACAGCACTAAAACTGAAGCACAAAAAAAAGTAGAAGAGCTTAAAAAAGAATTTGAAGATAAATGGACTGAAAGAAAAACAAAATTTGAAGAAAAATCTATTAATGATAAAGAAGTTGCAAAGGCAAAAGAAAAAGCAGTTGATTTGCACATTAAATCTAAACTTCTTGGCAGACCTGTTGATAGTTTTGCTGAATTTAAAGAAATCGCACCTATTATTGAAAAAGCAATTAAACCATCAGATATTGCAAGTTGGTTAGCTGAGGAATTTTCAAATAAAGTAATGGAAGAACTTGAACTTGACCTTAAAGTTGAAGGGCTATTCCAAAGATTTAAAATGCCAGAAAATAGAAGTACATTTTCTATTCCAGCAAAAACAGATAAAGCAAAAGCATATTTAATTGCTCCAGGTGAGGATGCTATTGAAAGTGCTATTAATGGTGCAAAAATTAGTTTTGCAACTTCAAGATTTAAGACATTACTTGCTGTAACAGACCAAGCAGACCAAGAAATGGTAACAGCAATTACACAACTTGTTAGACAAGAGCTTGTAAAATCACTTGCAAGAGCAACAGAAGAAGCACTTGTGATGGGAGATACTTCTATTAGTGATGTTAATGATGTTAAAAAAGCATTTGATGGACTTTTGAAGTATGCAAAAGATGCTGGTAATAAAGTTGATGCTGGAGGAAACCCTGTAACGGCATCATTAATCGCTCAAGCAAGAAGATTACTTGGAGTTTATGGAATTAATTTGGGCGACCTTGCAATTGTAGCACCTGTAAATGTAGCATATCAAATGCTTGAATTGCCAGAAGTTTTGACTGTTGATAAATATGGTGCTAAAGCAACTATTATGGTAGGTGAAATTGGAAAACTATTTGGTATGCCTATCATAGTAACAGAATATATCCCTGATAATCTTGATGCAAATGGGGATGTAGATGAAACAAGTGGAGATAAAACAGCAGTTCTTCTTGTTAATAAAGCATACTTTGGTGTTGCCGATAGAGGAAACATTGGAATTGAAACAGAAAGAAAAGCAGTAAGTTCAACAACTCTCTATGTTGGATATAGAGATATTGACTTCAAAAAACTTTGTGTAAATTCTACTCCTGTATCAGCAATCGTTAATGTAGCTTCTAATTAAAATCACTCCTAATGAGTGATTTTTCTTTTTACATTATTCTCTAAAAACTGTCCGAAGCCTTAAAGAAAATTTTTATATCCTATCCAAAATCTTTAAAATTTCCCATTAATTCGTTGTTTTAGTTTTATTTTTCATTGTAAATTTGTATAGGTAGAGCTATTAATAAATAAGATATAAAACTGATATATAATAAAATACTTATTATAGGAGTTTAAAATGAAATATAAAATTAAAGTTATCGGTAATGGAATTATGGTAAGAGGAATTTTATTTAGTCCTTATAAATATGATGGATTATATGTTGTAGATAAAGAGTTAGGAGATTATCTTTTAAATACTTTTCCAAAAGAATTTGTTTTAATAGAAAAAATTAAAGATACTTCTAAAAACTCTAAAAAGGAGTCCCTTCATAAAGAAAAAGATACAGACGAATTATATAACAAAAGTAAAACGAGGAAAAGAAAAACAGAGTCTAAAAGAGAAAATAAATAATATTTGGATTAAAACGCTTAGTTTTATAAAAGGATAAATTATGGCTTTAAAAGACGACTTATTAGTTAAATTTAAAAGTATTTTAGATGTTCAAGATAACGAAATTGATGATCTTTTATTAGAAATCTTAGATATTAGTGAAAGTTATATTTACGATTATTATAATGTTGCTATTTATGAGAGAGATTTAGTAGAAAGAGTAAATAAAATCTATGGAAATTCAATTTATACTAAAAAAGGTATTGTAACGGAATTAGTTGATGTTAAAATAGATGGAGAAAGTATTGATAGTAGCACTTTAATTGAGTTTGAAGTTGGAGAAAACAATCGAATTTATTTACCTCCTTTATTTACAATTGCTGACAATCAAATCATGAGAATTGAGTATAAAGTAGGTTATAATGATATTGATTTAGTTCCTGAAGGTTTGATTTCTGGTTTATGTATGTTAGGTAAAAAAGTTTATAATGATGTTATGAAAGACACAGATAGTATTGTTTCAATGTCCACGGGAATTAGAGAGCAAATAAAAGTAATTGATGATATTCCTCCTATGATAGAAAATTTACTAAGTTCTTTTAGGATGTTTAGATTATGATTGCGAAAGTTAAAATTAAAAAATCAATTGGGGAAACTTGGAAAGTTTTAAAAAAAGAACTTCCTTTTTTAAGTATTCATAAGTTAGAGTTTTTAGCAAAAAAACTTGATAAAGATTTAAAAGCTTGGGAAAAAGCAATAAAAAAAGCATTAGGAACGCCTATTCCTTTAAAATATTTACACAAAAGGAGACCCGCTAATCGTAGATTTACTTATAAGGTAAGTGGACAACAATTAGAAAGTATAAAAACAAAAGTCGATGCTTATAAAAAAGGACAAGATTTTATAATATATAGTTGGGCTGAAATAGGCGTTCCTTATGCTAAGTTTACAGATATGGCAAAACCTAAAAGAGCTGATGGAAAAGTTCCAGCTTGGAAAGATTGGATGTATGATGTTTTATTTGATAAAGGGAGAGATGGTATAATATCGGTTAATGATTTATTTGAATTATTACTAAAAGAAACAAAGGAAATAGTATGATTATACAAAAAAGTGTAGGAATCTATTATATAATTATTATGTTGATTTTATTAATTGAAATTACAAAAGGTTTAGTGTTATGAGAAAGAAAATTGTTGAAAAAATATTAGAAGGTTTACAAAATAAAAAAGCTTTTGTAAAGCTTTATAAAAATATTGTGCCTTTATGGACACAAATTGATAGATTTCCCGCTGTTAGTGTTATGTATGAAAGTGAAGAAAAAGAAAGAGATAATTTAACTAATAATAAGGCATATTATGTTGGTAATATAAGTGTTTATGTTTTTAATAAACAAGCAAGAAATCAATATGAAGATATTTTAAGTGATTTGATAGATGTTGTGTATGAGGTTGTTGAAGAAATTAGATGGCAACCTATGGGGGTTGTAGATATGACAGTAAGTAGTATGAAAAGAGAAGGTGGTGTAGTTCATCCTTATGCTATTGCGAAAATAGATATAGAAGTTAGGTATATAAAAAGAATATAGTAATCCGATATAAATAAAGTAAGAATACTTTAGAAAGGATAAGAGAATGGCTTATAAGACACTATCTACATTATATGCAGTTATTAAAGAAAAAGAATTTAATAAAGGAGGAACTTTTACAGACGACGATGTAGTAGAAGTAACTTCTGATAGTGCATTGAAACCAGAAATTGATGTTATTGAAAGAAAAGTTGTAAGAAATTCTTACATTACAGCTCCAGCATTACCAGGTAAAGAATTTGGTAGTGGTACTCTTGCTTTTGAATTGATACCGCTTGGAAATGGTAGTAATGATTTAGCTGGTAATGTAGTTCTTGAAGTAGCACTTGGAATTAGAGAAGAAGCAGGATTAGGGACAGGTGCTATAATTAGAGCAGATGCCGCCCCTCAAGTAGAAAGCACTATTACCGCTGATAGTGGAAATACAGGAGATGGTAATTTAACAAATTTTGGTTACAACGAAGATACTATTAAAACTGAAACATGGACTATTGAATGTACTAACGCTGATACTGCAGGCGAAGAGGTTTGGAGCGTAACAGGTAGTGTAAGTGGTGCTAAAGAAGATGCAATTACAGGCAAAGATTATGATAATGGAATAATTAAATTTAAAATCGAAAGTGGCTCAACAAATTTTGCGGTAGGAGATAAATTTACAATTGATGTAGTTTCACATGTTGCGTATAAAATTTATGAAGTTAAAGCTGGTGAGGTAGGTGATGCTGTTCTTTATAAATTAGCTAAACCTTGTGGAGAAGAACAGTCATTAGCTGTTAAATTGATGTATGGTTGTGATGATACTGATAGTAGAAGTTTGACATTAAAAGGTGCTGTGCCTAATTCAGTTAAATTTAGTTTTCCTGTTGCTGATATTGCAACATTGTCAATTGATTTAGGAGCAAGTTCTTTTGAGACAGCGGAAAATGAGCCTTTACTTTCAAATAAATATTTAACAACTATTCCTTATGTAGGAAAAAATGCAATTCTTACAGTTGACGGTAAAACTTATGAAGGAAAAGATGTAGAAATAACAATTGAAAATCAAGTATCTGATAGAGAGGCAATTACTTCTTCAGGTATTATGAAAAAAATTATTACTAAAAAAACAATTAAAGGAACAATGACTGTTACTTTTGAAAATTGGGATGAATTAAATAAATTTAAAAACAATCAAACAGCAGAATTTTTCCTTGAAATGAGAACTGAAACAGACGATGAATCACAAAAACATAAATTTGCAATTTGGTTGCCTTATATCAAATATACAAGTGTTAGTGTAGAAGATGATGATGGAGTTCTTGCAAATAAACTTGAATTTGAGGCTTATGAACATCCTGTTTTAGGCGAGGCACTTTATTTAGCACACAAATAATTTTGTGTGCTTTATCAATTAAAAATCAATAAAAAGGATAAATTATGGCAATTAAAATTAATAAAGAACAAAGAAATATAACTTACAAATATATTCCAATCATGGAAAGAGGTGAAAAAGACCCTTTTACAGTTGAAATAAGACCTTTGACTTCTAAAGAATTAATTGAAATTGAAGATAAAATGATAAAAATGAATAAAGATGAAAGCATTAGTATTGCAACAGGTACTTATCATTGGGAGGTTTGTAAAAAAGGTATTGTAGATTGGTCTAATTTTTTAGATGAAAACAATAAAGAAATTCAAATTAAGAAAAATATTTATGGTGTAGAAGATGAGATTTTAAATTTATTACCTATTAGTCTTATTACTGAAATTGGCAATGTTATTGTAGGTATTTCAAAAGACCCAGAAAATGCAAAAATTTATTTAGGACAAGAATAGTGAAATGCAAAATATTAGAAGTCATAAGGTTTATCATTTTTTAACTCCCTCTTCTCAACCTAATTTAGAATTAGTTTTAAAAACTTTATCTTATAGAGAATTAAATTCATTAGAGCCTTATATTATAAATGGTGAAATTTTAAAAGCATATTATCATGCTTTAAGGTTTTCTATTGTTAGAATTGAAAATAATAAAGGAGAAATTCTTAATTTTTCTTCTTTAACTTCAGAGACTATTAGAGAAGCTGGAGAATTTATTTTAAAGAAAAGTGATGTTACTTTAGATGAATTAAATAGCTTATATGATAGTATTGATATATATTTTGATAGTAAGTTTAAATCAAAAACTTGGAATTGTGATTATTGTAGAAAAAAAGGACTTGATAGAGTAAGGAATTGCGGTTTTAGAGGCGAAAAAGAAAAAAGAAAAGATTTTAGAATTAATGTTGGAAATAAAGTTTATACTTATTGTCCTATTTATGATATAAACAAAGATTTAATAAGTGAGGCTATTGAATGTTATAATGCTTATGAAAAAGGCTTTTTACCTGATGAGGGCGGTTTGTATGACCAAACAAAATTTTTTTATTTAGCAAGTGTTAAATTATACGATAAAATACAACAAGAAGAGTTAAAAGAATTACAAAAAAATAAAGAAATGAATTTTTAAGGAGATAAAATGCTAATTAAAGGAGTTGTAAAAGATAACATTTTAGTAAAAATAATTAACAAAAAAACAGGTAAAGAAAGAATAATAAAAGGGCATAATATAGTAACAAACGCTGGAGATATTCATTATGCTAAAAAGATAATGAATGAGGCAAGTTCTCTTGATACTTTATACTTGAGGCTTGGGACAGGAACAGACAATCCTACTAAAGATGATACAGATGTTAATGCTTATATAGACCCAAGTGCAAGAAAAGTAGATGCTGGTTTTCCACAAAGAAATTATACTGACGAAGGTAATACAAATGGTGGAGAAAATGTTATAACTTATAGAATAACTTATGATGTTGGTGAAGTTGTTGCCGATAATGTTTCTGAAGGTGCTTTAGTTGATGACCCTAATTCTCCAACAGTTGCTCTAAATCATTTTTTATTTGATTCTTCTTTTAATGTAACCGATCAAGACCAATTGATTGTTTTTATAAATCATTCTTTTGTTGGGGTTTAAAGTTTTTATATTTTGTAAAAAATTTTATACAAGAGTTTTGACGATTTTTATAAAGTATTTTTTATAAAAAAAGTTTAAAATGTCGAATTTTAGGGAACTTTAAAACTGTCCGAAGCCTTAAAGAATTTTTTTATATCCTAATCAAATTTCTTTTTCTTTCTTTCTTTTAAAATTCTATCCCTTCTGATATATCTATTAGTAACAATAAGTTTCAAAAGGATTTTATATGGCTTATAGAAATAATAAAGCTGAGATTTTAATTGAATTTAAACAAGTTGGTATAAAAAGTATAGAAGATATTATAAAAAGTCTTGATAATGAGCTTATTAATTTAAAAAAAGCTATTGAAAGTTTAGAATTAAAACCTTCTTTTATAAATAGATTTAATGTTTTAAATAAAGAAATTGATAAAATAAATCAAAAGATTTTAAGTTTTAGAAATAAAATAAAAACATTACAAGAAGTCAAAGTAACTCCAAAAGATTTAGATAGAGTTAGAAAAGAATTTTTTGATATTACTAAACTTGTTGGAAATGTTGTAAATGACTATAACATTTTAAAACAAACAATAGGGCAAACTGAAAAAGGAATTAAAGCTCTTATTCAAGCTAATTTAGAAAACTTAAAAACATATACAAGAAGTAAAGTTTTAATAAAAGATTTAGAAAATGAGTATAAAAATCTTTTAGCAATTAAAGAAAAAGAACAAAAAATAGGTAATTTAGTTTTATTTAATAAAGCTCTTGAAGATAGAATAAATGCTTTGAACTTTTATAAAACAAAATTAAAAGAAATTAAAGATTTTAAGTTAGATAGTAATTTAGAAAAAGAACTTGTTAAACCTCTTGATAGTTTTAGAAAAGCTATTCAAAATGCTAAATATCCTATTGATAAGTTAAATGAAAGATTAAATGAACTTGAAAAAGAGTATCAAACATTTAGTGCTTTAGTAGAAAAAAGAAAAAATTTAATGTCAAGTTTATTTGATTTAAGAGTTTTAGGTAAAAGTGAAGAAGAAATAAAAAAATTAAAACAAAAAATTGATGAATTATTTAAAGAAGGCATAAAATTAAAAGATGCTAACATTTTTAATAAATTAGAAACTGAATTAGAAAAATTTAAAATTGAGGCACAAAAAGCATTTTCAAACGCCCAAAAGTATAGTAATCTTTATTTACAAGCTTTGGAAAATATTCATAAAGCAAGTAGATTGCCTTTTATAGATAGTAATAAGATAGCACAATATGGAAATGAAATAAAAAAATTATACGATTTAGCTGTTAAAACAGGTAATAGTCAACCATTAGCTTTATTAAACAAAGAAATTAAACAATTAGTTAATAATAGTTTAGGTTTAGTTAAGGCGTATGATACATTTGAAAGATTAAAAAATGAGTTAAAACAACTTGGAGTAAATGAGATTGTTTTAAGAAAGTTAGAACAAGATTTTGAGAAATTAGCGAAAGAAAGTAAAAGTTTAGGTAAAACAACATATTTAGGTTTGTTGTTAAAAGATATGAGAGAGTTAAAAAGAGAAACCAAGAATTTATCAGAAGTCGAAAAAAGATTGAAAATTTTGAAAGAGACTTTAAATGTTTTAAGCGGTTATGGAGTTCCAAGAGATGTAGTAAAAGATTTAATTAATGAATTTAAAGCACTAAGCAACGAAGTTAAAAAAACAGGAGATGTTTCGGCTTTAAAAGATTTTGAAAAAAGATTGAATGCTATTGTAGTAAGTTCTAAGAATTTAAGAGAGGTTTTGTTTTCTGATAGAAATGCTTTTGATAAATTTATGAATTCAATTAAAAAAGCAAATTTTCAAGAAATAAAATTGTTTGATGGTTTATATAAAGATGCCAACAAATTTATTAAAGAAATAGAAAGAATTAGAAATAGATATATGAAAATCATTCAAAATTTACAAATTCAAATTAGTAGTAGAAAGGGATTTGCAAACGAAAAAGATATTAAAGAGGCACAAAAATTAATAGAACAATATATTAAAAAATTAGAAGAATTATCAAAAGCTCAAGACCAATTAAAAATTAGTTTAAAGACAGGAATTTTTAATACTAATATTTTTGGAAATATCAAAAAAAGTGCTGATGAATCAATAAGACAATTAAATAAACTTGATTTATCTTTGGCTAAAATAAAAGCAAAATTACAAGAAACTTCATTTACTAAATTTGTTAAACATATTACTAAAATGGCATTAGGTTATAGTGCGTTATATATGAGTATTTATGAAGTTATAAATGTAATTCAAAGAGGTTTTGGTTTTATAGTTCAAATGAATGAGGCTGTTGGTAAAATGAGTGCCGTTTTTGGTATTAGTGCAAATAAAGCAAAACAATTAGAAGAAAGATTAGTAAGACTTGGTATTGCTTATGGAGGGGATATAAAAGCGATTAACGAAATAGCAATGGCTCTTGGTAGGGCTGGGATAGAAAGTGATAAGTTAGTTGAGGTTACTGAATATGTAATTAAAATGTCAAAATTAACAGGAGACCAATTTGAAACAACGGCTAATGCTTTGATTACTTATATTCATAACTATAATAAAGCTGGAGTTAGTATTAAACAATTAGCTGATGAATTGACTTATGTGGCAAATGCAAGTAAGTTATCAACAGAAGACATTAATGTATTTTCTAACTATGCTTTAGCAACCGCTAAAAGTGCTAATATTACAAGACACTTTATTGAGGCTTTGGCGATTGCTTTTTCAAACGCAGGTTTTGAGGCATCAACAATTGGTACAAGTATAAGAAGATTAGGAACTATTTTACAAGATAATTCTAATGCGGTTAGACAATTTTTTAGAAGTCTTGGAATTAACCAACAATTGTTCGCACAACAAGTTAGTAAAAGTGCAGAAGATAGTGAACGCATGATGGTATGGCTTGTTAAAAGATTGAAAAATATGAGCAACCAAGAATTTCAAGAAGCTGTTGGTGGCATGGAAGTTTTGGCAAGACAAACTTTGAGTGCTATAAGAAATAATGCTGATTCAATTTTAGAGCAATTGAGGATTTTGAATGAAGGAGTTAGTGGAGAGTTAGATAAAGCAAATATTATGCTTGATACTTATATAGGAAAATGGGAGAGATTAAAAAATAGTCTTGGTTTGGCTTTTAATGGTTTAATGCAAAATGCTTTGCCTATATTAGAAAATATAGTAAATAAAACTATTGAGTGGTTAAATGCCATAAATAATGCATTACCACAAATTCAAAGAGATTTGAGTAATATATGGATGATAATTAAAAGTATAAGTGCTATTGTTGCTGGTTGGTATGCATTCAAAGGGCTAAGGTTTTTAAAAGAGGCATTAGCTGGAGCAAGTATAGCTGGTCTTGGGTTTTTAGGCATAATTAAAAAAATTGGAAGTGCATTAGAGTTTATAGTAACTTTAATTGTAAGAAATCCTTTTGTGGCTTTAGCTGTTGGTGCGGTAACTATTTTTACTAAATTGTTTTTTACTATTAAAAATGTCAATGAGGAGTTGGCTAAGACTAATGGTTTGTTAGCACAACAACAAAAATTAAACAATTTAATTTCTCATTATGATATGTTAATAGCAAAAAAACAACAATTAAAAAAACAATTAGCAGAAGCATTAGTAGATAATGATAAAGAAAGAGTTAAACAACTAACTTATCAATTAAACAAGATAGAAAAACAACTTGAAACTTATAAAAGAATAATAAAAAACCAAGAGGAAATTGTAAAACAAAAACAAGAAGAAATTGATAAGGCTCAAAAATATGTAGAATATCAATTATTAAGTGCCAAATTAGAAAGATTAAAGGCTGAATATTTAAAAACTAACTCAAAAGAACTTGAAAAACAAATAAAAAGTATTGAATTACAATTAGAAAAATTAAAAGAGTTTTCTAATTATAAACCTAAAAATAATATGAGTAAACCTGTAAGCGTTTTTGCTCCTTATAAAGAGGAAGTCCCAAATGTAGCAAATTTTAAAGGCAATGTTACTTGGGTAGAAAACTTAAAAACAGGAGTTACTGAAAGTGAAAAATTAAATAAAGAAATTGAAAAATTAAATAAAAGTTTTAATCTATTAAAACTTGATACAAATCCTATTGAAGATTTAGACAGAAAATTAAAAGCTTTTAAAAAAGAATTTATGTCAAATGTTAAAGAAATGAAAAATGAAACTAAAGAAGGATTAATAAAAATAGTAACTAACGAAGAAGTATCACGCTTTAATCAACTTGCTGAAAAAATTAGATTTTTTGTTAATCAAGGGTTGGATGTAGAGGATTTAGTTAAAAATTTAACAGCTCAAATTGATGAATCATTTAAAAGCACAATAAGAGGTTTAATAAAAAGTATGGATATTAGTTTTAAACAAGCTAAAATTGATATTGATGTTTTGCCAGAAGGAATAGGAGAAGAGCTTAAAAAATTTAGAATTATGTTGGCAAACGCTACAAACCCTAAAGATGTTGTTAAATTAGAAGCCGAATTTATGAAATTAAAATTGTTAATAGATAAATTTAAAGATAGTTTAGATAAAAATACTTATAAAGCATTAAAAGCATATTTAGAAGGGCTTGATAAAGATTTTTCTAATTTAGAGGGTCTTTTAAAAGCGAAAATGAGTGCTTTAAATGCAATATATCCAAAATTAAGTCAAAAACCTTTGCCTGTAAAATTTCAAGATTATCAAATTAAAAATATTTTCAACTTAAAAGATTTTGGAGATATAGAGAATGAAATAACAAAACTTACTAATGCTTATGCTAAATTAATACAAGATACTAAAAATGTAGAAAAAACAGGTCGATTACCGATAGTTAATGAACTTATTGAAGTTCAAAAAGAAATTAAAAGAGCTGATGATTTATATAAACAATTTTCAAGTGAAAGAATTAAAAAAGAACAAGAGTATTATGAAATAATAGATAAAATTAAATCTTTAATAAAAACAGGTTATAAAAACGAAGAACAAAGAACAAAACTATTAAATAAGAAAAAACAACTTGAAAGTGAAATTAAAAGTTTATATCAAAAAGAAGAAAGTTATAAGAAAAAAACATTACAAGCAGAAATTAAAGAAATGCAAATAAAACAAAAATTATTAGTAATTGAAAGGCAATTAAATGAAGAGGCAAAAGCATTAAACGATAAAGGTTTTGCTTTTAAATTAGAGATTTTGAATAAAATGTATGAAACACAAAAAAAATTACAAATAGTAAATTTCGATATAGAAAACGATAAAAGAAAAATTGATGCCTACTTTAATTATATTAGTGCTTATATAAAAAATAAACAAGTTGAATTAGATAAAATTAAAGAAACAATAAATACAAATCAGTTTTCTGGTATGAATATAGATAGTTTTACAAGTAGTTTTATAGGAGCATATAAAAATTATCAACAACAATTAGATTTAATTAATGAGTATTATGATAAGCAAAAAGCATTAATTTTAGCAAAAGAACAAGAGCTACAACAAGCAAAAGAGGCTGGTAAAATATCTGAAGTTGAATATGTAAGACAAATGGAACAACTAAAAACAGATATAATAAGAACAGAGATTGAAAGAAGAAAACAATTAGAATTAAATAGTTTAAATACAAGTTTAAATATGATGAATAGCTATTTTGGTATGTTTGGTAATGCTTTAGACCAATTAATGCAACAAGGTTTAATTAAACAAAAAAGATGGTTGGCTGTTTATAAAGCTATAAGAGTTGCTCAAGCTATTATTGATACTTATGCTTCAGCACAAAAAGCAATGGTTGAGCTACCTTATCCTTTGAATATTGTAGGGGCAAGTTTAGCAATAGCTACGGGTATGGCAAGAGTTGCAATTATAAAAGCACAAAGGTATCATACAGGGGGTTATGTTGATAGACAAACAGCAAATAAAAAAATGGGAGGATTAAAAGACGATGAAATTCCAGCAATTTTACAAAAAGGTGAATATGTTTTAAGTAAAGAAGAAGTAAAAGCAATTAAAGAAAGTGGTAATACAACTCCTCAAGTTAATGTTACTGCACCAACGCCAGAAATTGTAATATTAAATAGTGTTGATCCACAAGCGTTTGAAGAATATTTGACAAGTAGAAGTGGAAGAGAAATAATAAAAAATATTGTCGGACGCTAAAAGTCCGATATACTTGTTAGAAATTATTATCATTCATTCTAATAAAAGGAAAATTAATGGCATATAGAGTTGAATGTAAAAAGACAGTTAGAGAAGCAATTGATAATTTAGTAGAGTTTTTAAGTAATCCTATTAGTATGGAAACAAATTATGAATTAGCACAAGGAAATGGAAATATTGAAAATATTGCTTTTAATCCTGATACAGTTCAAACTGAAACTTGGGAATTAAGATATGATGGAGCAAACAATGTTTTTAAAGTAACAGGTAGTGTGAGTGGTGCTAAAGATGATGCACAAATAGACCAACCTTATGATAACGGAATAATTAAATTTACAATTAGACAAGGGGATAAAGTTTGGCAAGATGGGGATATTGTAACTATTGATGTTAAAAAAGGTAGTGCAAAACCTATGAGAGTTTTGGCAAATTATTTAGAAAATACATTAGAAAGTAATAAAGCTTGGATAGGTGGAAGTTATGGGTATCATGTGACTTTTGGTCCTATTGGAGATAATTCTAATATTTATAAGTTTGCTAAGAAAAAAGATAAAGTTTTTTTTCAAGGAGGAGGTAATTTTTTATTTTGTAAAATGTGGTCTAATAATCAAGCTCCTTATAGAAATGTAAGAATTTATTGTGATTCTATTAATCCAACATCACATAAATTAAGTTCAGATGTGACTATTGTTTTAACAGGTCAGTTTTTTGAGTTGATTAAGGGTCAAGCCTCTTCTTGTCCTCATATAAATAGAATGTATATTTATAATTATACATCTGATTATTATACAAGCGAAAGGACAGTGTCTATTTATACAAATTTGAATGATGGTAAGTTGTATTTTGAGGATGAAGTGTTATGTAATATTGGGGAAATAGTAAAAGGAAAGGGTATTGTAACATTAGCAATTACACTTAATAATACTGAAGGAAAATTAAGTGTATATATAGATGGAGTAAAAGTAGTTGATAATTTACAAAATGATAAGTGGAAAAATTTTAAAGGATTATTTGGAAAACAAATAGATTCTCCTATTTATACAAGTGGGTATTATGTTTGGAATAGAATTTTAACTGAAGAAGAAATAAAAAGTTTTGATAAAAATGGTTTTCCTCCTAAAGAGTTAAATGATTTTTATGTTTCAATTTTAAATAACACAGGATTGCTTAAAAATATAATTTTGCAAATAAATAAAAATGGTTTTTTACAATTAAATGGAGATAAATTTATTTTTTATAATACTATTGAATTGTTAGGTAAAATAGAGGATTATTTGCAATCTTTAAATTCTGATTGTTTTGATATTAGTATAGATAGGTGGAATCGTTATGGTTATGGACAAGGCTATAATATTCCTTTTATTGATAATATATCTTTTTATATGCCTAAACTTCATTGGGGAAAACAAGATGAGATGATTGAAAAATATTGGTATGTTACTGATGGGACTGATGTTTTAATTGTATTAAAAAAATTTGATCCAGCTCTTGTTGATGATCCGACTTATCAAATATTTTATTTTGGTTGGGGAGAAGGAGATAGAAATTATGATTTGCCTTTTGCTTTAGGTTGGGGTGGAAATAATGCTTATGATGTAAATAATAACGATTTTAGGTTTGGGTTAATGTATCGTAAAAATACAAGTTTTTGGAATGGAACTTCTTGGGTTAATAATTATGTAGAAGACGGGGCTTTGTCAGGAGATTGGCAAGAGATTAAAAATGATAATCAAAGTATTTCTATTATTAAAGTCAATAAATATAAAAATATTGCTGATAATTTGAAAATTATAAACTTTGGTAGTCCAAAATGGTTGTATTTAATTAATTTTGTTGATATTGAGCCAGAAACAGAAGTTTATATTGATGGTAAAAAACATATAGTTATACCAGACAATCATATAAAAGTGCCTTATAATTATCTTATAGAATTAAATGAGGAGTAAAAAATGAAATTGACTTGGTTTAGAAGTATGGATATGACAATTGGTTTGGAAGGTATAGTATCTAATCCTGAAGAGAATTGGTCTATTTTAAATGAATTATATAAAGCTTTTAATTATAGAACAGATGCTTGGGAAATTGTAGATGCTCAAACTGCAACTGATAAATGGGGTAGAAATGGAATTGGTTTATTAGTTGTTAAAAATAAAGTTAGTGGTTTAAATTATGATCCCCATATAATTTTTAAATATTATTATGATAGTAATGATAAAAATCAATATTTACAATTTATGCCTTGTAAAAATTATGATAATAGCAAAGATTTATGTGAACAAGAAGGGGCAATTAGTGATGGGACTAATTGTGAAACATTCAAAATTAATATGAATGTGCATCCTTATAATCCACAACCTAAAATTTATAGTAATTTTTTAGTTAATTTATTAATAACAGATTATAGTATTAGTTTTACTATTCCTCGAAGAAACCCATCTCCTATTGATCATTTCTTTTTTAATGGTTTTTTTAAATTTCAAATTTTTAATTCTATTGATAAAGATAATGGAGGCATGTATATTACAAATTTTTGGCATGATACTCCTGATAAAGCTTTTATTTTTTATAATGGTTATTGGTGGGGAGATACAGATAAAGGTATTTTTACAAGAAAACATAAACTTGATGTAGATAAATCAGTAGGTTTTAGGCATTATCCACAACCAAATGGTAGTGTGAGTGCAAGTCCCATTTCGTTTTTTGTAGATACTAATTTTGATACTTCTATTAATGAATGGAAGTTTGTGGGATATAGTTATGAGAATTATTCTTATAGTAGTTATTATCATCCTAATGTTATTAATGTTCAAGATAAAAGTGGTAAACAAAAACTTTGTTATATTTTTCCTGAAGCAGAAAATGTTATTAATAAATATAACTTAGCTTTGGTAGTTCCTGAGGAAGATTTTGAGATTATTTCTGAAAAATATTAAGGTTTAATTTATGGGAACAATTTATAAATATGTACAAGAACAAGTTTCTGTTTTAGATAAAAATTATGTTCCTATTTTAACAAGAAAATATTATAGCCAACAAGAGCAAATAAATGAAAATGTTTTTTATAAAATAAAAAAACCTTTAATAGGTAATGTTACAAAAGAAATTTTTTATAACGACATTTTTTCTATAAAATCTTGTTTTATTTATAAACAAAGTTT
>Ga0256838_1000069_pt1 | contig 79663 bp, 107 predicted proteins | sample 4571419metaG_FD_185978 | JGI IMG/M metagenome (GOLD analysis project Ga0256838, IMG submission 185978) | Hydrothermal vent microbial communities from Guaymas Basin, Mexico - 4571-419 | ecosystem: Environmental > Aquatic > Marine > Hydrothermal vents | place: Mexico: Guaymas Basin | collected... | reverse complement strand
TAATAAAATATCTTATCGAGATTGGTATAGATGTGAATGAGCTTGATGATGAAAACGATAACGCTTTGATATTTGCTTCACATAATGGTAATACTACGGTCATCAAGATGCTTCTTAAAGCTGGTGCAGATATAGATATACGAGGTTACGAAAAGAGAACAGCTTTATTTAATGCTGTTGCTCAGAATCGTGGTCCTGCCGTCAAAATGCTTCTAAGAGCTGGAGCAGATGTTACTATCAGAAATGAGTACGACACTACACCGAGAGAGTATGCTGTATCATTCAAAAAGAAAAGAGCTCTTAAAGAATTAGATGATTTAACAAACAAAAACTATAAAAAACTAGGCAAGTATGCCGATTTACTAGGAGATATATAATGAGTAACGATGATTTAGATGCATATATAGAACAAGCTGGCGATGTAAATTTTGTAAATAATGATGGTGATACTGCCCTCAAAAAGGTTTCTCGTGATGGAGATGCTAGGGCTGTTAAACATTTATTGAGTAAAGGTGCTGATACTAGTATCGTTGATGAAATGGGGCAATCGATTCTCGCTTGGGGAATTTACTCAGGAGATTATCTAACGATTCTAACCTTATTAGAAGCTGGAGCAGATATAGATTTTCAGACTGCACAAGGTGTAACGCCTGTGCATATGGCACTATTCAATAAGGTATCTAGCACAATATTTAAGCTGTTATTAAGGTACAACCCGAATCTTGATTTATCGGCATATCGTGATGGTTCAGTAAGGGATATGGTCAAAGCAAAATACTCACAATACAGCCCTTTAATTATAGAACACGAGAAGAACAAAAAAATCGGAAAATATGCTGCTTTACTAGGAGATGACTAATGGAATACGATGTAGAAAAACTAGTTGATGCTGTTGTATCAGAGGATATAAGCCTAACAAAAAAGATTCTTGCTACAGGCCTTAGAGCTGATGACAAAGATGCTGGTGGAGATGAGGTTATTTTCACAGCCATTAATATGGGTTGTGGTGATAAAATATTAAAATTACTGATGAGCAACATCAAGGTAAAAGGTGACTACGCTGATGAAGATGGTGACACTCTATTACACGAAAGTGCTAGTACAAATAATCTTACTCTAGTAAAAATGTTACTGAAAGGTGGCATAAATCCAGATGTAGAGAACAACCAAGGGACAACACCATTAATGAGAGCAGGAATGAGAGGGTCAAGAGCAGTGATAGAAACCTTAATCAAAGCTGGAGCAGATATTAACCACATAAATGATAAGGGATATACGGCTTTGATGATGGCATCAGAATTAGGTCGTGATGGATTCATTGAGAGATACCTTAAGCATAACCCCGATTTAGAAATAGAAAATCATAAAGGTAAAAAGGCTGAGGATATAGCTTCGAATAAGGCTATCAAGAAACTTTTCGCAGATTATAGAAGCACTAGACTGAAATTAGGTAAATACGCCGATTTATTGTAAACTAAGGTGTTTTTAAGTCCTTGTATGTTATAATACTACATATAAAGGGGAAGACAAAGGTTTTCGAATCTGATTTCATTCTCTTTGTGACATCTTACGACAAAAGTACAATCTTTAAGGTTGCTTTAAGGTAAGTTATATTCTAAAGGAGTATAATATCACTATAATAACCCCATTTGAGAATATGCCTGGACTAGTACCACAGTTAGTTATATTAGTTGAGTCAATCCATAAAAATTTTAATATCGATTATAAAATGTTTTTGGTCAATCACAATAATTCTATAATACCTAAAGAGCTGTCTAAGTTTATTGAAAAATACGATAATGTAACTCTACTTAATATAGAGCTTACGAATGACAAATTTTACTATAAAAAAGAGTGTTTTTTCTTGTTAATGCCTGAAGTATTTAATTTTGTAGTTAATGAATATCCAGATTTAGATGGGTATGTATTTTTAGACCCCGATGTTTATGTATCAAGCGCTTTACCACAGATAAAAAATGGCGAAACTTATGTTTTTAAAGCAGGCTTACTTAATGAGCAGTCGAAAATGATGGGGTACTGGTTTGAGAGTATTTTAGAAACAAGCTACAAAGAACATTATGACACTTTTTTTATTTACACAAAGAATCAAGATTTTGCTAGATTATGGTTGGAAGAAAGCATAAATATAGCTAAAAAAGGTATTAGTAGTACAAATAAAATAGTAGGTAGAAGTCTTCAACATTTCTGCGAAGAACTTGCTATAGAAGTACTAACCAAAAGAGTATCGATTCTTGATGCATTTGAGCATAATTTCGCAAATGCATATTTAGGGGATGGTATAGATAGTAATTTCCCTATATACCATTATGACTATTTTTCTGTATTACTAAAAATGAGCATACCCAATAGATTTAAAGTCTTGTTTCGGATTTTTGGTTCTGATGATGAAGAAAAACAAGAAGTCAATATTTATCTAAGTGTAGAAGAGAATGCAATAGTCAAACAGGAACTGGATGAGTTCATAAATTGGGGTAAATACCCAAAGAATACTCAAGCTATTAATATAATAAATAATGGTTTGAGTTGATAGACAGATAAATTCGATATATTTTCAATCTTATTTTAAGTAACTGTATGTTATAATACACCGTATAAAGAGGAAGACTATTTAAGAACTCATCGGAGTCTTTAAATGTTTTTCTGAAAAGAAATCACAAGGTTAAGTAGAAATTAAGTAACACTATGTTATAATACATCTACAAAACGAAAGAGAGTATATAGACTTTAAAAGGTTTAAATTCTTTTCTAAGTTAAGTAGAAATTAAGTAACACTATGTTATAATACATCTACAAACAATAAGAGAGTATATAGACTTTTTGAGTCTTATAAATACAACAAATATAAACAAGGAGAATAGTATGAAAACTATCATTACAAAAGAAATTACTTTTACAACTGATTATAAACAAACTATTACTCCAGCCTTTAATGCTGAAATCGATTATGATTTTAATTATAATCCGGCGCAGGAACAAATTACCCAATAGGGACCTTCTTAGATGAGGTTCCTTTTTGAAGGAACTTTCATCGAAACTTCTTCAAAAAAATCAAATTTATCTTTTCAACTTTCTCTTCACAGAGTTTATGCCGGACTGTATCTCTTGCATAGTAAAAGCAAATACAATAGTGGTTCCTTCGACTATCGGTAAGGTCAGCGTACTTTCAATTCGCAGAGAGGGGTTCAATTCCCCTAGGAATCACCAAAAGGTCTATTAGCTCAATTGGAAGAGCATTCCCTTGTCACGGGAAAGGTAATCGGGTCAGAACCGATATAGACCGCCAGAATAAAGGAATTTAATGAGATTGATTGTAGAATTAATAGTGTTAGGTTTAGCAATAAAAGTATTACCAATGATAATGACAATTTGGTAAAAATGTAGATTGAAAGTCGTTCGGATACGGCAGCAAGACTGTAAATCTTGTCTTTAGGGGAGTGGTTCGAGTCCACCAGTCTACACCATAAAAATGTTGAGATATAGTAAAGTGGCATTACAATCGACTTTGACTCGATTATCCCAGGTTCGAGCCCTGGTATCTCATCCATATAATTTTAGAATATTGTGCTCCGGGACAGCATCAAGGCGATGCGCGTGACTGTTAATCATACAAAGGTCAGTTCGATTCTGACTCCCGGAGCAGAGTATTCTAACTCAAATAAAATAAAAGGAAACACTATGAAGATAGCAAAAATCATAGATGTTGTTTAGGTAGATAGTTATAAACCTAGAATGCATCTTTAAATAAACGAATAACTTATTTTTAGATGTATCTGTAACTCAGCGGTCAGAGTAGTGGGCTTTTAACCTACCGGTCGAAGGTTCGATTCCTTCCAGATACACCATTAAGGACCTAAAACTTTAATGGTGAAGTACTGTGCTTTTAACACAGAGAACTAGGTTCGATACCTAGTGGGTCCACCATAAATGTCATATAAGACTATAAAATAATTAAATAAAATTAAAAAACAAAAAAGGAAATAATATGAGAACAATTACAATCGAAACTATTGAAACAACTATTACTATTGAATCTATTATTGCCTTTACACCGGCAGAAATTGCCTTTATTCCCGAAACGGAAACTATTTCTTAAAGAACCTCTTCAAACAGGTCTTTTGAGAAGTAATTTCTTGAAAGACTTGAAACTTCAGATTTCTATCTTTCATAAAATTATCTTCAAATTGTTAAAATATATGCTCGATTCGACTATCGGTAAGGTCGCTGTCTTTTCAAGTCAGAGAGAGGGGTTCAACTCCCCTATCGAGTACCAAATAATGTTCTTTAGCTCAGTGGTAGAGCACTCCCTTGATAAGGGATAGGTCAGAAGTTCAAATCTTCTAAGAACAACCAAATTGGGGACATAGTAAAATGGGATTACACAACACTTGCAATGTTGAGTTCGGAGTTCGACTCTCCGTGTCTCCACCATAATTGGATATAGTGAAATGGTATCACACTACTTTTGGGAAGTAGCAGTTGGAGTTCGATTCTCCATATCCGAACCAATATGCTCGTATAGTTCAATGGTAGAACATTCGACCGATAATCGGATAATCTAGGTTCGAATCCTAGTATGAGTACCAAAATATAAATGCCTACGAAGATAACTTAGTAGAATCGCTAGTCTGAAAAACTAGAGGAGTTGGAGCGTAACCAACCGTGGGCGCCATTGGGGATATAGTATAACGGGATTACACTACACTTGCAATGTAGTAACGAGGGTTCGATTCCCTCTATCTCCACCAAAATATAAATGCTGATATAGCTAAACTGGATAAGGCCCTTGTTTTGTAATCAAGAGACTGTAGGTTCGAACCCTACTATCAGCACCATTTAGAAATAGTATATTTTGTCTAGCTGTAGGGAAAAAGTCATCCCACTTAGCTTGGGCCTAAGGGATAGCAGGAGCGTTACCTGCCAGTTAGACAAAGTATATTGGAATAGGACATAATGTACAACAGCACCTATTAAGTACTTTTATGATATAATACTCGTAAAGGAAATAGATGATTAAGAAATTGTTAGAGTACAGCATCCAAAATAATCTAAGACATATCCCTAGTGCCTTATCACAATATTCATACCTCAAAAATATTTTACCTGAATTAGACTACAAGAATACGAATATCAGCATTGGTAAACCTTTTGGTTCTCAAGCATATTATGTTATTTGGGAAGAAATGGGATTAGTACAGCAACCTTTATCCTATGGTGTTAAGCACGAAGAGATAGATTTTGTTAATTTTAGTGAAGAAACATTGGGTAATGCTTTAGGTGTAGCTGGTGGACTGATGTTTAATGACAAGAAAACTTTTGTGAATCTTAGTGATGGTGCCTTTCAGATGGGACCTACATTGGAAGCCGTTCAATTCATAGGGCACCACCAGAAAGATGTGTTATTGTGTGTTGATTGTAATGATATGCAATTAACTGGTAATACAAATTCCATATTGAGCCAAAATATTAACACTATAGCTGATATTCTATCTAGTAATGGTTGGGATGTGCTGATTATAGATGATGAAATGAGCGAATATCTTATCCAAGAAATACTAGAACGATACACACCAACAGCATTATTATTCAAAACTACCAAAGGTCAAGGCGTCAAAGAAATGGAAGAAGATTCAGTCAAATGGCACTACAAAGAATTAAAGGATATCAATGAGATTACAATTAAGTAAACAGTTAAAAGAAACTGATTACCTTTTACACGCAGATATGTGGAATGAACAAAATTTTCCTAGTAAAGCTAAAGTAATAAACTGTGGTTTAGGTGAAAGCAATTTACTGAATGTAGCAGGAGGCCTAGCCTCTGAAGGGAATACTGTATATATCTATGGTGTTGCAGGTTTTATCATACACAGATTAGAGCAACTAAAATTTTCTTGTAAACATTTTGGTGCCAAACAAGGAAAGATTATTATCTGTAATGCTGGTAAATATGGTTATGAGAAATTAGGTATAGGCCACCTATTAGATGATGACAAACAAATAATGGAGATGATGGAGATTGCTTTCATAGCTCCCCGAGATATGAGTGATTTTGTTTTTATTCTCCGTAATATTGAAAAATTTGCTACTATTGGTATATGGTATATACAATTAGGTAAAGATAGATGAAGATTCTTATAACTGGTTGGACTGGTTTTCTTGGTAAGAATTTTATTACTAAATATAGCAATAAATATGAGTTTGAAAAGATTAAAAAACCTTATTCTTTATATAGGCACAGAAAAGACATAGATATAATACTACATTTAGCCTCCCCAACAGAACCTGAAGATTCAGAGGATTTATACAATGACATCTTAGAGCTATCAAAAACTATGCTGTATTTAAGTGTGGACATAGATGCAAAGTTTGTATATGCTTCTTCTGAGGCTGTATATAGTGATAGCACACAATACAGTAAGTATAAACTAAAGGTAAGCGAGTTAGTTTTGTGTTATGATAATTCAGTAATAGTTTTACCTAGAGTTTATGACGCTACAAGGACCAAAGGGCTAATACACAAAATAAAAAAATCTTTAGTTCCTCTTAGTGATTATGATAACATAGTTTCATTCATCGATTTAGATGAAGGTTTAGAACTCATTAACGAGGGAATCCAGCAAACTGGTAATATAAAGTACCGTGGTGATAGGCATATAAAAAGCATTGAAGAAATTAAAGAGCACTATAATATATAGTACCACAAGCTACTAAGTTAAGTAGCCTCTAAGGTTACTTATGTTATAATATTACATATAAAGAGGATATAGACTTTCTCTTTATAAGTTCTATGATTTATCAAAAACTTCAGTTACTTTTAAGTAACTTTATGTTATAATTGTACTATAAGAGAAGAAAGTAAGTCCGAGTCATTTACTCAAAATGAGTGAATCTGATTAAGTTCAAGATGTGAGCGTTTCTTATCGAATTTAATCTTACTTTAAGTAAGGTTATGTTATAATATTACATATAAAGAGAGTTAATTCAATAAAACCAAACAGTACTAGGGAATCGTGGTGATTCAAATAGCTGTCGATAAAGTAGCCTAGAAAGCATAACTTTGGGATATGACTTACCATCATCTATCTTAGTTATGGCTCCTAAAGTGAAATTGGGAAGTTGGTTTTATTGAGTTAATAGAGTACTTTATAAAGATATAAATTTTGTCTTGTTCGTACCTTGAAAGAGGATTTCGACTAGATGTAAACTACCAAATTTATTATATCTTTATAAAGTATTTAGAGATTAATTACCTCAAAATACACAGTAAGAATTGATTAATAGACAAAGCACCAAAAGCTAAAATGGTTAAAGCGTTTCCCACTACGGTCGGAGAAGGTTACGAGTTCGAATCTCGTTTGGTTTAGGAACAGAGAGGAAGTATCCGAGTTCAAAGAAGTCGAAAGTATAAATGATGTTCAAGAACTGTTTATATTTTAATCAAACAACAACAGAAATTCCGAAGTACAAGGAAATAGAAGTTGGTTTTGCGAATTGAAAAAATTGAGAATACCTGATGAAACACAGCTGAACTTTTTGAATAAAGTGGAACAGATAATAGTTATTCAATGTTAATTCAATAAAACTCTATTAAGGTTCGAATCCACGGCCGTTATTGTAGCGGAACTATCGGAGTCTGGATGGTTAGAGTTTTATTGAGTTAATAACGGCATCCAGTGATAGTGTCTTGGGTTGTCTCGCCTCACGGCTAGGACTTCACAATCGGCATCGCTGGCAAGTGTCTATTAACGAAATAATGTGAAACGACCTTGATAGGGTTGAGGGTTACGCCTTAGATTGGTGTAGTAATTGGGTGTAGAGGAATCTTGAAACCAGACCTAAAAATAGAAGATTAAATTTTTTAGTAACAAGTAAGTGGCTATGAGGGTTCAATTCCTTCTGGGAAATTGTGGTAAAAGCGGCTGAACAGAAAGGTGCAAATCCTTTAATTTAATCGAAAATGTTAAATACCTATATAGCACAAAATACTTAGTGTACTCATTGTAATGATGAGGGATTCGGGTCTAGTTCCGATATAGATAACGATGTAATGTCAAAAAGAACAAAGGTTTTTACGATTTGACCTAAAAATAAACAACGGAACCTAGTTGGAGATATTCAACCTAGAGGTAGTGATAATCCTCACCGAGTAGGCAACATCTATAAAAGTTTATAATGCGTGGGCGAACCTGATTATTTACTCGATGTTTGTAGCATTTAGTATATTCAACGGGTGCCAGATTCGATGACTGGAAATTTATTAATCTCTTTTATCTCTACAAAAGGTAAGTCGTAAAATAGAGAACTTTGTCCGAAGATGCGTGGAGTCGGACGCTATTGTTGTAATATGTTGCAACTAAAAACAATAAGAAAACATATCGTGTGTTAGAGTCTGCACGAGGTAACGATTTTGATTAAGTTCAATCTTCTGCGGTAAAAGTCCGTAAACTCTCTATAATGTTTTCACAAGTGCATCTTAGGATGTTCTTTCGAGGCATCGTAGAAGTAAAATTTTTGAATTAGTTAAGCTGAAAAAATGCAGATTAATTTACTTAGGGAAGTGTACATTACCTTATATAGATTATTTTATGAAAAATTCTTACTTTAACAGTCAGTAGGAAGTAAAACTAAAACCAAGTGAGAAACAACTTAATTCAGATTTAATTGCTGATGTTTCAAAAAAGCCCTTATGAAGATAAGGCCTCTATAAATATTGTTAAATCAATAGAAAGAGCATAATATGAAAAACATATCATCAAAACTTAGAACCCTCACCGTCCTACCAGTAATTATTGTTATATTAGGTTTTAGTTACCTTACATTTTCTGAATACAGAGATTATACAGCAATATCCACACTAGAAAAAACAATCACAGAAAACAACAAAATCAACAAACTCGTACATTTTCTACAACAAGAAAGAGGTGCTTCTGCAGGTTTCGTAGGCTCAAAAGGTAAAAATTTTAGGTCAGAGATACGAGACATTAGGAGCAAAGTAGATTCTTCTTACAACGATGTAAAAGATATTGATTTCCCTAATAAAGACAGCAAGATGATATTCTCTAAAGCATTACAGTCTTACAGTAACATATCATACAAAAGAAACAGTATAGACAACCTTAGTATTGAAGTGAAAGATGTTGTCCAATATTTTAGCACTATGAATAGGACTTATTTGGATGCTATCAACTTATCGAAATTCATAGCTAAAGATACAGAAACGATTAAAAAGATGAGCGTGATAGGTTATCTAAGCTCTTCAAAAGAACTAGCAGGAAAAGAAAGAGCTGTTGTAACGGGTTCATTAACAAAAAATCAATTCAGCACAGAGTCATTCTCAAAATTTGTGGTATTAGTGTCAGAGCAGAATAAATTCCTGAAAGAATTCGGTTCTCTAGCTACACCAGAGACTACAAAGCTTCTCGATTCCATCAAAATATCACCAGAGTATATCAAGGTAGAGAGAACGAGAAATATGTTGTTAGCAAGAGGGCCTGGTACTGCATTAGACTCAAATCCAGGTGAATGGTTTAGGACGATAACGAGAAAGATTGATGCTCTTAGAGAATTAGAAATCACTCTAGGTGAAGTGCTCCAAAAAGATGCAGCCATAGAAAAATCACATTTATTAACGATGATGCTCACAAAAATGGGAATAGCTCTAATATTTGCTCTAGTGATGTCTTTTCTAGGTTTCAAATTTGCTAATAACCTTATCACTAGAATAGAGGGTATGAAAAATATTTTAGAGGATTCTAATAATTTTAATAATAGTATTGTAGTTACTGGTACCGATGAGGTTTCTGAAATAGAACAAAGCATAAATAATTTATTCTCATCATTAAATGAAGCCGATACACAAAGAACAAAATCAGATGAAGAAATCAGAGAAAGAGCTAAAGATTTAGCACTAGGTCAAAAAGATAATGAACTAAATCTTAGTATAAATTCTTTAATGGCAGGTGGAGCTACTAATAACCTTTCTGATATTAAAGAAGCTCTCTCAAAAAGTACGGTTAAGCTTTCTACAATAAATGATTTTAATACAGAGGCAGTACACGATTTTACTTCTTTAACTGCGTCAAAAGACACGATGGTAGATACATTGCAGGTATTATCAGAGGGTATGACAGGAACAGCCGAATCTGCACAGCAGCTAGAGGAATCAGTAAATGAAATATCAAGCGTTATTGAGCTTATTAAAGATATTTCAGAACAAACGAATTTACTAGCACTTAATGCAGCGATTGAAGCAGCAAGAGCAGGGGAACACGGTAGAGGATTTGCTGTTGTTGCTGATGAGGTAAGAAAACTAGCAGAAAGAACACAGACTGCTACAAAAAATGTAGAAGCTAGTATTAATGTGGTTAAACAAAATACATCGGAAATGAACGAAAGCACAGAAAATATGATGAAATCTATTGGTGAGGCTTCATCGGTATCAGAAGACCTTAATGACCGTATCAGTGTTCTAAGCAATCTGAATAACAATAATACAGCAAGAAATAATGTTATTTCTGAGGATATTATCGTTTCTCTAACAAAAATAGAGCATCTTATATTTAAAATAAACGCTTATGATGCCATCCTTGGAGCAGAAAATAAAACTATGTCCAAACACACGGATTGCCGATTTGGTAAATGGTTCTTGGGTGAAGGTAAGACAATGTACGGTAAATCAAGATATTTTTCTGGTATCAATAAGTTCCACCAAAATGTCCACGAGAAGGCACAAGAGGCAATAAATTTGCGAATGAAAGACAAATTCAACCCTGGTATAGAAGAAACGCTACAAAAGATGGAAAAAAGTTCTGAAGAATTATTTGAGTCGCTTGTACTGATGGTAGAAGAGAGGAACGATTTACTGTAATTCTTTTCTCTTCTTTTAGTAATTCAGTATATTTTAAGTCTTTGTATGTTATAATACTACATATAAAGAGAAAGTTACTAAAAGAATATCTGTATCTAGGTATTTTGTTAGTAGCCTTTGTCACGGTTATAAGTGGATACTCTCCTCGTACATTTGATACAATAGAGCAGAGGATTAGACAGTCCTTGAAAATATAATCTATTTACACCTCTTGACAATGTGCCAGTAAATTTGATTGTAAACAATATGTTACATTTCTATGAGAATTTGAAAGGGTCGAAACCTTTATGTAGCACAATTTATTAAACAAAAATTAAGTAACACTATGTTATAATGTTACTACAAAAGAAGAAAGACATAAAAAGTAATCAATGTATTTGAAGCACAAACGAGAAGTGTAGAAATATTTAGTCGATGAAGAGTCGCAATGATAATACAGTTATTGAACCTTGAGTAAAAAACTTGTTACCCTTATCTCCGATTCGTTAAGGAAGTATTAAGAATAAGGTATCGTGGTTAATCAATAACAGATTACTTTTTTGTATTTTTAATAGTACAAAGCGTTATGAACAAGGTCTTCGGATATCTGAAACTTAACGCTTTGTACTGTTAAAGGTTAGAATTATATCATAAACAATCGTAGGGTAAGTCAGTATCTTTAAGTAACGCTGACCAGTCGAGAAAACTGAGAAATTCAAAAAATATTGCGGGATAGAGTACTGGTAACTCATCGGTCTCATAAGCCGAAACGATGTAGGTTCAAATCCTTCTCCCGCAACCATTTATAAATAACATATATAGTGTTGAGATGCGGGGTAGTAGCAGTCCGGTAGCTCGTAAGGCTCATAACCTTGAGGTCGTTGGTTCGAATCCAACCCCCGCTTCTGAGCACTATTATGGCAGAGAGAACTATATCTTACTCATTAAGCCCATTTCAATATGCCGGTTTAGCTCAGATGGTAGAGCAATTGTCTTGTAAACAATAGGCCAGGAGTTCAAATCTTCTAACCGGCACCATTCTTTTAATTGATATTATTAAAGTAGTATTAATTAAGAGAATTATAGAAAAAGATTACATCGCTTATTTGGAAAACGAAGTGCCCGTTCGATTCGGGCTATTGAAGTCTGGTGACCAATTACATCTTTTTCGTTTTTATCTCTAACTTATTTGCCTCCATAGCATAATTGGATAATGCACATCCCTTCTAAGGATGATACTTCTGGTTCGAGTCCAGATGGGGGTACCACTCAGGAACTCGCATGAATTTCAAAACAGACAATTTATTCTTAAACACAAAACATATCCAAAAACTTTCTCCATTTATGATTACTTGCGATAATGAGCTATATAATTCTAATGAAGAATATGAATACGGATATGATGATGATGATTATGAATGGTCAGATTATAATTATATAGATGAAGGCGTCAGAGCACTACTTGAAGGAAAAGAATTAATTTTCCAATTCTTTTCTAATACTAAAACTTTTGAAATGGATGAAGCATATATATTTGATTACGAGATTTTTATTCCTCGTCCTTCTTTTTATCTTGTGAAAGAAAATATGCCTCACCTACTTTTATAATCTCCTCTATAAGAGGAACAAATACACCTATCTCATACGGTAACAATACTTCTGAAACTTTTAAAACTACTTTTCCTATAAATCTTAACATTCTATCTCCTTTGTTTGTCTTTATACTCTTATTATAAAAGGTTTTAATAGAATTAAACACTAAAATGGTACAAATTACCAAATTCTTTTATAAATAATACTAAAAGGTATTATCAATGAAAATAGAAGACTTCAAAGCAATCATAGAATACAACTCACTACAAGAAAATAATTTAGCAGATGTTGAATCAATTCTAAAACCTATCACGCACGAAACTTACCCTAACACACTTTTTTACCATATCAGTAATGTCCAACCCTTAGAAAAACCTACGGGAATAGTGAATAGTATTGAATCATATTTGACTGGTGCAGAAGATTCTCTTTATGATGAAACTAAAACACTAATGGTTGAAGAACTAGCTGGGAAAGGATATGAAGTAGGAGATTTAGTCAGAGGAAACAAAAATGGGGAAGGGACTATCTTATATATGAATGAAAAATTAATAGTTGTAAAATTATTAAGCCAGTTCAGCGATTTCATTCCTCTTGAAAATATTGATGGTAAAAGAATCAAAGCAGTTTACTCATCTAAGGCTTTCACACGAAGAGTCCTAGAAGGATATACATCTACTGAAAAATACAATAATATCAACCTAAAATTTAACCAACATTCACTCGAAGCTAAAACAAATAAGATTAAAGCAAAGACATCACTTGAGGTTATACAAGATATAAAGAAAATACATAATAAAGGTTTTGAAAATGTGATTTCTGATATGATGGCTTCACAGATTAGAGCTGAAATGGATAGAGAGCTTATAGCTTACTTAAAGACAGTAGCTAGACCTATCGATGACCTTGTTATAAGAAATATTGAAGGTAACACTTTTGAAAAATTCCAGCACATAGCATTTAGAATAACACGATGTATTACTGATATATGTAATAAAACACATAAACCTAATAGAGGATATGCTATCGTTTCACCTGGTATCGCTGATGCTTTGATACCACAATTAACACATTATAATACAAATAAAGATGAAATTTATTTAGGTAGAATAGGAACAGTAAAAATCTATCAAGATTATGGTGCTGATGAAGACACAGTAATCGTTGGTTTTAAATCTGATTATGATGGTGATGCAGGACTTATTTTTGCTCCTTATAATCAGACATTAGTGACAAAAACAGATGCACACGGCGACCCCGTTCTGTTTATGTATAATAGATATGCTTATACTATTAATCCACAAGATATTGAACCTGAAGACAATCAATCAGATTTCTTTATGATGTTTAGTGTAGACCTTAGAAGAACCTTAGACTGGTCTTTGGGTACTGATGACGGTGGGACTGGTGGAAGTGCTGGTGCTGGGGTAGGAGCAGGTGGGACTGGTAGTAAGCAGTTAATCAAATGTCTTAGCATTAATTGGAATGGTGATGGTGCGACTAACTTTTTGGCATTAGACCACAAAGAAATTTTCGATGTTGAAATATATGGTTCAGGTTTCTTATTAGAATATGGTAATGATTATATTATAGAAAACGATACAATAATATTTCTTACAATGCCTTTAGATGGTGAGTATTTTACTATTAGATATTGTTTTATAATAGTAGATTCCGAATACAGAGCTGAGCAAGAAGTTTTCATTAGTGATGGTGTAAATACAGAATTTACATTAAAATATGGTGATGTAGTAAATATTCAAGTTTATGATGGTGGTTTATTCCAAAGAGAGAATTCAGATTACACGATAGAATGTAATGGTTTTAGTGTAGATTCTCCTTGTGCAAATGATGATGTTGTAGAAAAAGTGTATCTTAAACCAGCTAACCCACCTACAATCAAACTTGCTACAGAATCATACGATGGGTCTATTATAAAAGTAGCTTATAAGAGATTTGTGGAATTATCAGTCTTAGCATCAGAGTACACTAGTTATGTTCAACTAATGCTAGGTGATGGTGAGAAAAACATTTTCTATGTGGATTTTGATACATTCGAAGGACTAGCAGTTTATAATGCAGGTATGAGATTAACTGAAGGCGAAGATTATAATTTAGATAAAGAACATTTAGCAGTTATTATGTACCAAATACCTACTGAAGGTCAAACTATTACTTTTCATTACAAGTATAAATAGTTTAAATAATACAATACGGGAGAATATTAATGGCAACTAGAATTGACGCAAGTAAATGGTTATTAGACCAATCGATACCAACTGAAAAAATAGGTGATGACCAGGTTACGCCAGCGAAATTAGATGAAGAACTAGATTATAGAGTAAATGCATTAGATGTTAATGACCATACGCAAATAGCAGAAGATGGTACTATTACTACTAAAGGTGGTAATCTTGTGGTACAAAATACTGATGGTTCGGCAGATGTTTTTACAGTAAATAGCCAAACGGGTTTAGTAACGATTTCAGAAAGCCTTAAGGTTCTTGGGAATATTGATTTTACTGGAGACCTTTTAGTACAAGGCGAACTGGAAGTTTTAGAAAATGCCTCTTTCAAGCAAGATGTTATGGTTACTGGAAATCTTTTAGTCCTAGGTGAAAGCACTCAAATTAGTACAACTAATATGGAAATCGAAGATAAAAATATTGTTCTACATAAAGGTGGAGATAGTTTTACTATTGATGGTTCAGGAATCACAGTAGAAAGTACTGATTCAGCTAACGGGAGTATTATTTATGATACTGCTGCTTCTTCAAAATGGAGAATAGGAAATGAAGGCGATGAGGATGTCGTTGTTACTGAAAATGATGTACAATCTCTAACTTTTAAAACTATTACCGATTCTTCTAACAGAATTGATAGTATGGTAGTTACTTATGATACAGCTAAGAGCTCAGGAAACAGACTAACAGGAGATAAAGTACAAGATGCTATCGATGAGTTAGAAGGTAAGCAAAGAGCTTTAGAAATAGATTCAAAAGACCGTGATGATGTTCTTCAAGACAATATCAACAACGAAGAGTCAAGAGCAACTTCTGCAGAAATTGTATTGCAAGATAACTTGGATAATGAAGAATCAAGAGCAATAGCAGCAGAAACTTTACTACAAGATAACTTAGATGTAGAAGAGTCAAGAGCAATTACTGCCGAAACACTTTTACAAGATAACATAGATGTAGAAGAGTCAAGAGCTATCACAGCTGAAACTTTATTACAAGATAACATAGATACTGAAGAGTCAAGAGCTATCACAGCTGAGACAGTACTTGATGATAAGCTTTCTGTTTATAAGACTTTAAACGACCAAAGAAGTACAAATATTGAAACTTCAGTAAGTCGCGAAATCGCTGATAGAATAACAGAAGATGGTATACTTCAAGCAGAATTAGATACTGAAAAAGCAAGAATTGATGCTATACTACTAAGTAGTACTGCTGATGCAGACACATTCAAAGAAGTTGTTGATATTATCAATTCCGTTGATGTTACAAATGATGATACATTCAATTCTTATGTTCTTTCTAACAACACAAGAAGTACACAAATTGAAGCAGATTTAACTTCTGAAGGTGTTACTAGATTAGCAGAAGACTCACAACTTCAAGCAAACTTAGATACTGAAACTAATTCAAGAATTTCTGCAGATAATACTTTACAAAGCAATTTAGATTCTGAAGCAAATACAAGAACTGTTAATGATAATGCACTACAAGCTAATATAGATGTAGAAGAATCTAATAGAATTTCTGCAGATAATACTTTACAAACAAACCTTGATACAGAATCTCTACGAGCTACAAATACTGAAGGTGTACTTTTAGACCTTACAACAGATAGAAAAGAAAACTTAGTTGCAAGTATCAATGAAGTTGAAAGTAATCACAACAACTATGTGCAAGATAATAATACTAGAAGTACTGGAATCGAAAGTTCTATAACTGCAGAAAACAATACAAGATTAGCAGCAGATAATCTTCTTCAATCTAATATCGATTCAGAAGAAGCAAGAGCTAAATCAGTTGAAGGTGACTTATCAAATTTAGATACTTTAGAAAAAAGTACACTTACTGGTGCTGTTAATGATGTTAATGCTACTATCTTAGATTATAAAAGTACAAATGATACGAGAAGTTCTGCTATTGAAGCAACAGTATCATTAGAAACACAACAAAGAACACAAGAAGATACTAATATCAGTACTGCATTAGCGACTGAAAAAAGTAGAATTGATGATATTCTTAGTGGTTCAAGTGCCGACCTTAACTCATTCACAGAAATGGTTGCTTTAGTTAATTCAGTTGATACTGTTAATGACCAAGCACTTGCTGGATATGTATTAAACAATGATAATAGAAGTGCTGGAATCGAAGCAAATCTTGTTACAGAGAGTTCTGATAGACTTGCTAATGATATTATTATTCAAGCAAATGTTGATTCAGTTCAATCTAACTTAGATACTGTTTCTGCTAATGCTAACTCACAAGATATTGTATTACAAAGTAATATCGATACAGTTCAATCTAACTTAGATACTGAAGCAATACAAAGAAATGCAGATGATACTATGCTTCAAGCAAACATCGATACAGAAGAATCAAGAGCTAAATCAGTTGAAGGTTCTCTTCTAACATTAGCAACAAATGATAAAACTAGTTTAGTTCTAGCAATCAATGAAGTTGAAGGTAATCACAATTCTTATGTAAACTCTAATGACATCAAGATTTCGCAAGTTGAAGCAGATTTATCGGCAGAAATTGGTGTGAGAGAAGTAAATGACAATACATTACAAGCTAGTATCGATTCGGAGGTTACTTCAAGAATTTCAGAAGACACTATTCTTCAGGATAATATCGATATAGAGACTTCAAGAGCATCTACTGCAGAGTCTATACTTCGAGATGATTTAGATTCAGAAATTTCAAGAGCTATTGCTACTGATACTATTATGCAGACTAACTATGATGTGCTAGAAACAGATGTTAATGCTTCAATCCATATTATGGAAGACTCTATAGCTACTGAATTAGATGTTAGAGCAGCAGCAGACATTCAACTTCAAACTAATATAGATACAGTTGAAGCAGGAAGAACTGCAGTTGATGTTCAACTTCAAGCAAACATCGATGCTGAGACTGCTACTAGACTTTCTAATGATAATACATTACAAGCAAACATCGATGCTGAGACTGCTACAAGACTTTCTAATGATAATACATTACAAACTAACTTGGACACAGAAACAACTAGAGCAACAGATGCTGAGATACTATTAACAGATAACTTAGTAAGTGAAGTATCAAGAGCTGAGACAGCAGAAACTACATTGGCTAACGATTTAATCGCTGAAACAACTAGAGCAACTGCTTCTGAATTAAGTATCCAAACTAACTTAGACGCAGAAAGTGCTACGAGATTATCAGATGATACAACTTTACAAAATAACTTAGATGTTGAAAAAGCAAGAATTGATTCAATCTTATCTGCTAGTACAGCTGACTTAGATTCATTCAAAGAAGTTGTAGATTTAATCAATTCAGTAGATACTGAAAATGATGACCAATTCAGTGCTTATGTTACAAGTAACAACGCTAGAAGTACAACTATTGAAACAGATGCTAACACAGAAACAACTAGAGCAACTGGAGCTGAAACAACTTTAACTACTAACTTAGCAAGTGAAGTATCAAGAGCAACAACTGCCGAAGCAACACTTCAAACAAATATCGACACTTTAACTATAAATGTTGATGCAGACATAGCTCAAGTTCAAAGCAATCTTAATACAGAAATTAGTAGAGCCTCTACTAAAGAAAATTTAATTCAATCTAACTTAGATAGTGAATCAGCTACAAGACTTACTAATGATACAACTTTACAAAGCAATATCGATTCTGAGGAGTCAAGAGCAACATCTGCAGAAAGTACACTTACAGCCAACTTAAACACAGAAGTTACAAGAGCAACAGATGCAGAAACACTTATTCAATCTAACTTAGATAGTGAATCAGCTACAAGACTTGCTAACGATGACATTTTAACTAATGACTTATCGAGTGAAGTATCAAGAGCAACATCTAAAGAAAATTTAATTCAATCTAACTTAGATAGTGAATCAGCTACAAGACTTGCTAATGATAATGTTATTCAAGCAAATTTAGACGCAGAAGGCGTTACTAGAGAAACTAATGATACGACTCTCCAAAGTAACTTAGATATAGAGAAAGCAAGAATTGATTCAATCTTATCTGGTGCTTCTGCTGACTTAGATTCATTTACTGAAATCGTGAACTTAATCAATACAGTGGACCAAAGTAACGATGATGCATTCGCTGCTTATGTTACAAGTAACGACCAAAGAAGTACAACTATCGAAGGAAGTGTAACTGCAGAATATAACAGAGCTGTATCAGCTGAATCTGACCTTAATACAGATATTGTTACTGAATCAACTACAAGACTTGCTAATGATAACGCATTACAAAATAACCTAGACACAGAAACAACTAGAGCAACTACCAAAGAAAATTTAATTCAATCTAACTTAGATAGTGAATCAGCTACAAGACTTGCTAATGATACAACATTATCTAATAATTTAGTAAATGAAGTACAAAGAGCTACAACAGCAGAGAACACTTTGGGTACTAATTTAAACGCAGAAACAGTAAGAGCAACGACTGAAGAAAATACTCTAAATAATAACTTAAACGCAGAAGTTACTAGAGCAACTTCTTCTGAAGCGACTCTTCAGAGTAATATCGATTCTTTAAGTAATAGTACTGATGCTTCAATAGCACAAGTTCAAGGTAACTTAGATAGTGAATCAGCTACAAGACTTGCTAATGATAACATTTTAACTAATGACTTATCGAGTGAAGTATCAAGAGCAACATCTAAAGAAAACAATATAGAAAGCAATCTAAATACAGAAGTATCAAGAGCAACGGTAGCAGAGAGTGTATTAGCTAATAACTTAACAACTGAAGCAACTACAAGAAATGATAGCGATATTATTTTACAAGCAAATATTGATATTGAAAAAGCAAGAATTAGTTCATTGGAAACTGAAGTAGCACAACAAGCAATCGTAGATGTTACTTTACAAACAAATATCGATACTGAAACTGCTAGAATTGATTCAATCTTATCTGGTTCAAGTGCTGATAAAGATTCTTTCCAAGAGATTGTGGACTTAATCAATACAGTAGACCAAACAAATGATGATGCTTTTGCTTCTTATGTTATCAGTAACAATACTAGAAGCAATACTATTGAAAGTGATTTAGCACAAGAAATTGCTACTAGAGGAACTACTGATAATACATTACAAGCTAGTATCGATTCTGAAATTACAAGTAGAGCTACTGCTGATACTATATTACAAGGCAACATTGATTCTGAAGAAAGCACAAGACAATCTGCAGATACAAATTTACAAAATAACATATCAGCAGAAACAAGTGCAAGAACAGCATCTGATGCAACTCTAACTAATGACTTAGCTTCAGAAGTAGTAAGAGCTCAATCAGCAGAAAGCACATTACAAGCAGGTATCAATACGACTAATGCAACTGTTACGATTATTTCTTCTGATTTATCGAATGAAGTATCAAGAGCTATGACAGCAGAGAGTACATTATCAGCCAACTTATCAAGTGAAACTACTAGAGCAACAAATAAAGAAAATATTATACAAAATAGTTTAAATACTGAAGTTTCTAATAGAGTAACAGCAGATAATACATTACAAGCAAATATCAACGCTGAAGCAAATACAAGAGCTACCGAAGATAACAACCTACAAAGCAATATTGATTCTTTAGAGAATGATTTCGTGAATTACGGTATCGTATTGAATGGTAGTGTTTCTGATGAAGCAGCAATCAGAAACTCAAATGATAATATTTTACAAAGCAATATCAATGCTGAAGCATCATCAAGAGCTACGGAAGATACTAATCTATGGGTAGCAGTTAATAATGAAGCAAATACAAGAGCTACTGATGTTAGTTCATTACAAACTGATATAGCTATCGAACACGATAAGAATGTCCAACAAGATGCAGCGATTGCGGCATTAACAGTTCTCCCTTCTGTAATAGGAAAAGCAACCAATAGATTAGCGACTGATGGTAACACTTACTATTGGGAGCAAGATGATGGTTCAGGTTTCGCTCAAGGTCAAGCAGTAGAACCGTATTTCTATGATTCAGTTCGTGGTAAATATTTAAGTCATAGAGTTTATGATGTTATTATGTATAAAAATGGTACAGATAAAAGAGATACTTATATGAATTGTACTCCACAGATAAGTACATCTTCAATACCAAAACTAATAGATGAAGATATGTGTTTGACTGGTTGGAATCTCCAAACTTCAAGTAACGAAAATGCTAGAAATGATGTAATATTCCTAAGAGACGGAGCAAGTAATAATGTTCTTGGTATAGATATTACAAATTCGGGCACAAGAGTTACTATAAATACAACAGAGAATATGAATTTTAATGCTGGTTTCGAGTTAAAAGCAAGAATAATGGGTGAAAGATTGAGTAATGCAACTCTTACTTTAAAATTCAGAAAAATTATTCAACCATAAGAGGTAAAAAATGTATTATTTTAAAAATATTAGTTTAGATGTAGTAAATATAGGTAACACGGGTGCCGATGTAGAACCTGGTGAAAGAAGAGCCTTCAATGAAGTTGGCTCAAGAGAAGAAATAGCTGATAATGTAGGAGAGATTACACCTCTTATATATCAGAGTATTTTAGTGATTATGGAAGATGAATTCGATTTACCAAGTAATGATGCTGCTCTTGTTGTGGCAAATAACTATAACAGAATAGTAATTGATAATACAGAAGATTTCAACGACTCAAAAAGTATATATTACTTTGTAAGAGATAGATTCTATATCAAAGAAGACCACAGAATGATTAAACATTTTAGAGGTAAAGTTTCTTCTTTATATGTTATACCTAGTACTTCTGATGTAGAAGTTACTATTATTACGGGAGACGGTCTTGTTTTACCAGGTGAAAATCTAGTTAAAAGACAGACTTTAGAGTTGGATTTCAATAATAAAGTTCGTGATATCCAAGTGGTAATAACAGCTGAAAGCACAAATGCTTATGTTGAACTTTTTATAGAGGGATATAGTCAAGGTGAAGATATAGATGATATTCAGAGATTCATAAATACTTGGTATGAAGATTCAGACTCGTGGGAAAGTGATGGTAAATTAAGTATTTCGGGTAATAAAAACTATCTTTCTGGTGTTAAAGTAACAGTAGAAAATGATGATAACTTAGGTAATACTTTAGTTATTGGTTCAGACTATAATCGTGGTGTAGGTAAAGAATTTGGTACTTTTGAAGATGGTAAATACCTATATATAAAGTATTTAGAATGGAATGAATGGGGAGCTTGGAATCCAAGAACTTTCGAGTATTGGGTTAAAAATTGTAGATTCGTAAAATTCAATGATAGAACTATTGATATGAGAACTGGTGATGCAGTTGAGAGAATTCAGTATAAAGACAGACACTTAGACGGGAGATACAAATAATGAAAAAAAGTAGATATTTACAACCAGATGGTACAGCTAAAACATCAAGTACACCAAGAATTGAAGGTACAATGTTATACTTCACTTCTTCTGGAGATGATTCAGTAAACGGAGTAGTAGGTGATGGTACACCTCTTGTACTTAATAATACAGTTACTCCAACTACACAGAAATCAGTTGATTGCCAGTTCATAGATGATATTCACTTAAAAGATGGTATGATTATATGGGAAAACGCTATTCTAGGTGATACATTAGATTGGGAAGTTATTTTACCTGCTAATACACCTTTACCTACTGGTGATGGCAAAGGTAATGCTAATATGGTAGAGGGAACAGTTCAATATATAACTGCTGCTTCAGCACCTGATGACACTTGGGTTGGAGATTATTTCCTATTTCCTACTGATTATGTAGTAGATAGATTTGTAAACAATCTATTAGTATTAGGTACTAATCATCACGGTATGATACTTGAAAGTAATGATGCTATGCTTGTCCCAAAGATTTTTAAAATGAGATTAAATTATCGTAATATTTACGGTGAAGTAAACCCGAACTTTGTATTGGTAGCAACTATTGAAATGTATAGAGATAGAACAGTCTAAGGAGAAGCAATGTGTTTAATTTATGTGGTATATTCGGAGTAACAGCGAAGACTATTGATATTCAGTCAATAGTGGACGAAGTATTTTATATAAGCACCACAGACCTCAAAGGTAATATAACATCTATTAACAATAACCTACTAGAAAAAATGGGTTATACAAAAAAAGAAGTTATGGGTCGGACTCACAGCTTTCTTTTACCTGATGAGTATGAACCGAAAATTTTTGAAGATTTGTGGACTACTATCGCTAGAGGCCAGACTTGGACGGGACTCATAGAGAATGTTTCTAAGAGAGGCGAAATAGTTTTTTTCTATACTATAATAAGAAAATTAAACCCCAAAGAATATATTAGTATTAGGACAGATGTTACTTGTGCAGTGAATGATAATATACAGATGTACGAAACACACAAAGAAATGTTTACTACTATTTCTAATATTGTAAACGCACACATTAATTTTTCTAGTGCTAAAGCTTTAAGAATTAGTGAGTGGAGTTATCATCTTGCTTTAGAAATGGGTCTAGGAATGAAAGTAGCTCGAGATTTGAGATTAACGGCACCTATGCACGATATAGGTAAAATTGGTATACCTCAATCGATATTAGGTAAACCTACAAGATTAACAGAATCAGAATACAAATTAGTACAACAACACACAGTAAAAGGAGCAAGATTCTTCAAGGAATCTGATTCTTTTTTACATAAGATGGTTGTTATTATTGCCGAACAACACCACGAGAAATGGGATGGTTCAGGTTACCCAAAAGGATTAAAAGGTGAAGAGATTCATATATGGGCTCGAGTCGTAGCTATTATAGATGTTTTTGATTCTCTAAGAATGGATAAAGATTATAGAAAGGCTTGGTCTTATGAAAAAATAACAGAGCATTTCAAAGCAGAATCAGGAAAATCTTTCGACCCTGAGGTTGTACGAATATTTTTAGAAAATCTACCTTTATTTGAAGAAATAGAAAAAACAATAAATAATCCCTATTAGCTCTTTTTAATAAAACCTTAAGGACTTTTATGTTATAATACTATATATAACACGAAAGGACTTAATATGTTTGGAAAAATCACACAAGCCGTAGTAAAGAAAACAGCAAAAACATTAGCAGTAGGAGCCTTAGAAGGTCTTAGTACTATATTAGATAAAGGTGCTGAATTCGCAGATGAAGCATCTGATTTTGTTGATTCATTAGGAAAAGAAGAAAAAGGAAAAGCAAGAGACATCCGTAACGAGAAACGAGATTCGTAATGAATTCTTTTTTCGCTAGATTATTCACGCCAGCGTCTTGGTCAAGAAATGAGAAATATAATCCTATCGTAGAAGAATTCATTAGTACTGCTCTTGATGGCGATTATATTATCAAGGATGTGAGTGATTGTACTTGTACATTAAATGGTAAATCAATATGGATAGCAAATAGATATTTTGCTGGCCCGAGTTTGTATAGGGAATACGCTATAAAGGGTTATTGCAGTGTTAGTACAGCAAAACGGCTATATAAAATCATTGATAAGATTTCTTCTGATAAACTAAATAAATCGAATGAAGAATGGAAGAAGAATAATCTACCTAGACCTCAGAAGGCCCCTGCTTCGTTACCTCCATTACATAGGCCGAAGGCTCCACCAAAACCCGTTGAAGAAGAGGTCGTTACACACCGAGAGGTAAAGCACGACACAACGATAGAGCTATGACCTTATGATAGAACATATTCAGAAAGGAAAAAACTACTGGTACAGCAATTCTACTATGCTGGTAGAATACCCCAAAGAGATAGAGGTAGAGCATATCAGAGGGAATGTGATTCGATTCAAGCAGTACATTGGTCAGGAACAATTTGCTGATATACGAGTCGTCCGTGAGGATTTATTTGAAACGAAGCTAGAAGCAGAACAGGCATTCGTTCTCACTTTTCTTGATGGTTCAATGCATTTCATAGAAGAGAACGAAAAAACACAGGAAATAGTGGATAGAATAACAGAAGGGTATCCACATATTTTCTTATAAATATTCTTAAAGGAGACTATTATGATACAAGGCACACAACCAATAGGTATTCAACCAGTATATCCAAAACCAGAAGTACCAGTAAATCTCGATGATATTAGAGATAAAGCGTTAGAGAAAGCAGAGAAAGCAGATAAAACACAAAAGACAGAGCTTACTGATATGGAAACATTAGCAGTAGCTAAAGAAGTACAAGAAGGTAAAATAGAAGCTTACAAAGCAGGTGCTGGTGTAGAAGCAGAAGTGCAGATAGATACACAAAACTACATCAAGACATTAGACACACTAGAAGATTACAGAGAATTAAACAACGCAGTTAAAGCTAAAGAAGCTTATGGAGCCTTTCAGTAGGCTTTAAGAATTGTTATGTTATAATACTATATTAAAAGGAAGAGAAATGAATATAAACCCAAATGCTTTAGTGTTCTGGATGATAGGTGCAGCAATCGGTTGGTTAATCGGTGATGTTAATGGTGCTGTTGTAGGTTTTATCGTAACAGCTAGTATTAGTTTATTTATATAAGGAAACTAAAATGAAAACAGTTAAAGGTAAAGGTGTTATCTAAATAAAGCTCTAAACAGAAATGTTTAAATTTATGCTTTATGAGGTTCACAATGAACGGATTATGGAAAGAAAATGTTAGTGGCTGGGACCGTAAAGGAAACAGACGCAGAAAAACATCAAGAAACAACACAATAAGAGACAAAGGTCGTGCTATACTAAGAAACTTCGATGAAACAGAAGATATTCCTAGAAATCACAGATGCAGAAACAAACCTGAAATTCTTACAAATAGTACTATTACAGAACACACTTACAGTGGTTCTTTTTATGGTTACACAAACGGGAGTTATCCTGAATATGTGAAGACTTTCAAAGTAAGAGTCCACTACAAAACATTCTTAAGCGATGTTGAGAATACTATTACTTTTGAAGCTTTCTTCAATAACGGAAAATGGTGTACCACTGATAAGAGAGATATTTTCAGATTAGTGAGTGCTACTTACAAAGATTTTTTCGTTGAGAAAGTAAGAATGACTGGTGAACTTCGCTTAGATTGGACTAAAGAGAAAACAAGAAACAACAAGGTTTCTGTTAATAACCACGGAGAAGGTACTACATATCTCTATGGTAAACCTCTTCCTGATTGGAAAAGAATGACTCTTTATAATGACGGCAAAAGAAGAAAATATGCCCAAAAGTATGCTTCTTCAATGGACAGACAGAATATCAGAAAGTGGTGTGATGCTAGAGATTGGGATGCTGAGGTTAAGACTCACGCTCTTAGCAAATCAGTACTTTGGGAAATCTGGTAAAAGGAAAAGTATGAACGAGAAACTTGAAAAATTGATTGATTCTTATAGAATTATGGTAAGCGTAACCAATGAAGGTATAAGTAAAAGTAATAATGAATATAATGATGCTTATCTTCAAGGTTTATTAGAGGGATACGAATTTGCTCTATCTGATTTAGAAGAGTTATTGAGTGAGTCAAAGAATAGTACTATATAAATACAGATAATAAGAGTGTTACTTATTATGATATACTCTTCCAGGTCTATATCATAATAAGTAACAGACCTGGAAATCAACTCTTATAATTTATTATAGGAGTCTTCTATGACACTTACAGAAATACAATCACACCTTAAACAAGAAACCAAATATGGCAAATTATACCTTAGCATAATAAACAATGCCCAAAATGAGAATCGTAAGAAACTTAAAAAATCTGAAGATGAGTATATATACTTTGAGAATCACCATATTCTACCCGAATCTATGTTTCCTGAATATGGTGACCTAAGGTCTAATAAATGGAATAGCATTCTTCTTACCGCTAGAGAGCACTTTATATGTCATATACTTATTTGGAAACACTACAAATCTATCTCTTATACTTATGGTGAACGAAAGATGAGTAAAGCAATTAGAAGAATGAATGGGTCAGGAAAGTATAATTCAAAACATTATGAAACATATAATCTTAATCTATCTCATTCAGAAGAAACAAAAAATAAGATGAGAAAAGTAAAAGCAGGTGTTGGTAATCCTATGTACAATCAGATACACTCTGATTGTACTAAGAAACAAATGAGTGATAGTGCTAAGAATAGAGAGATTCATCCTTGTCTAGGCAAGAAACATTCAGAGGAAAGAAAAGAGAAACAATCCAAACTTATGAAAAAACTATATGCTGATGGAGTTATAATATCTTCTAAACCATTCTTAGATAAAGAACACTCTGATTGTACTAAGAAACAAATGAGTGATAGTGCTAAGAATAGAGAGACAGTTACTTGTCCTCACTGCAATAAGTCTGGAAAGATTAATGGAATGAAACAATGGCATTTCGATAAGTGTAAACATAAGTAGTATATAGACTTTTGGTCTATATAAATACATATAAGAAAAGAAAGATGGATAGAAAATACTTAATTACACAAAAATTAAGTAAACTTTCGTTATAATACATCTACGAACAAAGAGAACTTATAAATTTTTTGAATTACAGATTTTGATTACATCGCAAATTAATTGAATTACACATATACATCAAATTCGATTTCATCAAAAAATTTCTAAGTTCTTTTAGTAATGTTAGAATTACATACCACAGATTACATCGCGCTGATTGCAGCACACAAACTCTTAATTTGAACTCGTGGGTCAAACCACAACATTCCCTCGGGAATGACATCTTGGTAGATTTCATCTAATATTACTAAAAGAACACACAAGGTGAAGTGAGGACACTTCAACATTATCTCGTAAGAGAATTAAACAAAGGAAAGAACACAATGGCAAAATTCAACGAAACAATCAATCAAACAGAGAAAAAAGCAGAAACTACAAACTTAGCAGGTGGTGTAGCATACAAATATGAAGATGCTCGTAAAGAGTTAGCTTCAGTTATCTTATCAAGTATGGTAAATGGTAATTCATATTACGAATCAGAATCAGATAGAATCAATCGTATTATAGGTATGGTTGCTGAAGGCGATTCAGAGTTCGCAGCAAAAGCAGCAGTTTATGTTCGTAATGAAGGTAATCTTAGAACTGTATCACATATAATGGGTGCTATCTTAGCAGAAAATGTTAAAGGTACTGATTATTTAAGAAGTGCTCTTACTAAAACTATTGTAAGACCTGATGATGCTATGGAAATGGTTGCTTTATTCAATACTCGCAATAAAGGTAAAATGATTCCAAATTCTCTTCGTAGAGCAATCAAAGATGTATTTGAGTCAAAATTTGATGAGTATCAATTAAAGAAATATTCAGGTGGTTCAGGTAAGATTAAACTTCGTGACATCGTTAAACTTGCTCGTCCAAATCCAGAAACTCTTGTAGCAAAAGGTAAAGCAAAAGATACAGATGTATTCAAAAGATTAATCGAAGGAACATTAGAGAACATCGTTACTGCTCAAACAGTTAATGCTCAATCAACTGGTGAATCAAGAGCTCAAAACTATTTCAGTATGTTAATCGAAGGAAAACTAGGATATATGGCTGGTCTTAAAAACCTTAAAAATATCTTAGAAACTCTTGATGGTTTCGACCAATCAGATAGACAAGCAATGATTACAAAACTTTCATTGTTATTCAGAAATGAGAAAGCGTGTCGTAAATCTATGGTACTTCCATTCAGATTTATTCAAGCAGCAGAAGCAGTAGAAGCAATGTCATTCGATAGAATCTTACAAAAAGAACTATTAGATGGTATCGAAGCAGGTTTCATTATTTCAGCAAAGAATATCCCAATCGTTGATGAAGGTGAGAGTGTAGCACTGTTACTAGATGAGTCAGGTTCAATGGGTAGTTCAGGATGGGGTTCAAGTGCTACAGAAATGAGCCCATTCAAAATCGGTAAGATTTTAATGGCAAGTATGTTAGTGGGATTAGATAAAACCAAAACATTAGGTTACTTATGGGCAGACAATGCTCGTAGAGTGGATATCAGTGGTTCTCCGTTCGATTTCATTAAGAGAACAAACACACAAGGATATGGTACAAATCTTAATGCTAGTATGGCAGATTTAGTGAAAACGAAAACATTCGTAGATAAAATTGTTATCCTAACAGATATGCAATCAAATAGTTTAGGTTCATTCAAACAAGCAGTAACAGCATATAGAAAAATCAACCCAAATGTTAAGATACTATTCTGGAATCTTCAAGGATACGGCGGTGACACACCAATGAAATTATCTAATGACATTCTGGAAGTTTCAGGATTTTCGGACAAGATGTTAAGCGTAATTCCGAAGATGTGGAAAAACTCAAACGCATTAATCGATGAGATTCTAGCAATCAAACTTTAATACAAAGGAGAACTATGTTAAATTGGATGCGTAAGAACTGTTTACTTTGTAAATTGCTTCGTAAATTTGGTAAGTGCAAAGTTTAATACTTAAATAGACCTCTTATCGGGTCTATAAATAATGATACTTCTTTAAATTATTATTGTTAAAAATTAGAATTACAGTTTATGAATACATCAAACTTAATTATTAAGGAAACTTAAATGGAAGCTGTTACAGTCAGAGTTGAAGACAAAGCCTGATGCTATAAGCATCGAAATGAGTTCAACTTTTCAGTTATGATAATGAATAACTCGATACACATATCAAATAAATGTGTCTTATCTATGAGCAAATAGATGGTTCCTTCGGCATTAAATTGATAATGTTCTCTTCGGAGATGCCAGTAAACGAAAACATCATAAACGATTCAATCTAATTTTTAAGAATAATACACTCCTTCTATAAATATCTCTAAATACGGAGGTATATAATATGCTAAAATACAGTCAATTAACAGATAAACAAAAATCAGAAATCACTAACGGATGTGGTGGTAAAGGAATGGGTTTTACGCCTCCACAATTCTTCTTCAAGGCATCTTGTAATCATCACGACTTTTACTACTGGAGAGGTGGTGAGAACAAAGACAGAAAATATGCAGACAAATCATTTTTAGATGCTATGCTAGAAGATGCAGAAAGAGCATCGAATTGGTTTAGTAATATCTGGAATAGAACTGCTGCTTATGCTTATTATTTCGCCGTAAGAATCAGTGGTAAGAAATATTTTAATTTTGGGCCAATGAAGACACAAAAAGATTTACCAAGTAGATACTAAGTACTAAAATGTATTAAGTACTTTTATGTTATAATACGACATAAAGGATACTAATGGAACTAACTACACACCAAGAAGAGGTTGTTACGCCTCTCATTCAAGACCTCATCGAAGCCAAAGATATGGACATTACTAGAGATAGTATTGTTGAATTATCTGGTGGTGCCGGAGTAGGTAAAACTTTCTCTATACTCTATATAATCAATTATTTCAAGTTCTTAGGATGGAAGATTGCCATTACGACACCTACCCACGCTTCACTTGAAGTAGCTAAGAATATTGCTAAGAAATACAATACAGGCGACAAAAGAGCAGAAGATGAAATTATAGCAAGTACTATACACTCATTCCTTAAACTAAAAATCGAAAATGATTACAATACTGGTAAACAAGTCCTTAAAGTGAACACAGACCCTGGTATCAAGAAAATGAAATGTGACTTGCTCATAATCGATGAGAAGTCGATGGTAGGTTCAGAGTTGTTCGAGTATGTAGAAGATGCTATCGACTCGGGAAGAGTCAAAGCTGTACTGCTAGTAGGGGATAAATACCAACTACCCGTAGTGTCAGGTAAGATGCACGAACTACCAGAATCTCACTCATACGAACTAACAGAAATCGTTAGACAAGCAAAAGATAATCCATTAATTAAACTTGCTACAGACCTTAGAAGATGTATCGAACTGAAAAAATACCCACCAATCAGTAAGATTCTTGCTAGACATCCTGATATCCCTATGTACCAAGAGATAGGAGAATTCTTAAATATTTATGCTACTGATAGTAATACTTTGACTACAAAAATTGTAGGTTCATTTACAAACAGTTTGGTGAATACTTACAATTTTGGAATCAGAAAAACTATGTTCCCTGATAAGAAATTCTTAGAACCTGGTGACACTATTGTACTACAACAACCAAATGTTATTGATAAAGGTACACAAAAAGAAATGGTTCATAGTAATGGACAAAGTGTTGAGTTAATGGGAGTAATAAAAAGTTCTAAAAAGATGAAAGGTCAAACGATTAACTACTGGAAATGTGCCGATAAAGACAACAAAAGTATTGACATCATAGACCCATCTTCAGAGCAAGACTTCTATGGTATTACTCAAAAAGTAGCTAACGATGCAAAGATGGCTAAGGGTGAATTCAAGAAAGAATTATGGCAAGAGTTCTTCGCTTTGAAAGAAGAATTTATTGAAATCAAGTACCATTATGCAAGTACATTACACAAACTACAAGGTTCATCTTTTTGTTCTGTTTACTTAGATGTAAGAGATATTCAAGGTATGCAGGGTAAGAGTAAGGAACAAGATGATTTAATGTTTCGCTTAATGTATGTAGGGGTTACGAGGAGTTCGGACAAGTTAGTCTTATTGACTAACTAATCTACAATAGGTCGGCATATTTACCTAATTTTTGTCTGGTTCTCGCTGGGTCAGTAATATAATCTTTAGCAAACTTCTTTAGTTGCTTCTTAGAGAGCCTTGTTACTAAATCATCGACATCATCTATTTTACCTTCTTCATAAAATATGCCGTATTCATCGGCTATAATACCCCAAAAATCAATAGAGTTGGCATCTTTGTCTAGCCAATCGTATATCAAATCATATAGAGCATTCATAATGTCTATATACTACTATTTTTTTGTTCTACAAGAGCAAGAATCTTCACATTTACATTTGCTTTCATCACCCTTACAACCACAATCACACTCTTTGCTTTCTGTACCTTCTTGTACAAATTCACTAAAAATTAACATATCTATCTCCTTATGCGTATAACGCTAATTGGCTTAAATCTATCTCAAATGACACTAGCATACTTGAAAGGTCATCACCTAATGTATCCGATGGGTTTTGAATCATAGCTATTCTATCTAGCATAAAGTAATTTCTCTCACCTGATAATTGGTCTTGTGATGTAAAGAAAGTTCTCTCATAAGGGCTTACAGTCGTAGCACCTTTAGCAAAACCATTTCCTTTAACACCTAAAAGAACATAATCTTTTACATCCGTATGCGTATTATCTAAGTAGATATCCATACCAGCAAATGAACCTAAAAGAGAAACACCTGAATCACCTTTATCTAAATCTTGAGCAAGAATACTGTTATTCATAAGCAATGAAGCAATATTTGGTGAAACAACTGCCCAAGTTTTTAGTGGGCGTTTAGAGCGTGTAGCAAGTGCAACTCTTTCTTTGTTTATTTTAGCGAAAACTTGTGTAACAACATCATAAATGTTATTATCAAAGCTAGAGTCAAAAGATAAAGCTGTACTCTTTTTAGAAGCAAGTTTAGTCATATCGATAAAATCTGCATCGATTGTATAAGCAAGTTCATCTATGAAGTAATAAGCAAGAACTTCGTGAAAATCTTCACCATATAATCTTGCATTATCTTTAAGAACTTCTAATGTGAATTCAGATTTAATCGTTCTTGACACAGCTTCTACAAGTGCTGTTTTTACAATCATCTTATCTGATGTTTTATCTCTTAAATATCCATTAACACGACCAGTTGGGCCTGCCATTTTTCTAATATCTGATACTTGATAAGCAATACTATCTTTTTGTACAATTCTTTCCATACTAGTAATTAGTATTTCTGTATTAACAAGGTCATTGATTGTAGTTGCTTCATCGATTCTTCTTAATTCTTCTTCGGTGATTAATTCCATAGAGTTCTCCATTTTGATAGTATTTATATACAAAAATTAAGTCCTTTTTTGTTATAATACTGTACACAAAGAGAATGAACGAGAAGTTTAGAATCTTTGATAAGCGTATCGTTATTAAGTAAAAACTTGATATAATATGTTCAGAAATAAAGTTTATAAATAGATATGTATATAGACATTGGATTATTCGTGGAAGTACTTATAGGAAGTACTATTTAGAGTAATTTTGTCTTTAGGACATTCGTTAAAATTCGTTTAAAGCCATCTTTAAGTTGGCATTCGTATAAAAGTATCTTTAAGATACTCGTTAAGATTTCGTTAGGAGAAATACACAATGGCATTAGATTTCAATCAATCATTCGCAGAACTATCAAAAACACTCGCACCAGGTACACTAGGTACTGAAAAAAAATCATACAAAGATGACCGATTCTGGACACTTTCAAGAGATGAAAATGACAACGGTGTAGCAATCATTCGCTTACTATTAGACCCAAAAGGTTTACCTTTCATTAAAGTTTATTCACACGCAGTTCAATCTTGGGATGCAGTAAATAAGAAAAAAAGATGGTACTTAAACACATCACCTGAAACAATCGACCAGCCGTGTCCTGCCTCTAAGTTATGGGGAGCAATCTATGCACTAGGTACAGATGAAGCAAAGACTGAAGCGAAAAACTTCTCTCGTAAAATGAATTACTATGTTAATATCTTAGTAGTTAATGACCCTGCTAACCCTGAGAACAATGGTAAAATCAAACTATGGAAATTTGGTACAAAACTTTTCGATAAGTTTATGGCAGCACTTAATCCATCTGAGCAAGATAGAGCACTTGGTGAAACTCCAAAAGAGTTATTCAATCCATTAGTTGGTAATAACATCAAACTAAAAATTAAGAAAGCGTCAGGTTTCTTCAATTATGATGACACTACAATCGATGTTGCAACTTCAGTTTATGCTGATGCAGACGCTGCTATCAAAGACATCACAGAGAACGCTGTTGATTTAATGGAATTCAAGCAACCAGAAGCATTCAAAACTTATGAAGAAAGTGCTAAGTCACTTAAATGGGTTTGTGAAACTTACACACCGAAACTTCTTGACCCAATCGTATTCAAGCAACTTGTTGCAAGTACACTAGGACAAGTAGCCGATACGACAGTTGCACAAGAGCCTACTACGACAGTTGCACAAACAGTAATAGACCCACTAGCAGTTCAACCAGTAACTACAACACCAACTCCAGTAGTTGAAACACCAGTTGTTAGTGCACCAGTCGAAACAACACTCAATGCAGACGCGGGTCAAACGACTCCAGTTCCAGCAACTGAATCAGATGATGATTTGGATTTCCTTAATGGGTTGTAGCACTTGATTTCTTGAACGGTCTATATAAATAATACTATATAGACTTTTGGAGGTCATTATGCTAGAATATTTCAAAAATGTTAGAGTTAAAAACCAGTTAAAACTAATAGAGTATATAGACTTTTGTAATAATAATAAGTCTATATATATCAAGAACCAAACAGAGAACCATCACATTCTACCACAAGCATTATTTCCAGATTATAGTAATCTTAAAGACTATGTGTGGAATCGTGCTATATTATTGTGCGAAGACCACTACATTGCTCATTCTCTATTAGCTCAAGCTTTAGATGAACCATCTACTACTTATGCTTGGTGGGGTATGACTCACAAGAACGATATGAAAGGTGTTATTGATTCTACTACTTATGGTGCACTAAAGCAACAATCTATGCAACAAATATCGCTAGACAAACTTGGTACTACAACTATTATAGATTTAGAAACTGGCGATAAAAAGCGAGTCACAGTAGAAGAGTTTAAAGCAAATCCTAGTTATGTAGGTGTTGCTAAAGGTAAGGTTAATGTTAAACTTATAAGAACAGGCGAAAATATTACAGTAAATAAAGACCAATATGATAGTGATATTCATTTATTTCATACTAAAGGTAGAGTTGTAGTTGTAGATAAAAAAGGTAATAACATATCAGTAACGAAACAAGAATATTATAAGAATAAACAGAATTATAGCCATAATTCCAGTAATAAAGTATGCGTCAAAGACGAAAAAGGCAATACTATAAAGGTTTCTTCAGAAGAATATAAACTAGGGAAACTTAAAAGCGTAAAACAAAACATAGTTACTGCTTGGGATATAAAAACAGATAAATTAGTAGAGATAACTAAACCTACTTACGAAACTGATAATACTTATACAACTATTGATGCTAAATACTTCTTTCTTGTGGATGGTATCTATATGAGGAAAAATGATTTTGCTAACTATTTAATAGCAAAACAGTATAAAAGCACAGTTGATAACTTCAGGTTATTGAAAAATAAACAAAAATATGTAGATAGTTTTAGTATAATAAACCGCACTACATATTTGAAACATATAAAGGATAATATATGAAAAATTTACTACTAGTAGATTTCGGTCATCTTTCTTCAAGAATGGTCCATACGGCCATTCACCTATCAAAACCCTCAAAAAAAGATGGAAAATATGTAACAGCTGACTTTCAGAGTATGCTATTCCATATGGTACTAAATTCACTACGCTTCAGTATGAAACGATTTAAAAGTGATGAAGTAGTTATATTCTTAGATGGTTTTGGTTCTTGGAGAAAAGATGTTTACCCGGAATACAAAGGCAACAGAGATAAATCTGAATCTGATATTAATTGGGAAACTCTTTATGTAGTTCTTAATGAATTGACAGATACTATGAAAGAAGCATTCCCATTCAAAGTTATTGGGTTAGATAAGACTGAAGCAGATGATGGTATTGCTGTTATAGCAAAAGAATACAGCCCTATTTACAATGTGACTATTTTAAGTGAAGATAAAGATTTCTTTCAATTACTTAAACACAGAGGCGTTAAACAATACAGACCTATTAAAAAAGATTTTGTATCAATGACACCAGAAGAAGCTGAAGATTATGCTATACTTCACAGATGTTTAGGTGATGCAGTCGATAATATTCCAAATATTAAAAGTAGGACAGCATTCAGTCCAACATTTATTTCGTATCTCAAAGAGAATGAAATTTACACTACAAGCGTACCAGAGTTTCTAAAACTTAGTATTAGCGAAAAACTTATGAGTGATTTCACAGTCTTTAAGAAAATTACAGCAGGAAAGAAAAAAGGTCAGATGTCAGACATCAAAGACATATACAAAACAGTGCCATTCGGTGAGAAAGGTGCATTAAAATTCGTTCAAGATTTGGAAGTAAATTTAAGCGAGAATGTTATGTATAGAAAGAATTACGATTTGAATTATATCTTAACTAGTTTCGATGCTATTCCTGATTACATTTATAATCCAGTCGTTAAAGATTTCAAAGAACAAACGATTCAATTCAATGCTAAGAAGATTAATGATTTTCTGTTAAAATATAGTCTAGGGGAGTTATTTGCTAATGCATCTGATTTTTATATTTCGGGAGCTGAAGTAGAAACTTCATTGGCTGACTTCTTTTAGAAAGTAATATCGTGTCCTTGAAGTGCTAACTTCGCAAATGACACACCAAATGAACCCTCTGCCTCAAAACGAGCAGAGTTGTGTTCTAACATCTTGATTAATCTATCAGGATACTTATATGAATTCAATAACTTATAATCTTTTTCATCAAGCACATCTTTAGATTCTGATTTCTTAGAACCTAACATTTTTAATGAGTTCATCATAATATGATTTGCATACGACTTTGTTGTTAGTGCTTCTAGCTTAGAAAATTCTGCTTGTAAAGCTTCGTTTTGTATCATTTTTAAGTACCTCTTAGATATAATGTTATATAAATTTATTTATACTTGTATTTATAAACCCCAAAAAGGAGAACTATTGGCAAGACTTGACCCCATTAATGTTAAATATTGGAAATTAGTTCATAGTGCTTCTGATTTAGGTACAGAAACACCTCAGGATTATGCTTGTAGATGCGATATCTGTGGAGACTCTGCTCACTCTCGTTCAAAGAAACGATTACACCTTTTCACGAAATCGGGATTTGATGGCGATGCTATAAAATGTTGGAACTGCGATTATACTGGAAATATGTATTCTTATTTAAGAGATTATCATCCTTCATTATTTCCTCAGTTTAAAAAAGAAAATCAATCAGAAGGTTTTAATCGCTTAGTGATAGAGAAAGAAACCAAACCCACAAGCGCCCCTCTGGTAATCGATAACATTATCACACAGAAAATGACAGAGCTAGAAGCAGAACCTAAGCCTGATAAGCTCGTTCAAGAAATTCCTCTACCGAATCTCAAAGATTTTCCTGAAGCAGTTCAGTACCTGAGAAATCGAGGGATAGAACCCAAAGAGGATTGGCTATACAGTCTAGGGACTCTAGCGTTTGATGCTAGAGAGTTTTCTCTACCTGATTACATCGTTATACCACTCAAATGGAAAAACGGTCTATGGTACGGCTTTCAAGCATTGGCATTCAAGAAAAAAGATTTCAGAGTGGTGCTTCTACCTGAGAATATTGGTTGGAAGGTCTGGAATTGGTCGAATATTAAAAAAGATGAGCCCGTATATATTACGGAGTCTGTATATGACACACTTTCTACTTTTAAACCTAATGCTATAGCTCAGATGGGTGCGCAATTATCTAAAGATAGGATTGATGAACTGAAGGAACCGATATTCTGTTTAGATAATAATAATATAGATGATAGAGCTAGAATAGAGCTTATAAATTATGCAAAAGCGGGGCACAAAGTTTTTGTGTGGCCTAAAAAGGTACCACATAAAGTAAAAGATTTTAATGATTTAGTGAAAATGGGTGCCACCAAAGAACAAATAAATTCACTAATAGATAATAACATATATAAAGGGATGGAAGCACTACTAAAGCTTACCTTGTAGTACATCCATATAAAATAATTCTGTATTACCGTTCATTAGTAGATTTTCGCCTAAATAGCGACATTCTCTATATTTTAGTATGATTTCTCGTTCTGCTAAACGAGCATCTACACCTTTATCGAAATGTTTTGTTGCTATAACTCGTATTTTACTAAAATCTTTACCAAATCGTTCCTTTATTGTCCTATTAGTTATACCTATTTTAAATGCAGTATTAGCTACACTTATATAGTATAGCGTAGCAGGTTTATTGTCATTAAAACCAGTCTTATTGCAAGATGCACAACCAATACCTCTAGTTATGCTATCGGCTACTTGAAGATATTCTGATTTACAAGTGTTGCATCTGATTAGTAGTTTGTTTGTTATGCCGGTAAACACGCTACTAAGTATAGTGTATTTGTCGCCGTGACATTTTTTGACTCTCTTTTTAATCGTATCGAGTGTTAGCTGAGGTTTAGTTGATTTGCACTTTTTGCATCCAGACTTTTTGTTTATGTGAGCGTCCATAGATGTATCGAATGATGTTTTGCATATATTACATATTATAGTGGACGGTAATCTCATATTAGTAAATACGAAAGAATCATAGTTAAATTGGTCGCCGTGTATTTCTAAGCATTCTTCTTCAAGTTTAGTAAATCTTATTAAAGATAATTTGTGCGTTACACTAGGTCCTAATATCATAATTGTCTCCATATTGGTTTCGAAAGTATATATGATGTATTTATATGCATATAAATAGAAGGAAAAGGAGGAAAGAATGTATAGAGAATTATTAATGGAATTTGTCTTTGCTAGTACACAAGCTGAACAAGATGAAGCAAATAGAAAGATTCAAGCACTAGATTTAGGTGCAAATAACTGCTTTAAGTAAGAAATTCACACTTCCAACCCACTAATTTACCGGATTTCATTATTCTATTTTCTTTAGCCATTGTTGCTAAAGTAGTAGTAGGTAAATTATGTTTTTTGGAAAAATCGATAATACCTCCTTCAACAATAAATATTATACCGTTTGGATTAGTTACTTTCCACTTTTTAGCATTTGGATTATCAGAACCTTGAGTTCTTAGTGAGGACTGTTTACCTAAAAGAAGCTTCGTTTCTAAAGAATGAGTCTTTCCGTACATACTATTTTTGACTCCGAGGTGACTAATACTATTTTTGATTTTTGACTTCTCTGACCATATAGTTGAACCTCCATCTAAACCATTTTCTAACTTAAGGTTTGACCATTTATGAGATTTTACTATATTGTTTTCTTCAGAAAACTTTAATGCAACTTCTTTTACTTCATCCAATGCATATATACCATAGATTTCCATAGTCACATCATCACCGTGTTTTTTAAGATGCCTAACCCAATATTTACCACTTCCGTGATATTTTTCTTGGAGTAGTTCTTCAGTAAAATAAACTGTTGTTTTACCGAAATACTTAAGACCTGTTTTGTTATGAGTTGCTATGTATAGTGTTACTTGATTTTCTTGTTGTGTAGTCATTTGAAGACTCCTATATTTTTATTATAAGAGTGTGAGGTTAGTCGGGTTCACACTACATATACTTTCTAAGAACCCGACTAAGAGTTAGAAAGTATATGTAGTATCTCTTATACTCTTATTTATAAGGAGTTTTTAAGTTAAGTTATGTTATAATATTACATATAAAGATTAAAAGGAGAGAAAGATGAGAAAGTTATATGTAGATGATATTAGAAATCCTAAAGGAACTTTTGACAAAATTACTCGTTCAAGCGAAGAAACTATTGAGTACTTAACTCGTTTCGGTTGTCCTGATTTTATAAGTTGGGACCACGATTTAGGTGGTGATGACACTTCGATGGTTATTGTTAAATGGCTAATTGAAATGGACTTAGATATGTCAGGTGAATTTATTCCTGATACATTTACTTGGAATATTCACTCAGCAAATCCAGTAGGAGCATCTAACATTGACGGCTATCTTACATCTTATATGCGTTCAAAAGCAGAAATGGATTATGTAATGCAACAATGTGATGAGTGGGAGGATTAAGATGATTGGTATTAAAAACAAAAAATACTGGATAGCTTCAGAAGACTGTAAAACAGTTTCAGAAATGTACATCTATGATGATGGTATTAAATTTCTTTCTGTTTGTTTTGAAGACACCAAAATGGGTAAAGAAGTCCCAGGACATCGTATATTTAACACTCTATCTAGCGCGACTCGATATTGTGATGAAAATGATACACCTGATACAATTAATATGCATAACATTCCCGAAAATGATAGAAGAACAATAATAAGTCAAAGACTACAAATTTAAAGAAGGAGAGATTATGAGTGTTATTTTTAGTTTAATCGTATTATACGGTTGGTTCTTAAATGTTTATTACTTTTTCAAACCATCACCGAAATATAAAATGAACCCGTTTGTACACATCGTTGGTATTATTATGCCATTTATTGGAGCATTAGTAGGATTCGGTATGTTAATTGCGAATTCAGGTAAAATCAAAATAGTTAAATAAAATTAAGTAATAGAATGTTATAATACAACACAAAGGAAAGATAATGAAAGTAGAAATAGAAATCCCCGATGAATTAGTATCTGTATTCACAGATGTTTTAGAAACAATCAAAAAAACAGCAGAAACCGTAAAGACGGAAACTGAAAATGTAGTTAAAGAAACTAAGACTACCTTTAAACCAGGTGCTTCAGATGCATTTAATGGTCTATTTGGTGACTTAACTAAAGTCTTCGACCAAATCTTTGATGAACAAATGACTGCAAGAGAGACAGAGACTAAAGAAACTCGAGAAGATTTTGACCGTAAAGAAATGATTCGTAGATGCCAAGGTATCACGCAAGATATTTCTGGTATTGACAAAACAGCAAGTATTTCATTTAATAATACTGTTGGAACAAAAAACATTTTGAATGAACTTATTATGCACGATAACGCTTCGGCTTTAACTGATTCTGATATTGTGATATTCGCTATGAAAGATGGTATCGAAGGTGATTACTTTTGGTCTTATATCGCAGAGAAGATTATAAGAATGAGAGGATAGAGAAGATGGATTTATTTAGTATTAAAGACCAACGACCCGTAAACCTAGACAATGTTTCTACAATCTTTGTAGATAATGATAAAGTGATTTTTCACTTCAACAACCCTCGTACACTTAAATCAGGTATAGATGTGCCTGATTACTTATATTGGAATATTCAGGAGAATGAAAGTTCTGTATATGAAGATATTATTGTAGCGAATCTTACAGATGATTGGTTAGAACCTGAATTAGGAGAACATCGTTATATTAATATGAACAATGTATCAAGTATAGGATTTGATGATAGAAAACAGAAAGTCATCTTTAACTTTAACTTTAGTGTAACACACCCTCATTATAATGATTCTTTAATCGCTGCTTATGAATTTTGGGAATTCGGTAACGATACAGCACTATACACAAATACAAAACAAAAACTTCAAGGAGAACATTAATATGGAAGATTTAGGATTAGATGATATTTTCGATAGTATCGATACAACAGGAAATGACGGTATGGGGCCATTAGAAACGATTCCAGAGACAAAACCAGAGAAATCGTTAGAAGACCAAATGGTTGAAAAATATATTGTAGATAGAGAAGTTTCGACTGAAAATCTCACTATTGATTTTGCGAAACAAATGTTAGCTTATGACCTTGAAATCAAAGAGATTAAAGAAGCTCAAGGCGAGATTAAGAAAGAAGCCAAATCAGAAGGTATTGCTATCAAACAAGTAAATGCTGCACTAGCTAAACTGAAGAAAATGGCTAAAGCTAATCCACTTGATGAAGAAGAAGAAAACTTTTTAGTAGAGCAGTTCCAAGAAAATGTTGATATTGGTGTTCTTATTCACCAATTAACAGCGAAGAACGACTAGCGATAGCTATAAGGAGAAGCATAATGAAAATAAGAAAGTGTACTTATACAAGAAATAGAGATTGTGCTTATAAGCGATATGAAATGTATAATCAAGAAAGATACGAATATTACAACTATATTTTAGAACCCACTATGTTTCAATTAGTTCATTGGGAGAATAGAAGTTTTTATAACCTCTATATTAAAAACAGAGTTTTCGATTGGAATATGGTTCAAGGGTTATGTGATGGTAATTTCGTAAATGTATATTGGGAAATTCACTTCAAAAGAAAGGAATGCCCGAATTGGCATAGATTAACTAGAAAAGGATATAGATAATGAAATTTATCAAACCTATGATGGACACTGCCTATGTTTGGGCAGAAATGTCCTCGTGTATTAGAAAAAAAGTAGGTGCTGTTCTTGAAAAAGATGGTAGAATTCTTAGTGTAGGTTATAATGGTACTATATCAGGTACAGATAACAAATGTGAGAAAGATTGTTTGGACTGTAATGGTTCAGGTACAGTATCATCTTATGAAGAAAGAAGATGCGAATCGTGCCAAGGTAAAGGTATTATCAGTAACCCAAATGTCGTACACGCAGAGAAGAATTTAATTGCTTTTTGTGCTAAAAACGGTATTGCCACAGAAGGTTGTACTGTTTATGTCACATATAGTCCTTGTACTGAATGTGCTCAATTAATGAAACAATCAGGAATCGTTAAGGTTATCTATGATGAAGCATACAGAGATTTGAGTGGCGTAGAATTGCTTAATTCAGTAGGTGTAGATTGTAAACCTATCAAAGATTTAATAAAATATTAAGTTATATTACGATATAATATGAAGTAAGGAGAATCAATGGAAAGAACGAAGAATATTTCAGATGCTACTAGGATGATTAAATACATTGCAACAAATACAATATTAATCAGCCTGTTAATAGTTGGTACAGTTTACGATATTAGCGGGTTCGTTGCTGTATCTATTTTTGTGTTTTGGCTAACAGCATTAGCTGGTACTTTTGGTAGTGTACCAGTACTAGCTGAAACAATATACGAAGCAGACAATGAATGGAAACTATCAGTGCCTTTGTGGTTCGATTGCACTTTAGATACTTTAGTGTTTATTATGTTAGCAGGATTAGGTTACCCGGTATTAAGCTTCTTTTATGTTCTACACATCTTTGGTGGAATGAAACTAAGAGCCAATATTATTAAGTTACAAAATGGTGAATCAATTAGAAAAGAAAAGGACGAGATTAATGAGTAAAGAAAGCAAAGAGAACGAAACAAAAGTGTGTAGTTTCTGTAAACAAAAAGAAACAAAAGAAAATGTTATCATCGTAGCTGATGATGTCAGTATTTGTAAATCGTGTGTAGCTGTTGCATCAGATGTTCTCGGTACAAAAGATATGGATATTTTTTCTGATACACCAGAAGAAAGCACTGATTTAATCGATTGGGATGTATTCTCTCCAGTAGAAGTAAAAAATACATTAGATGAGGCCGTTATAGGTCAAAATCAAGCCAAAAAAGTTCTTGCTGTAGCTGTATATAACCACTACAAAAGATTACTCAAGCTTAAGACAGGCGAGTATGTACAAAAATCAAATATCTTGATGATTGGGCCCACTGGTTCAGGTAAAACATTACTTGCACAAACGATTGCTAAGGCACTAAATGTTCCAATGGCTATTACAGATAGCACATCATTAACACAGTCTGGCTATGTCGGAGAAGATGTTTCTAGTATTCTGTATAGATTGTATCAAGATTCGGGCGAAGACATCGCAGCGTGTGAGCGTGGTATCGTATTCATCGATGAGGTAGATAAAATTGCTAAGACTGGTGGTCGTGGTCGTGATGTCGGTGGTGCTAGTGTACAACAAGAGCTTCTTAAATTAGTAGAAGGTTCTAAGGTTCAGGTTCCTATCGATAGAAACAAATCAAATCCTAATGCAGGTAAGACAGTAGAAATCGACACTACAAATATTCTGTTTATCTGTGCTGGTGCATACGATGGTATGGATGATGTTATTAAAGCAAGACTAAAGGACAATGATGTTATTGGTTATAATTTTGATGATAAGAAAAAAACTCAAAAAGAATCAGTAACGAATGAAGATTTTATTGCTTATGGTATGATTCCTGAGCTAATGGGTCGTTTCCCAATCCATACTGAATTAGAAATGATTACAAAGAAAGAAATGGTTAGAATTTTAACAGAGCCTAGCAACAACATTATTTCACAGTTCAAAACATTATTCACAATGGACGATGTAGATTTAGGTTTCAGTAAAAAAAGTATCGACCAAATTGCTGATATGGCACTTGAACAAAAGGCAGGAGCTCGTGGCCTTAGAACGATTCTTGAATCGATTATGCTAGACACGATGTATAATATCAACGAATTCAAAGGTAAATCACTTAATGTGGATTACAGTAGAGGTAAGTTCAAAACGAAGGAATCTGAATAATGATTGTCCCTATCAATAGGGCTCTCATTGATACCCTTAAAGCTACCTTAGGTAGTATGAAAGAAGAATTCGATGAACTCGATTTCGAAAATACAACGGGTGATGATGTAAAACTACTAACCACTCTTCTTCTACAATACAGCCAAGTAATCATAGACTTGAGCGAAGAGAACCTCGAACTCTCTAAATCCAACCCTAAACCATACAACCAAAACATATATTCTTAATAAGGCCTTAAGGTCTTATATGTTATAATACATATAATATAAAAGGATATAAAATGTTTATTAAAGTAAAAAATTTAGATGATAAATTTTCAACTGGTGGTATGTGGGTTACTTTCACTAAAAAAGGTAAAACTTGGAGTACTCTAGGTTATCTCAAAAGACACTTTTCTCAACACAAAGATGATGCATTACTTAAAATATATGCAGATTGCGTATTAATCACAGTAGATGAAGATTCGATGGATAAGACTATTGAACCATTAAGACCTATACTAATAGAGTATATTAAGACACGCAAAGTTTCTGATGCAGATAAAGCAGTAGCATCACTAAAGGCAAGAAAAGCTTCTTGTGAATACAAAGTAGAAAAACTTCAAGAAGAAATCAAACAATTAGAATTAGAGATTAAAGGATAAATAATGAAAGTACAAATTTATGGCGCAAGCGACGATTTGATTGAAATTGAAGGCGATATTAGAGAAGAATTTGGTGTCAATAATACATCTACAGCTAGAAAGTTTTATGTGTATTGTAAAGGCGATTTACAGATGACTTTTCAAATCAAGTTTACTGATTCTGGATACTGGAATGTAGTACCTCAGATTGATATAGCTACTTGGGACGAAGAAAATAAGAACTACATCAAAGAATGGGATGTTGCTCTAAAATTCAATGACCAAGAACGATGCAGATACAGCACGACATTGCTTATCGATTCAGGTAACGATGTTTTTGAAATCGAACGAAAAAGAAGAAAATAATGGAAATATTTATTGTCGATGCTTGGAAATACCCATTCAAGACAAGCACATCCAAATGGGAAACTAGAGGGTACAGCACAAAAGAAGAAGCAGATTTTGAAGGTCTAAAGCTTAGGATTGCATACCTCAATAAGAAAGTAGCCTCTAAGAACAAAGGTACAACGAAAGAAAAATTTAAGGTTCAAATGAAAAAATGGAGAACAGCCCTTAAAACAGCAAACAGCCAATACAAAGATATTTGCGAAAACAAACCACATTTATTTTTATAAGTAATATAAGGAATATAATGACAGTAAAAGATACGATAGCATTACTACAAGAACTACCACAAGATTTAGAAATAGTGACAGCAAAAGATGATGAAGGTAATGGATTCAGAAAAGTACCAAATGGTTGGATTTCGGTAGAACGGTTTGATGGTAATATGGACATTATTGCTGATGAAGATTATCATTTTTATGTGGAAGGCGATTTAAAAGAATATGTCTGTATAGGTTAATAAAGCTTTAAGGTCCTTTATGTTATAATATTACATATAAAGAGAGATAAAGGAAACAAGATGAATTACAACGAACTAACACAGAAAATCAAAGATACACAAAAAGATTTGGATTTAGCAACAACACCAGATGAGATTAGTTATTTTGGTAATATGTTAATGATGCTAGAAGATAAAATGGATAGAACTATTAGTAAAGGAAGAAGATAATGGAATTTTCAGAATTAAATATATTAGTTAAGTATTGTAGTAACAGAGTAAACGCAGATAAATTCGAAGAACTTATGATGCCAAGGTACAATGATGAAATGTATATTTTTAATCTATGGCCTAAATTTCGTGATGATTCTATGATGTTTATTGTTAGTAGAAATGAAACAGAATTATTTGATGCTATTCAAAAAGAAATCAAAGATACTGGTTACAAAGGATAAGAAATGATTTATCGAAGCTGTAGCTATCCTGCATCGTGCGATTGTGCAGATTGCGAAGGAATGAATTCTAAGAAATGGAAAAATAATATGAAAATCCTCGGGAAAGATGTACCAATGAATTACAAAAAGAGTAGAAAACCACTAAACAGAAATTCACGAATGCTCTCAATAAAAAACTATTACAATGATATTGGAGTAGAATATCACGAACAAAATATCCCTACGAATTTATATGAACTATTTAGCGAATTCCTTACCAATATACCAGATGACCATTTCGTTGATGTTAATGTTATTGGGTTATTTCAAAGTGCATTAAATGACAGAACAAACACGAAAAAGCAAATAACAGACACTACAATAGATTTTCAGTAGCCTTTAAGGTTCTTTATGTTATAATATTACATATAAAGAGAGATAAAGGAAACAAGATGAATTTAGTTCAAGAATACAAATATTTGGTACAAACACAAAGAGAGATTCAAAAAGATTTAGATGTCTGTAACGATAGAATAATACAAATGAGAAAGATTCCTAAATGTCAAGGCGAATTAAGCCGTTTCAATAAAAAATACGACCCGTACAATACAAGATTTGAACTACAAAGAGAAGTTACAAAGATTGATAGAAAACTTTATCGTATGGAAAATGAAGTTATTGGTTATGATAAGTCACCTACTGAAAATAAAGAGTTTATGAAAATGTTCGCAGAATTTTTTAAAGAGGAAGAATAATGCATAAAGTATATGAAGAAAGAGAGAACGAAAACACTTTAGTTTTTCAAGGGTCACAGATAGATGCTAGAGAAGTATTTGATGTACTCAAAGAATATCATAAGTACGATTATTTCGTTGGTTTAAGATTAGAAGAACCAAAAGTTTACACACCTAAATACGAATCATTAGATAAGTTTTATAAGGTTCACGAATACAAACATACGCTTGGTGAAATGAACAAAGACAAAAAGTATAAAGCAGATTCAAGCGATTTAGGTGTTAAATATTTTGATACGATAGATGAGTGTTGGGAGTTTTTAGGTAAAGGTCATATAGGTTCGAGTACTGGTATATTTTATGCTGATACGGGTGCTTATGTAGAATCAGAAGTACCATTCTAGCGGTTCAGTACACCTTAAGGTTCATTATGTTATAATATTACATATAAAGAGAGAAGGAAAGAAAGATGAAGAAAAGTATCAAAAACAACACAGAATCATTAGGTGGAAGACTGAAAGGTTTAGAAGCTGATTATGAAACAAGAATTGAATCAGAAAAGCATATCATCGTTCGTATAGATGGTCATAAATTTTCTAAGTTTACTAAGGGTTTCAAAAAACCATTTGATGATATTTTATCTAAGGCTTTTGAATTGACATCGCTTGACCTCGCTAAAGAATACCAAGCAGTTTGTGTATATCAGCAATCAGATGAGATTACGCTTATTATTCCATCATTAATGACTAAAGAGAATCACAAAGGCACTAACAAAGCTCTATGGGAGCACTCGTATGGTGGTAGGGTTCAAAAAATGTGTTCATTGATTGCAGGTTACACTACAATGAGATTCAATAAACATTTAGGTGATATTGCAAATGAATATTATGAAATGAATATTACTTCTTATACAGAACAGGAAGATATTGATTATATTTTAAATATCCAAAATAATAAAGTAGGTAATGCTTATTTCGATACGAGAATGTATGGTGTTGATTCAGATGAAGAAGCATTCAATTCAGTAATGTGGCGAATTAGGGATTGCATCAAAAACAGTAAATCTTTATGGTCACAAGCAACTTTAGCAAAATACTATATGGAACAATCCAATTCTTAACAGTATCTCGTACTCTATAAATAGTAGTATATAGACTTTTAGGAGAATGGGATGAAACATAAAGTGTACCAAATTACGAATAAATTAAACTGTAAAATATACATAGGTGTAACAGAAGATACGCTAAAGAATAGATTCAAAGGCCACGCTAACTCTGATTCTCATTTAGGAGATTCAATTAGAAAATACAGTAAATCTCAATTTGAAATAGTAGAAATATTTGCATACAACACCAAAGAAGAATCTTATGCTAAAGAAAATGAGATAGTAACAGAAGAATTTATTAAACGAAAAGATACCTATAATTTAAAGGTTGGTGGTATAGGTGGCTGGGGTTATGTTAATGAAAATAATCTACAATATAAGTTCTCCAAAGAAGATATAATAAAAGCGGCAAATACCAATAGAAATAGCGTAGTTGTCAAAACAAAAGAAGGTCATATAAGAGTGTCTTCAGAAGAATTTGCAACAGGCGAGTATGAACATAATACTAAAGGTATGGTAGCTGTATCAATAAACGGAGAAACTACAAGCATATCTAAAGAAGATTTTGATAGTGGCAATTTCGTGGGTGTAGCTAAAGGGACAGTAGCAGTTGAAATTATATCCACTGGAGTGAAAACTAGAGTGCCTTCAGAAGATTATCATAATAATAAAGATTTATACAAGTCTTTAGGTTCGTTACCAGGCAACAAAAATGGTATGGCACTGAAAATATTTGTATATAATAAGGATGATGTTCTTATATTTGAAAGCCACGGAGATTTCGTGCAGAAATGTGAAGAATATAATTTAGAAATGTATCTACTCAAAAAGTCATATCAAACAAACAAAAAGATTGATAGCAAGAAGGCAAGAAAACAATCTAATAGAGAATTGGATGGTTGGTACGCAGTTAAGAGTTGATTAAGGTAGTTTATGTTATAATACTACATATAAACAAAAAGAAGGATAAGAAATGACATTTGAAACCGCAATGAAGAAAGCACACAAAAAACTACAAAAACTAACGGGTCCTGAGCAAGTTGCTTTATGCCTCGAAGAAACTGGTAAAGATTGGAACAAAATCGATGAGAAATACAAATATGGTATTATCGTTAAGAAAGAGCAATATGAGAAAACAATAACGAATGATGAATCTCGTAAAGCAGGTACGAAACATTTAATAGATATGTCAGGAAAACAGACAGTAACAAGAAGCCGTTATGTAGTTCTTACGAAAGCACTAACAAATTTCTCTGATGAAAATGTAGCATTTGTAATGGTAGACAAAATATGAAACCGAAATATAATATAGAAATTAGAGTCATACCAGTAGGTACATTTTTTATGTTTAATAGATTACTTATGAGGGTAGTACGAAATAGACTTAATTACTTGCATTATGAAATAATCGGCGGGACAGGAACAAGCAAGATTAGATGGCACGACAGCGGTAATTCACCTCATTCAATTTCACAGATGGGTATAGAAATTCTTAGTACTGATGAGGTTGAAACTATTCAGATGAATCAACCTCATTTATTCTTATAAGGAAATATTATGACTCCATTAGCACAGATGAAACGAAACGAAATAAAAGAATATTTTGAAACAAATCCGTTGTGGATGGTTGATTATGAGAGAGATTGGAGTGAATTAACTCCAGAAAAGGTAATAAGAATAACCAAGAAATTTGTATATGTTACTGATGACAAAAAATACACTACTCAAGCAATATATAAATCAGAAGAAGAATGTTGGGAGAAAATCACAGATAAGATGGCACAACAAGTAAATAAAATCGAAGCCGTTGTGGACGCATTAGAGAGATTAGAATCGATGAAAGTAAGACTGAATGAAATCTATGAAGACAAACCTCACCTATTATTATAAGGAAATATTATGACAGCAAAATTATTAGACATATCAGAAGAATTTCACAATATAACAATTCCCGATATTCTCATAAAGAAACGGAATGAGAACTCATATCAGATATTAAATTTCAAAATTTCAGGATTCTCTTCTGATTATGGTCGAGGCGAAGTAGTAGATAAGAAGACAGTCGAAGAGATAATGCAATCATACCCGGATGCTTTCTTATGATGTTGCGAAACGCTCCAGAAGGGTGGGTTTATTTAGAAGGTTATATTGGATATCTTAAACATTCTAAAGAAGATGCTTGTGCTGTATCTATGTTAGAAGAAAATTTTCACTTTACAATTTCATATAGGACACATAAAACAGAGAAAGATTTGCGTCTTGCTAATATTGTTTTGATTTCAAATGAAGAAATTGTCAAAATCAAAGAAGACAAACCACACCTATTCTTATAAATACCTTAAATATATAGGAGAAGAAACAATGAAAACATTACTAATATTGCTACTAGCATTAAGTTTATCAGGATTTGATGTAACACATTTAAAAACATTCGGAGAGGGTGGGTATTCAACATCTTCAACACCTCACACAGAAGTAGAATCAACAAATTTAAAACTCGAAACTGCTATCAAAGCAGGAATTACAACACATAAAGTTAAAGGTGAATACAATGTTGCTAAAACAAATAATACAGAGTACATCGATTATTTAGCAGATTATACAGTCTTAATGGACCCTTATAATGTTTTATATACAGATGTAATATTATTTGGCAAAGTTAAAAAACTATATGTAGACCAATTATCATACGATGAAGAATCACTAAATGGTGGTATTGTATTAAGACCAACAATATTAAAAGGTGCTATTCAGTATAGATTTAGTTATGGTTATGATAGAGTTCTCGAGCAAACAATTATGAAGAATGGTGTTCTTGGAGGTTATATTAATGAAAATAAGAATGTTATTTGGAAATATTCAGTAGATTGGATAGAGAAAGAGAAACAAGAAAGCGAAGAACTTTATAAAACATCGTTTGAGGTAAAAATCGACAAAAGAAACTCAATTATTCTTAAATATGCTTATTGGAAGAATAGCTTCTATTGGTATGACAGAAATATCGTTGCTTATAAAATATATCTAATAGATTAAGGAACCTCTAAGGTTCTTTATGTTATAATATTACATATAAAGAGACAAAGGAAAGATTATGTCAGAGAATGAACTACAAATAATTCTATCATATTTCAGATTTGAAACAGAATTAAGACCCGTAAATTATAAAATCGAAAAAAAAGAAGTCCACATCCACACAGAGAATAAACATTTCTCATTTGATAGAACAACAAAAGAACTGAAGGAAATATAGATGAAATTCTCACCATACTCACATTCAAGATTAGATAGTTTTAGAACTTGTCCGATGAAATTTAAACTACAATACATTGACAAGGTTAAGGTTCCATTCGAACCGAATCTAGCTCTATATAAAGGTTCATATATTCACGAATGTTTAGAGTACAACGATGACCGTCCCGATTTCAAAACGAATAAAATATTTACACCAGAAGAGAAAGCACTTGCTCTTGTATCTGTAAATAAATTCAAAGAAGGTCCAATATGGGCTAACATTATTAAACAAAATTATATCAACGAACAAAAGTTTGCTTTCAAAATCATAGATGCTAAACTAGTATCGTGCGACTATTGGGATAAAACTTCTTGGATTCGTGGTGCTATCGATGTTCACTGGTGGGAAGGAGATAAGATTTTTATCGATGACTATAAATCAGGTAAAGATAAGAGTACTGATACTCGTTTTTTCACCAACGACCAAATGAAAACATACGCTGTGTGGGCATTTACTGAATATCCACACATCAACGAGGTTCAGACTGCTTTTATCTATGTAGAACACGGTACTCAAAGACACGAAACATTCCACAGAAAAGATTTAACACAGCTTATTAAAGATTTATATGCCGATACAAAATCTTGTGAGAATGGGGAGAGATATCCTAAAAAAGTCTCACCTTTATGTGGTTATTGCTCATTCAAGGAATTTGGTCATTGTTCGGGAGAGGTAGATGATGTAGATATTTTAAACCTTGTACCGAACGGTTTGTCTTTTTGATAAATACTCACAAAACGAGGTCACTATGGCTACAGATGTCTTTATAGCACGACAACCTATTAAGAACCTACACGGAAAATTAATAGGTTATGAATTATTATATCGAGATAATCCTCGGGGCATCGATGATTTTCCGTCTAATATAGCAGCAACATCAAAAGTCTTATTTAATCTTTTGACTCATTTAAACATAGATAATGTATTAGAAGACCGATTAGGTTTCTTAAATGTGGATGAAGAAATGCTACAGCACGATATACTTGATATGCTCGATTATGACAAATATGTTATAGAACTACTTGAAACAATAGATGTTACACCCGAAGTAGTTTCGAAAGTCCGTTTACTAAAACAAGCAGGTTTTATTATAGCCGTTGATGATTTTGATGCTTCTTCAGAAATGCTTAAGCAATTTAATCCATTATGGAAGTATGTGAACATATTGAAAATAGATATTCAGACAGTAAACGAAGAAAATCTCGTAAAACTGATACCTAAATTTAAAAAGATGGGTATTACGCTATTAGCAGAGAAGATTGAGACAGTAGAAGACTACAAAAAATATATAGATTTTGGTTTTGAATATTTCCAGGGATACTATATTGGTAAACCTGAGATTAAGACTTGTAAGAGCATCAAAGATGCCACGCGGGTTATTATTCTACAGCTAATGGTCTTACTGAAACAAGATGCTAGTACTACACAAATCGAAGAGTATATTAAAACACGACCAGAGCTAGTATATAATATATTGAAATTTGTGAATAACCAACAAGAATTCACGAAAAAGATTTCTACAATCTCACAAGCAATAACAATGATAGGTAGAAATCCGTTATCGCAGTGGTTACTGATTTTCTTGTTCGCAGAAGTAGAAGGTGAAGCTCTATCGAATAATGTTCTTGAAGCCACAATAGATAGAGCTGAAGAAATGGCAAGACACTATCCAGAATCACCTGAGAAGGGATATATGGTAGGTATGTTTAGTATGCTAGACAGTCTATTCGATATAGAAATTAATGAAATTTTCGATACAATAGCCGTAGATTCTGAAATCAGGTCTGCAGTTATTAGAAAATCAGGACCTTTAGGTGAAGCATTAAAACAGACTGAAGCAGAAGAGAAAATTAAAATCAAAGAAGCTTATATCAAGAATTTCGAGAAAATATCATCAGCAGATATGAGGAAAATATTAAACAGTAACGGAGTACATATATGAAACCATTTAGAAATTTATTAGAATCAAAAATCACAAACGAAGCAATAGCAATAACAGAAGCACCACAAGAGGTTCAGAGTGAAGAAGCACCGAAATCTAAGATGGAAACCTTAATTGAAGCTGAAGCTAATCCTATTCAGATTATCAGAGAATTTGGTTACAAAATCAAATTAGAGAAACCGACTAAGAAAGGTAAAACCTTAGTATTTTTTAAAGCTAAAGATGCAGAGAGTGCCTTTATGTTGGTTGATGGAGTCTACGACAAATATACTATCGAGCACGATGAAAACGAAATAAGAATAGAACTAAACTAGAGAGGTATAATATGAAAGTAGATTTATCAGAACAACCATTTAATTCAGTCGGTATTACTTTTGCCGGAAAACATTACAAACTATTCCACGGAGATGATAATGATAATGTTTCTCTTCAAGCGGCATTCCCTCAGTATTTCGAGCGTACAAATACCATTCAGCCTGATAGAGAAAGTATTCCAGTGAACAACGAACCACTAGTCATAGAAGACCTTCATAGCGACGAAGCTGATGATGCTGATGACATACCTTTGAACGAAGTAAAACCGTACGATTACCCAAATATTGAAGACACGGTTTATGAAATAATTGATTTAGATACCGTCATTGCTAGTACAGTAGACCTAGATATAGACCTAATGGAGCCCAAAAAACCAGAGAAACCTGAACCTAGGGTATTATCAAAAGATGAAATAGATGACCTACTTTCTATATGCGAAGATGATTTTGTGCCTTTCAAAGATGCGGATACCTTAGAACCAGAAGTATCGAAATTTGAGAGCACCATAAAAACTGTTATTGAAACCACTTCTAGGGTTGTATCTGGTACATTAGATTTTGTTATGTCACTAAGATTTATTGTTATGGTTAGTATGTTGATGATTGCTGCTAGTGCTATATCGTTTGACATCGATGGTTGGAAAGAAACATACCATCGTTTAGACCCTTCGCAGGTAACATTTATTATTGTTTCTTTATATGTAGCTAAGATGGCTATCATAAAAATTCTTTCAGTAGGTGTTGATAAAGAAAAAATAGGTAAAATATGGCAAGACAAAATAGCATTTTACTTCAATCACTATATGCTCAGAATGGTGCTAGTAGCATCATTAGTGGGGATGGTATTCGTATCTAGTGTAGGAATCTATTCGAGTCTAGCCGTATCGACTGTTGGTGATGCTAAGACCATTTCGATGGGTGATAGTAGAATTAAATTTATCGATAAACAGATTCTAACAGCAAATAGTAGAATCTTAACAGTAAAAAACACTATACCTGAGGTAGAGAAGAATATCCAATTACAGCTTAGTGCATTAGATTCAAGTATTTCTAGTATAAGAGATAAAATAACTAATACTAAAGTTAGGATAAGTGATTTACCTAAGAACTATAAGACTATGAAAAGAAACTTACAGATTCAAATTAATAGAATGAATGATGAAATTTCTAAGGTTCAAGAAAAGAAAACTATTATCATTAGCTCTAAAGCAGGTAAGGTTGAACTTATCAATAAAAAAGTAGAAGTACTTCAAGATAAGATTACTAGTTTAGAAGACACAAAAGAACAAGCAAAGATTGAATTGAATGAGAAACAAGTAGGAGAAACTAACAAAGCACTTAATTTTACTGCTGAGTTGCTTGGTATAGAACTGTTAGCTTTATTAAAGATGATAAATCTTTTAATGACCTTTGTTCTTGAAATAACTTATCTCGCCTTAACTTGGTTAGTTGTAAGAATTGACAGTTATGCTATAAGAAAAGAAGAGTATAAATAAACTTAAACGGAGATTAATATGAAAAAATTTAGCGAATTTGTAAACGAAGGTGTAATTTGGGACAAAGTAAGAAAATATCTTGTTTCAAACATAAAACCCATCAAGAAAGCATATATCAATCACGAGAGTGCTTATGCTAATCAGAGAATTATTATAGAAAGACCAGATGCTAATATCAAAATGTTAGTAGCAGAAAATGGTTTTGTTTATATGACTGGTATCGATAAGAAAGGTAAAGATTTCTTCTTAATGACAGATGATGCAATTATGGAAGATAATGAAGATTTAATTACAGGTGATGCACCAATTAGATTAGCTTGTGCTAAAATGGTAGATTTTGAATATGGTGGAATGATTCCGTATTACATTTATAGAATATACGAGTCTTAGGAGATTGATATGCACACAATAGAAAAAGATATACAGAAACTAGCAAAAGAATACTTTAAGAGCCCTCTAAAAAATGATAATAGACTAGATTTAATTGCTCAGATAATAAAGGATAATAAATATGATGAAAAACTGTTATATGGTTCTTTTAATATAGAAGAACGAGAAATGATTATGAAAAGAGCATATCGTATTCAGGAAGTAACAGCATCAGCAGACTTAGGTACAGCACCCGATACAGCTATATTCAAGAAACCAAAAAAGAAGAAGCAAATTAGAACATTCAAAGAGATTGCTATGGCTCAGGAAACTGATACATTTATTAAGGAGGAGAAATAACTATTTAGTTTCTGTATAACAACCTATAAACTTTTCTTTTCCTTGGTTTATAGCTCTTGCTTTACTTAGATTTGTCTTGAATAATCTACTATCTTTAGACGCGTTCTTTAACGATGTATAATCCAATGAATGTATTTTACAAAAAGCAAAGAAAGTACCGTTACACTCTTCAATAACTTCATTATTAATATTGTAAATAACAACTGTAATAGCTCTACCATTATTTGTAGCTGTTCTTTTCTTTCCGCTTTCTTTAGCTATCGTAGTCAGGTTCCCATCTTTTATAAATCCTTTTCTTTTCGTTATAGATGCTTTCTTACCCACTTCTTTAGCTATAGAAGTATATTCACCGTTTAATAGATATTCTGCTGTTACTAGTTTAGTTCTATCTCTTAATAACAATTCCGTAACATCTTCAGAAACCATATCATTTTTATCTAATCTCTTATTCTTTAAATCTTTATTATTCATAGCATAAAATGAACTCACTATGCTATAATGCTCTATTGATTGACAAAGTAGAAAGTGTGCGTCATAATGGTCTTTGTGTAGTAAATGCACGCCGTTCCAAGGATTTGATTTGAGGTCGCTGAAGTTACCAAATGGTAGTTTTACTGCTTGTGGTAGAATGTGATGGTGTGCTGTTTTGTACATTATTTTGTTATTTTGATTGTGAGATATGCAAAAGTCTATATACTCTATAAGTTTAGATTCATCGATTATGTTAAGGTTATGTGATTTGAATTCGTGTAATATTTCTGTAAGGTTCATTAGAGAACTCCTATAAGTAAATTATAAGAGTGGTTCGCGGCCTGAATCTTGTTTGAACTAAAGACCGCGAAGAGTTAGTTCAAACAAGATTCCTCTTATTAAATGTATTTATAAGACTGTTATTATCACGAATTGAAGATTGCTTATAATACCTTTTGATTCACCTTCGACTGTATAAATGTTATCAAGTGTTACTGTATATTTGTAATCTTGTAGTGCTTTTCTTACTTCTAATATTGATTCGTATGATGTATCTTCTAATTTGAATTTCATTTCTTTGGTTGTTTTTTTATACCCAAAGAGTATTCATCCATAATCTTCCAAGTAATACCATTATCATTACAAAACCTTTCCGCCTGTTCCCATTTCGCCTGATTCACTAAAAATGTTTGACATTGTTTCATATACCTAGCTTTACTCTTTTCTGTTTTCTTCTTAGGTTCCTTAGGGGGCATACGCTCAGCATTAGGTTTAATTTCCACTAAAGATTTCTCTACTGAACCATCAGCTCTTCTAACCTCAAGATACACATCAGGATAATATGTATGCTGTCTATTATCTAATGGTGAGATATAAGGAATTTGAATACCTTCAGAATTCCAAGATAGTACATTAGGGTTCAGGTCACAGAAATCAAAAAACATTCTTTCCCATCCACTCATATACCTAATACCATTCCCTTTCGTGATGCTCTTTTCTGTAATAATATATTTGTCTGGGAATTTTGGAGTAAAATAACCTTGTTTGAGAGTTTTTTTCTTGAATGCCATTCTGAATCCTTTATAAATATTTATATGAAAATACTAATTGTAGATGATAGCACAACGATGCTGAGGATTATTGCCAATACACTAGCTAGGTTAGAGTACAAAGATGTCACGAAAGCAATCAATGGAGAAGAAGCATTTGAAGCTTATACACTAGCTTCATTCGATAAACCTTTCGATATTATTATCACAGATTGGAATATGCCCGTAATGAATGGACTAGAATTCGTTAAAAAAGTTCGTGTAGTGAATAAAGAGATACCTATTGTAATGGTTACGACAGAGGGTGGGAAAATGAGCGTTCTCGAAGCTTTGCGAGCAGGCGTGAATAACTACATTGTCAAGCCGTTTACACCACAAGTCCTCAAAGAAAAAATTAGTGCAATACTAGGAGTACCGAATGAGTAAAATAAGAAAAAAACTAACGAGTAACGAGAAAGAAGCTTTTGATTTAGTAAAACATTTAGCAAAAAAACCTAAAATACTAAAGGCTTCAGATTTCCAGCCTGGACAAATAATAATGTATTCTTATAATGCAAAAGATAAGAAATCACCGTATGATGCTACCCCTATGGCAATGATACTAGGTAGAAATAGCAGACATACTCTTGCATTAAACTGGCACTGGATACCACCTTCTGTAAGAAAGAATTTAATGAAGATTATACTAAGAAGAAACAAAAGAAATATTAAAGCAGGAAAACCTTTAGATTTTACTTATCAGGGAATGTTAAAGTTACTTGCTAAGAGTGGTGCTCCAGCACTAAGAAAATATATAAATAAGAGAATAAGTAAGAAAGGTATTTTGATTCCACACGAAAGCTACTTGAAAGTGGTGGAGCTTAGAGGCGAACATTTTATGGGAATCTCATCAAGTGATGCTTGGAAGATGAGCGTTAAGAAAAGGAGAAAGAAATGATTAATGATGCACAAGTAACTGTTATCCGCTTCATAGAAGAAGAATACAACATCGACAATATCATAGCAGCAAAAATAGATGTATTGACAGCAGATGAACTTAATAGTATAATAGAACCGTTAATAGCAGAAATGATGGTCGAGATTGCATCTACATTAGGTATTTCGAAAAATGAAGCTATATTAATCTATGATGAGTACACTGGACTAATGGTTAAGGTTTCTACAATGCTTCTAATAAGTGAGGGCACCAATGAGTAAAGTTTATATAACATTTGATGATTATTATGATGTAACAGCTTATAACGAGTTTCTTACAGCAGCGAAAAATAATAAGATACCGTATCAAGAATATATCAGCACAAGAATGCCGTTCAACTGGTACATACAAATAGATGATAAGGATTTACCTACTTTTGTGAATTATGAAGAAATTACTTCGGCAGATGCTAAGTATCTAACGAATGTACTGAAACCTCGTAGGAGTAATGAAGTCCCTTATCTACTAAGAAGACAAACAGACTCACCTAAGAAATTCGAGAAATTTGTTTCGCCTAAAGTATTGATTGATGCTAAAGATGCAGAATATGTAATGTTCTTCAAGAGTATGAACAAAGAACAAGTCCAACAATTCAGTCGTGATTTAGGTGATGTACCTATTTACAGATTCGGCGACAAGACCCAAAGAAAAGGCTTCGTGTGGTTTTGTGTTAATCCGTATATTCAAGGTATCGTACCAGATAATCTTGTGCTATTAGAGAAAAAATCAAAGAATGAGTTCAACAACCCGGGAGAACTAGAACGAGAGCTTAACTTTAAAGTCCTTGTTACTGAAAAAATCTCTGGTAAAGGTATAGAAATGCCTTATTTCCAACACGGAAAGTACTACCCACTTAAAGCTTCTAAATTCATCTAGCTTTAAGTCTTTGTATGTTATAATACTACATAAAGGATTTATTTGAAGAAGATTTTAATTATAATGTTATCTACTTTTTTATACGGTTATTCGGAATACCAGATAAGTGTCCTAAATGAAGTGTATAATACTGGTTTAGAAATGAAGGCTATCGATGGACACTCTTTTGAGAAAACTTTATGTGCTATGGCACTTACAGAATCATCAGCCGGGAAGAATATAGTAGGCGACCAACAAATACACAGCAAATATTCAGGTTTGACTGAAGCATCACTCGGTGTTTTACAAACTAGAGTAATAACGGCAAGAGAAATGATGTTGAAAGAATCTTATATGCACGAGAATTACTATTATCTGTATGTACCTCATAGACTAACACAAAAATTTACAAAAATCAAAAGAAAAATCAATAAATTCACTAAAATAGTAAATAACCCGAAATACTACGATGGCATCAATGATAAAAAAGACAAACAAGTCCTTAAATGGGCAAATAGAGTCCTAGATAAGAATAAAGAACTATACAAAGAGTATTATGGTTTCTCTCTTTTAGATACGGTGCTTGTTAGTAAACTTTTAGGTGATATTCATTTCAATACTATCGTAGCACACTCATACCTTAAATACAATTATGACAGAGCAGTTAGAGAGAATCGAGGAAACCCGTATTTTGGAGCTATCAGTAAATACAATGGTGGGTGGCACAATAATCTATATTATGAAAGAGTCAAAAAGAATATGAAAGAAATAAACCGCCTCGTTAAAGAAGGGATTATACATAAGAACTAAGTTATAAATAATCATAAACAAAGGTGATTATATGACTTTATTAGAAAGTATAACAAAACCGTTCTTAAAGAGAACTGAAGACAATAAAGCTGAATATTCAAGTACGCCAGAAATCGATAGAATTGACAGCAATCTTGACAGCTTCGAAGACCTCGCGCCAACTGGATTCTTTGATGCCAACGAAGGTAACAGATTTCTTAATCAGTCTAAGAAACAATCGTACCTAAAGAAACAAACAGAGCTTATTAACCAATACAGAAGAATTGCCAACTCACCTGAAGTTGAAGCAGCAATTACAGAAATTGTTAATGAAAGCATCTTTACTCCAACAGACCAAAAACACCCTATTGAAATTGATTATACTGATTCAGATACACCTATTAGTGTGCAAGATACAATCACTAAAGAATTTGAAGAAATTTCTAGTATGATGAACATCGAAAAAAATCTACACAGTCTTTATAAGCAGTTTTATGTAGATGGTCAGTTAAATCTACATTGTTCGTATGAAGAGAACAAAGAATCTGAAGGTATCAAAAAACTTAGAATAATCAACCCGTTAGGTTTATTTTTCAACTATTCAAAAGATAGATGGGAATATGATAAAGATTATGAAAATACGAATAACTATATGCTTCACTCTGCTACTAATACAGAGTGGTTCGATAAAGAAGAGGTTATAAGAATAGATTCAGGTATCTACCACGAACAACTTATTTTGGGTCATTTACATAAAGCTATTAAACCAGCAAATATGCTACAGACGCTTGAAGATATGTTAATTCCAATGAGATTTAGTCGTTCTGTATCTCGTAGAGTTTTTAATGTTGATGTTGCCAACCTTAACAACAAGAAAGCCGAAGAGGTAATGATTAAGACCCAAAATAAATTCAAGTACAAGAAATTCTATGATGTAGAATCAGGTACGATTGCTAATCAGCAGCATGTCGCTGCTTTGACGGAAGACTATTGGTTCCCTAACCGTGATGGACAAAAAGGTACAACGGTTGATACAATCGATGAAACTGGAAACTTAGGTGAACTAGCAGATATTCTTTACTTTAAAAGAAAATTATATACTGCACTGAAAGTACCTACTGATAGAATTAATGATGAAGAATCGACTGGAGAATTTACATTCGATGATAGTTCAAATTCAAGAGAAGAAATTAAATTCTATGCATTCGTTTCAGGTGTTAGAAAAACATTCTTACAAGTATTCTATGAGCTTCTTAAAAGACAAATGCTATCTAAAGGTCTTATGACATTAGATGAGTGGAATATAGTACAAAAAAATCTTATTATTCGTTTTAGTACTGAAAATGTTTTCTATGACAAAATGAATAGAGAAACATTATCAGAGAGAATATCGCAGTACCAAGACATTGAAGAATATGTTGGTAAGATTTTCTCTCATAGATTTGTATTCAAAGAAATCTTTAAGATGACGGATGAAGAAATTCAAGAATTATCAGAAGAAATAGATAAAGAAAAAGATGACCCTATCTATGCTCGTTTCTATGCAGCAGCAGAAGAAGGCGATGAGCAGTGGTAGAATCTCTTATAAATAATAGAGAATAACAAAACAACGAATTTAAAGGATTCAAAAATGGAAAATAAAACAGAAGTTATAGATTTAGCAAACGATAAAAAGTTTTCTGAATTTAGTAAAGCAGTGAAGCAAACATTAGATGATAAACTAAGAAATCATCCTACGATAGTAGCTAAAGCAGCAGAATTAGAAACATTTCAGAAAGCTAAAGAAACATTTGCTCAAATATCAGAACCAGTTGAAGAAACTCCAGTTGAAACTGAAGTAGAAACTCCAGTTGAAGAAACGCCAACTGAAACTGAAAAACCTGCTACTACTGAAGATTAAAATTAACAGAGGTATAAAATGAAATTATATTACGAAGAAGAAAACCAAGTAACTTTTGAACAGGAATTAACTGAATCATCTAGCACTCCTAGATACAAGATTTCAGGGATTTTCAGTACAATAGGTGAGAAGAACAAAAATGGTAGAGTTTACCCTAGAACGATTTGGGAAAGCCAAGTTAAGAAATACCAAGACACATTAAGTAAAGGTGCTAGTAATTCTTTAATGGAACTCAATCACCCACCAAGAGCTAATGTAGATATGATGGAAGCAGTTGCTAAAATTAGTAAACTATATATTTCTGATGACAGAAAATATGTAATGGGAGAAGCATTCCTATTAGATAATCCTAAAGCTAACCAACTAAAAACATTAATTGATGCCGGTATTAAAATGTCTGTATCAAGTCGTGGTGTTGGTAAAGTATCATCATCGGGTTTAGTTGAAGATTTCAAACTAAGTACATACGATATTATTCCTGACCAAGGTCAATCAGATTACAATGCAGAAATGATGGGAATCGTTGAAGGTGTTTTAACTGAAAAAGAATTCGAAATTTTAGAAAATGGTTGTGTAGGTGAGTGTGAATTACCTGGTACAGTTATTAATGAATCTAAAGAAGTTAATGAGGAAGTAAGCGATTTCCAAAATCTTTCTATACTTAAAGACATCTTAGAAGCAAGAGGCGTATCTATCTTATGTGATTTATCACACGAAGACAAAGAAGAAGTACTTGCTGAATTCGCTGAATTAGCTACTTATGAACTTGCTGAACAAATGAAGAAATACGAGAAATATGTAACAGAATCATTCACTAAGGTTGAAGGTGAGCTTAATAGACTTAAATTCGCTAAATCTGTACCAGTGACAGAAAAGGTAAAAATTAAAGAAGAAATCATCGTTGAAGAAGTTTCAGAAGAGCTACTACAAAAAAGACAAAAAGCACAAGAACTAATTGATGCTATGAAGAACGCTTAAACCACGAATACACTATATAGACTTTTAACGAGGTCTATATTCTTTCTCTCAAAAACACCCAAACACTCCAATTATCTCTTATAAATACAAATGATTTACGACTTTAAATTATTAAAGTTTAGTAAAAACAACCAACGGAGGAACAACAATGGAACTTATTTTAGAAAAACTAGATAGCGAAGTATTTACTAGTGATATGAAATCAGAACTTCTTGAATCTTTTGATTCTATGGTAGATGTTAAATCATCTGAAAAAGCTATGGCAATCGTAGAAGCAAAACAAGCAGAATATGAAACATACATTAACGAAGAAATTGCTACACACAAAGCTGAACTAGCAGATAAACTAGATGCATATTTAGACCAAGTTATTGAAACATTTATGACTGAAAACGAAATTGCAATAGAAGAAGCTGTTAAAACAGAAAAAATGGACGCTGTACTTGAAGGATTTAATTCTTTATTATTAACTGCAGGTGTAGATTTAATGCACATATCTGAAGCTAAAGCTGAAGATGACAATGAAGTAGTTGTAGCACTTGGCGAAGCTAACGAGTCTAACGATGAATTAGTAGAACAAATTGTAACACTTAAAGCACAAAATGAAGAACTTCTTAAAACTGGACTTATTCAGGAAGAAATGGCTGGACTTACAGTTATTCAAAAAGAAAAATTCGTAAAACTTGCTGAAACACTTGATTTTGACATTAAAAACCCTACAAAATTTATGGCTCAACTTGATGCTATTAAATCAACTGTAAGTGATGTAAAAGTTACTGAAGCAAAAATCGTTATCGATGAAACTCCTGCTGAAATTGTTACTGAAAAGAAACAAGAAACTGAAGAAGTTATCGTAGAAAAAACAACAACTGGTGCGCTTTATCAAACAAGTGCTAGACACTTATACTAGTATATAGACTTTTCTAATACTTTATAAATAATACAAATAAACACAAACGGAGAAATAATATGGAACTATTAACAGAAAAATATATTGATTTAATCGAGTCTGAAAAGATGCCAGCACTTGCTGAATCAGAAAAATCAACAATGGCAATTATGCTTGAGAATCAACAAGTTGAAGAAAGTAAACTACTTGCAGAGGGAACTATCGCTTCTGATGTTACTCAATTCACACCAATCTTTATGCCACTTGCTCGTAGAGTAATGCCTGCGCTTATCGCAAACGACCTTTTAGGTGTTCAACCACTTAATACACCAACTGGATTTATCTACTCACTTAACTTTCGTTATACTGGTGGTGGAACTAATGTAAATGATAACACTGGTGGAAGAGTTTCTCCTATCAAAGGTGGACAAATTTTAGATATGGCTACTGTTCCTGCAATTGGAGATACTGTAACTGGTTCTGTTTCTGCTGCTACTGGTACTGTAATTTATGTTGAAGGTTCACTTGTTCTTGTTGATGTAGATAGAGCATATGATGCTGAAGGACAAGCAACTGTTTCTTTTACAACTGCTGATACTGATGTTACTGCTACTTACTCAAACGAACTTTCTTTCAGAAAGATTCTTAAAGGTTATACTGGTTCTTTACCAACTAACGAAGCTGAGTTATTAGGTTACGATATGAAAGAAGTTGGATTCTCTATTGTTAGAAAATCAATCGAAGCTAAATCTCGTAAACTTAAAGGTGAGTATTCAGTTGAAATGTACCAAGATTTAAAAGCAATGCACGGTCTTAACGCTGATGAAGAACTTATGAATATGATGGCAATTGAAGTACAAAATGAAATGGACAGAGAAATCGTTGATTTCGTAAATGATACTGCTACTGCAGTTCCAGATGTTGCACCATTCATTACTGCTGGTGGAGCCGGAGCTAGAAATGAGATTGATGGTTACAGAAACTTAGCAATTAAAATCGCTAACGAAAGTAGAGAAATCGCTCGTAAGACTCGTAGAGGAGCTGGTAATGTTATCATTGCAAGTCCAAAAGTTGTAACTATGTTAGAACAACTTAAAGGTTATACTGCTAATCCAGTAAATACTTCAGTTAATGCACAAGTTGTTGGAACTGGTATGGTTGGAACTTTCGAAGGTAAAAAAGTTATTATGGATGTTTTCGCTACTTCTGAATACTGTACTGTACTTTACAAAGGTTCTGATAGAAGAGACGCTATTGGTTATTTCGCTCCATATGTTCCTGTTTCTTTCACAAGAATTACACACGAAGCATCTGGTCAACCAGCAATCATTCTTAACACAAGATATGGTCTTACTACTAATCCTCTTTCACCAGAAGATTACGCAAGAACATTCTCAGTTAATGTAGGTGGAGCTTTAGCATAATCTTCGGATTATCTAAACCCTCTATTTAATAGAATGATAAGAGAAGACATTTATTTGTCTTCTCTTTTTTTATGCCTAATTTTCCGTGAAACTCCTATGATATAAATATTACAAACAACACAAAGGAAGTCAAAATGACATACACAGTAACATTAGCACCACATTTAACAAAGAGAACTATCACATTGGGTGATGGAGAGTATCACCTTACACAAGGTCAAAAAGTAGAAGGTGCTATCTATGATACACTAGCAGTAGTTTATCCAAGTATTTTTAGTTCAAGCGAAGCAGAAGCAAAAGTTATCGATGAAGTAGTCAAAAAAGTAGAACCTAAAGAGGAATTGCTTATTGAAACTCCAGTTCCAGTTAAAGCTGAAAAAGAAGTAGAAATCGAAGTTCCTGAAGTAAAAGAAGTAAAAGAAACACCAGTTAAGAAAGCTGTTAAGAAAACACCAGTTAAGAAAGCTGTTAAGAAAGTAGCTAAAAAAGACACTAAAGAAGACTAATTCTTTAAGTTAGGAGATTAATATGGCAAGAGTAAGTACGAGAACTGGACTATCAGAATACACATTAAGACAGTTGGGTGCTCCAAGTATTCAAGTTGAATTAACTCCAGAACAAATTTCTGATAACATAGATAAAGCAGTTGAGAAATTCGCTTACTATGCTATGGACGGACAAGAAGAAAAAATCATAGTTGTTGAATTAACGCACGGCGTTTTTGACTATAAACTACCCGTAGAAGTAACAGCAGTACTATCGCTAAGAACTGCTTCAAATTTTAGTTCACTATATAGACTCCCAGGAGGATATGTGTTTGCTAATCAGCCTATGGGGTTACAACTATTAGATAGTATGACTTCGGTCGATATTACTAATATGAGTATGTACTTATCTAAGATGAGTGCTTTAGAGAGTCTTTTTGATATACCTTTGAATTACATTTATAATGAAATGACTGGTACACTTAGATTCTTTGAACAACCTAGAGAGAATAAGGCGATGATAAAAGTTGCATTAGACTACACTCCCGATGAAGCGGGAGATAAGATATTCGGTCACGAATGGATTAAAGAGTATGTAGAAGCTTTATGTAAAATTACTTGGGGTAATGTAGTTGGTAAATATACGAGTACTTTAGTTAATGGCTCAGAGATAAACTTCGATAGAATCTTATCTGAAGGTTACGAAGAAAAAGAGAAACTAGAAGAACGCTTAATTACTGATTATATGGAGCCTCTAGGAATATATGTGAGTTAATCTCACATATAAGTTATAAATAGATACAAGTACAAAACAGTACAAAAAGGATATTAAATGACTAATACGAAATTACTAGATAAGACTTACGAGAAAATATATGTTCTCGATACTAACATTATTCTTAATGAATCAAGTAATATAGAACTACTATCACAAGACGGCAATAACTTAATTGTCCTTCCCGAAACTGTATTAGATGAAATCGACGCTAAGAAATCAGGCCACGATGAAATCAACTACCAAGCAAGACAATTTCAAAGACAACTCCAAGATGCTATTATTACTGATAATGTTAAGATAGAAAACCTTAATTTCATTAATGTAAAAATTAACGAAGAAAGCACTATTGATTTACACCTTATCGCTAAAGATGGTTATGATGTCGATAAACTAGACATCGATAAGAAAATTATCAACGATAGAAAAATCTTAGAAATCGCTGCAGATGTTAAAAAGATGTATGCACACGATACTGTTATTTTTGTATCATTAGATATTATGGCTAGAACGAGAGCTATATCACTAGGCATCGATGCTGAGACACTTAAACTTGATACTGATTTAGATAATCACACTATCTCTTTTCATTGTGAGCTAGAGATTGAAGGATTCAATGGTGATATTACACTTATACCTGAATGTGAAGACCATATCAGTAATATTGAAGTAACAAACCCAATCACTGGTAACAGATACTATTATTTTAGAACCGTAAACAGCTGGGGTTTAATCGATGATAAAAATATTAATCGTGACCCTTCTGTTCCTAGAAATGTTGGTCAGAAGGCAATGTCTGATTTAATATTAGATGACACGAACGATATTATCGTAGTATCTGGTCCTGCTGGAACTGGTAAGAATTATGTTTCATTGGGTGCTGCTACAAGACTTATGGACTTACACAAAGATAAGTACGAAAAAATTATCTATATCAGAAAGACTATTATCGCCGGTAACAAAGATGATGAGTTAGGTTTCCTTCCAGGTTCACTCGAAGAAAAAATGAATGGATACATCCAACCTATGGAAAATTCGATTGAAAACCTCGTTAAGAACAAAGCTAAGAAGAAACTACACCAAGATGAAGTTGATGAGAAAGTACAAGAGTTCAAAGACAGATACCAAGTTCAATATGTTTATAGTGCTCACCTTAGAGGGCAAACATTCGATAAAGGAAGTATCATTATCTTAGATGAGTCACAAAACTGGGATAGAAGCACTATGAAAACTATTATCAGTCGTTCAGGCGAAGATACACTATTCCTTATTATGGGTTCAAACAACCAAATTGATGCACCTTACTTAGGTAAATCAAACAATGCACTTACATTTATGATGAACCAATGTGGTAAACCAAATGAAAGTGGAATCAGAATACAAGGTATTAACCTTACAAATGTTGTGAGAAGTAAAATCGCTGAATGGGCAGATATAGCTTTCGACAGAGACTAGTATGCATTATATAGATGAAGCCGTTAAATTCCTCAAATTCCTGGGAATCTATATATTTGTTTACGGCTCGTTCTATTTTACTACATTTGCTATCTTCAAGGAGAATAATTTCTTTGAAGATATAACATACTTATTACCTACATTAGTAACGCTATTTAGTATCATTGTTACAATGTTAGTATCCAAATATATTGAAATAATCACACTAAGAAAATTCCAAATTAAAGAAATGGCTAAAGTCCTCGATTCAGAATTCACAACTAATTTTACAACTAACATCCACCACGAATTAAGTACACCTATTATGTTATTAGAGAATGCATTCTACAATGTGACTAATAAACCTACACCCAAAGAAATTGTATCAAATAGGAAGACTTTTGAAACTTCTTATAATCAAGTTATGGGTATTTTAGCTAAGAGTAGTAATATCAAAGAGTGTAGGATTACTCCTGATATTTCAGTAGAACGGTTAATTGTTACAGCTTTCGATAATTTAAGCATGAGCTATAAATTCGAATACAATCTTACTGGTAATTTTAATGATATAAAGATTAAAAGATTCCAACAATTTGAGAACACAGACTTTATAAATGTAATATTTGCTTTAGCTAAGAATTCATTAGAAGCTGGCGCTAATAGGTTCGATGTGAATATAACAAAAACACTACATTCTTACATCATTCTTTTTATGGATAATGGAGACGGTATTAGAGATGCTAGAGGAAAGGTAATTAAGAATGATAGCTATTCAAAGATTTTTCGTTTACATTATAGCACCAAAGACAATGATGGAACGCCACAAAAAATGAGTGTAATGAAACAATTAGCAGATATAGTATTACAGCAAAAATCAAGTAGAGGAGTAGGTCTATGGTTAAACAAAACTCTTTTATCATATGCACACATAGACCTTAGTTTACAAAAAACAACAAAAAACGGTAGCATCTTCAAGATTCAAATACCGACAGGAGTAACTTATGTATGATTTTCTAAAGAACTTTTCTTACTCAGGTAAGACAATACACCAAAAACAAATGGCCGATAGGTATATGTATTTTAATTGGAATGCTGTGCTTAGTATTCTCGTTACATTACTATTCGGCTACAAATATATGCTTACTATACCTGATGTGGGAATTCATTATGTATTATGGAGCCTAAGCGTCGTGTTTGCTCTAACAATAGCGAATGCCCGATTAGTGTATTCTAAATCTTTCTTAGTATCTGTATATACTACTATTGCAATGTTCACGATTTATGCCGCTTTAAATGTATTAGTCAATACAGAAAATATGATGAGATTTGATTGGTTTATATTTGCTATCATATATGCTTATTTTCTAGTGGGTATACGAGCAGGAGTCTTTATGTTTATTTTTGTTGTATCGGGAATGATTGCATTATATACCAATGTGGACCTGAATATTAACCTGAATACATTTGCTTCAAACATATTAATGATGGTAATGATGAATGCTACTGCTTTCTGGCTTGAGAAACGATTTGAAGGTGACGCTAAGAAGCTACTCGATATAGATGAAACAATCGATATGCTAGTAGCAGACACAACAGCAGAAACAATGATGAAAATGAGAGAGCTTGAAGCAGAAAACGAAAAACTCAAAAAGGTTAAGAGAAAATAAGTTATAATACTATATATAATTTAGAAGGATACTGATTGATTGAAGTAACAGTTTTTGGCTCTGATTCGAAAGGAAAGGTGCCCGTTTCACCATACGCAGATAGCACTTTTCATTTTCAAACAAAAAAATATACAAACCTCACAGAAGCCTTCTTAGAAATGAGTACAAGCTTCACTATGTCCAAACCATTTTCTTGCGATGATGTGAGACTGTTAAGAAGAAAAAAGAATATGGCTCAGTACAAGCTAGACCGTATTACGAATATAGCTATAGATATAGATGAGATTACCACAAAAGTAGATTATCTCAAGGTTATCAAATATTTTACTGCACAAGATTATCAGGTTATTCTAGGAAAATCTCGTAGATGGGATGGAGAAGAAATATTCAATATCAAAGGCCTTATGGTCGTAGATTTACTGAATGAACCCAAGCATATCAAAAATGCTCTTAGTATTTTACAAAAAGATTTAGGAAGAAATGTTAAGGTGGATATGAGCGTAGGCGATACGGTTTCCTATCAAGCTCCTACTACTAGAAACGATGTTATCTATCAGAACGACAAAGGTATCACGGTACTCAACGATGAGAGAGCTACACTCGTTGCTGCTAATTTAAAGAGTGAGAAGATTTCTAAGAGCACGACAGCGCTATTATCAGATGTTTCTTTTACCAAAGATATTGTGGATTTATCACTGGATTTATTCAGACAGCTTGGATTCACTATGTATTCATCAAAAATTAATGATAATGGTAGTATTAATTTCTCTCACGGTCACGAGGTAAACAGCCCAGGTGGATATTTTTGGTTCGGGACTAACCCGTTCTTGATGCACCACAATAATACAGAAAGAACCGTAAATATTTTTGGATATGTGAAAGACACAGCTCAAGGTAAAATATTTCTAAAAGAATTAAACAAAAAAGAACAGAAAAACCAGCTGTTACCTACGATGACAAGCGATTATGTAGTGGATGAGCGTTACCTAAAAACTACACCACAGACTGATATTATGCTAGATAGTTTTCTGAAATCAGAAAAAGGCGTTATCAAGGTAGCATCAGCTATGGGTACTGGAAAATCTAATATTATTGGTTCGTGTATAGAGAAAGCTCATAAAGCTTACCTGAGAGTCCTTATCATTAGTAATAGAATTTCAGTAGCTAAAGATTTTTCTGAAAAATATGGAATGAAAATGTATTTAGACCCCGAGGATGTGAAGCCGAATGAATCGCTTATTGTGCAATTTGATTCTCTGTGGAAATACAATCTCCAAGAATTTGATGTTATTGTGCTTGATGAATTTATGAGCATTCTTTTACACCACAGAAGCAATCTTACTAGTAATCAGAATCTCAATGTAGCAAAATTCTATGTAGCTATGAACAACAAAAAGGTCTTAATGGCAGATGCTTTCTTGACTGGTTTTGAAGATATGTACATAAAAAACAGAGAAACACAAAGCATAACGAATCTATACCGTGATGATATAAAATTATACGAATACAGCAACAGCAATAAATTCATAGAAAATTTAGTCAATGTAGCTTGTAACCTAGATAAGGGTGAGAGCATATCGTGTTCGTTTATGTCAGTAAATGTTTTAAAAGTAGTAGAAAAGGAACTGAAGAAAAATAATGTAGCCGTTATATCTTTGACTTCAGAAACACCTGAAATAACAAAAGGATTAATCTATGAAAGATTCAACGAGACTGATAACGATGCTTGGGGTGCCATTCTTTATACTCCTACACTTACTGTTGGTGTTAGTAATCTTAATAATGTTACTCACCAGTTTCATTATGATACTGGTAATGCCGGTGGCGTCATCGATTCACTACAAATGGTTAAACGGAGTAGAAATGCTAAAGAAATACATTTTTACTTACAAGAAAGACAATTTTACAAAGAAACAGATTTAACGGCTCTTAATGCTTCTGCTGAATTGGCAATAAAATATCACTATAAAAATCAAGATAAAACACTTTTAGTGGATATGGATTATGCTACGGGAGATTTCTCGCTATCTGAATTAGGTAAATATGTGAATACGATTGAATCTTTTAATAATATTTTAGAAAATAATCACGCTAATGCTTTCAGAATATTATTGGCACAGCAGTTCAAAAATAATGCTGTAGTAATCGATGAGAACAGCAAATACGATTTGAAAGCTAAGGTAAAAGAGGTCAAACGAGAAATAACAGAGCACAAAATTGAAATGCTTCACGATAATGCAGATGTCCAATGGGATTATCACGAAATCAAAGAGCTTTCTTCAAAAATGACTGAATTAACACCTGAAGAAAAAACTAAGGTTATGATGTCTAAGGTTCAGGATTTTGTATCTCACGACATACCGAGAGATAAGCTTGTATCATTATGTGAGCATACCATCGAGGATTATGAATACATCAACAAATGTAAAAAACTCAAAGATGCTGTAGAGATTAACACCTACAACCTTAGAGGAAGATTAAGTAAGCTTGTAAGCTCAGATGTGCAAACACTTCAAGATAAAGGTGATATTCACTTCATCGAGTATTGTATGGTATTAGGTACTGGTTTCAAATTAAATTCTTGGTACAGTAAGAATGAAATTAATCAGCTAGATAAAGATATGGGCTATGGGCATCAATTTGAAAGTTTTGCTAAATCTGTAGGATATAAATGGAATAATAATAGATTAGTATTAAATAAAGATATGTTTAAATACATTCCATATATGATTAAGAAGGAAAAGAAATGAAAATTACACTAGGTACAGATAGAACAGAGCTAATTGCTCTTGTAAAGTCAAAGAAATTATTTTGGTTTATGGAGAATAGTATTATAAGAGTAAAAGCTTTAAGTAATTTTAGTTACTCTTATGATTTGAATAATGAAACATTAAACCTCGAGTTCTTACCATTAATAGGTCAAGACAAACACCAACAAAAAACATCGATTCAAATTGCTTCATCTATGGATACAAGAACATTTATTTTTGAAACCGAGAGAGAACTTGCTGCACACATTATGGAATCAGTTACAAACAGACTCAACGAAGATGAACTAGCTATTTGGCAGATTCGTTATTTCGATGGTTGGGCTGACCGATGGCCTGATTTAGTGCTTTAAGTTAATAAATTTTGTTAATCCGAGTACTAATATCAACAAAATTTATTAACTTAGGTAGTTAAGCACCTTTATGATATAATATATCAATTAAACGGAGGAATGTCAAATTCCTTAAATAACGAACGAAGTTTTACTGTAACTTTTCCACTCTTTGGGAATTCAGGAAATTTCGCTTTTTTTCCAGATAGGTGATATTCTTTCGCCAACTTTTTATAATTTCTCTTTGACATCTTAGGTTCTCTACGGACTTCCGTAGGGTGTATGTACTTGATTTCATCTTGTATATGATTTTCTTCTAAGTAATCAGCTAGATTCCTCAAGAATGTAGGTAAATCAATAAATTTTCCTAAACCCATTCTCTTAAAATTATTTACAATCTTTCCCTCTAATGCATTAGCAAATCTCTGAATTGAACCACGACATATTCCTTTACCACTCTCATCAGGTTCTTCTGCTTTCAATTTATGTTGGTGGTCGAGAACCATTTCTTCCAATAAGAATTCTTGCTTTAATATAGGACAAATATTATTCTGTTCCGTGTGCCATTTTTCCTTGAGTGCTTTTAAATCTTTATTTTTTAATTCTTCTAGCATTATATCCCTTTAAGTTATCTCTAAGTATTTATATGTTATAATAGTGTATATAAAGAGAAAAGGATAACAAATGGCATACTTAGAGATAACAGATTCAAAAATATTTACATTGTTTAAAGAAATGATAGAAGAAACTAGTGATGATAGAATGGCAGACAAGCTTATGAAATATTCGTTAAGTGTATCTAAAGAATGGGATGACTATGCTTTAGAGGTATCAACTTTAAAGCGAATGAAGAAAATGGCAGATGAACGACTTAAAGAAATGGAGGAGATATAATGAAGAAAGAAGAAAAACTGGAAATTATATCTTCTTATAGAGAACAAATAATATTTCATAACTATTTAACGGCGAACTACAAAATGCTAGGTGAGAAATACAGCCTTGTGAGAAAGCATTTGTACCTTAATAATTCCTTTGAGGATTATATTACTCGCAAACAAAAGAAACCTTTGCTTGATGGAGTAAGCAGTATGTTTGCTATCCACAGAGAAATTGATATTTTAACGATGACAATGCCTTTACTAAAAGAATCGTATAATGACATTTATTGTGATATTATGATGGTCACACCTAGAGATAGAGCTAAACCGACAATGAATGGAGAAATCTCAACTGCATCACAACCTGAAGAAGAAATCGGATTCTACTGTATAAGCAATTGTAATGAATTTATTAAGCAGTTGTTATCGCTGTACGACAGCATCTTAGAAGAATACAGAACAAAATACCTTAAAGCAACCTTAAAGACAAAAATAATCGATGATATACTCTACACGATGAGTGGAGCATCCCTAGAAACCGTTTCGTATGATGAAAAAAGAGGTGCATTCTTGGTAGAACGCTCAGAATATCGCTTAGGGCCTCTAGCTGAAGGTGGCACTACATTCGATGATTTATTTGGATTTTATAGCTATGGCGGGCGTTATTATTCTTACCTAGATGGGGAGAATTTAATCGATGAGTATATCAAAGAATGTTACCCTCATTTGGCACTTTAAGGTTACCTAAAGGTAACTTATGTTATAATACTTCAACAATAAACAAGGATTAAGAAATGAATTTAGAAAAATATGTATTAGGCTCAGAACTAGCGGAAAAAGGTAACTTTCACATTGCAAACATTAGTATGCTTATCAATGAAGAATGGATGCAAGAAGGTATTGACTATAAGAAATTTGGTGGTATAACATTATTACACACAGAATGTTTAGTTCTACCTGCTTATATTCAAAAAGTAATCGATGAGCAAGAGCTTTCTGATTTATCTGGTCTAGTACCTAAATCGTTTGTAAAATCTGAATTATCAGAATATTTTGAAGATGAAGATAAAGTTGTATATAATTCTGCTGGATTGGAAGATGTTCAACCAGTCATCACAAAAAACTACATTAATAAGATTAAGGGTATGTTTGAAGATGTAATGGTAAGTAAAAAGTCATTCGTTAAGATTTCAGATGATAAATTAGCCTTAGCATTTGCTGATAGAAAAAACAGAGCTATTATGGATGTAGATGATTTTCCTGAAGCTAATGAGTATGTAGATGGTTATATTGAACTCACTAACGATAAAGTTCTCGCTTGGTTCTAGTAGGTGCTTAGTGTTGATTTAGAATCCCAATCTAAATCTCCAATGCTTTCGTTCACTTGATGCATTAAATGTTCTCCTTTGATGTATTTTCACTAGTATTTATAAATATCAGTAAACGAGAGATTATATGAAAAATTTTAAAGACTTTTTTACTGAAGATGCATCACAATCGATGTATAAACCTGCTCAATTAATGGCTATCGGTGCTCTACCCCTTACATCGACTGTAATGGATAGATTAGGTTACAAATACGAAAGCAATATGTTCCACGCTACTGATGTCAGGGGTTTAAAGAATCTCATAAAGCTTCAAGGTAAAAAGAAGCAGATTTCTGCTTTCACTAAGGGTGGTACGAATCTTCTCACAAAAATTGTCATCAAACCTGAATTTATTGTGGTTCTTGAAGGTGATATTGTATTAGAGGGTGAATCAGATTTGTGGACTCATTTAGAACAAGGTGGTCGTAGATGGTTATCTTTTAGACCAGGTGACTCAAAAGAAGGCGACAAGCTTAAAGCAATGTTAATCTCTTCTTTAAAAGATAAAATATTTAAACTAGGGTATGAATCTATTGAGGACGAAAATTCTGATACGCATACGATAGAAACGATTTCATATATGATGAAAAAGGATAGAGGTGTTCTAATAAAGTGGTATCATCAAATGGCTGAAAGATTAATAGAGAAAAATTACAAACTCCTTAATGCTCACTTAAAGAATAATACAGAAGGTCTAAACTACAATGAAGTGGTAACAAATAATATTAAAATCAAAGGTGTTTATACGCTTGGTCTCGCTTCTAAGAAACCTATCGAAGATTTAGGTCTAAAATATCTAGGTGTAGTTGAACAATCAGATTTATCAGCATTAGACCCTAATAAGGTAAAATAATGAAATTCTTAGATATAATGCTACAAGACCTCAGATGTAATTGGTCTTTAGCTCTACACGATGAAATTTTAGAAAATATAGATGATTATTACGAAACCCATAGCACCACTGATGCTATTAATCATTTAAAACGAGTTGAAAACGAAACCAAACAAATTAAAGTACAAATTGAAAGTAATTTTTGATATTTAAGTAAGCTGTAAGCTATGATATGTTATAATACTACATATAAAGAGAAAGACTAACATCTTTCAAAATTAACTTAAAGGTTTCAAAAATGGCACAAATTAAAGAAGTAACAATCAGTAAAGTTGATAATGAGTTCACAGCGTTTCGTAAGACTGGTGGAGTATTTGCTCGTAGAAAAGATAAAGATACTTTAGTTTCTTATGTTCAAAGTCGTGGATGGTTCATCGTTGAGGAATTCTCAAAGACTGCCGTTAATACGCAAAATTATGTACCTACAAAAGTAGCAGAGTTCACAGTAGCAGAGAGATTTGATATTATGGAGAAATCTGTTAAAATGGTTGGTCTTGGTATCTTACCATCTGCTGTTATCGCAGGAGACGCTGGTATGGGTAAATCATATTGTGTTCTCGATACTTTATCAAACGGTTGTATGAAAATTGAAGGTGAAGATTATGTAATCGTTAAAGGTTATATGACACCTAAAGCATTATACAGAAAATTATGGGAAAATCGTGATAGAACATTAGTATTCGATGATACTGATTCGATTCTTAAAGATACTGTTGCTCTTAACATTCTTAAAGCAGCATTAGATTCTTATTCAAAGAGAACTATATCTTGGTTACAAGAAGGATTTATTCCATCTGATTTACCTGATTCATTTGACTTTACTGGTAGTGTTATCTTTATTAGTAACCTTAGAAGTAATAAACTTGATTCAGCACTAAAAACTCGTAGTCTGATGGTAGATGTTTCAATGGAATTAGATGAAAAAATTGAGAGAATGGAAGATATTGTAGTAGATATTTCACCAAATACTGATATTAAAATCAAAAAAGAAGTTCTTGAATTTATCAAGAAAAATAAAGATTATAGTACTGCTCTATCAATGAGAAGTATGTTAAAACTTATTGCCGTCCGTGAAGAGTTTCCAAACGATTGGGAAAATATGGCACTTTACTTCTTATCTAATGAATAACATTTAATGTTCTTATTTAAGTATTTTTAGTCATTTTAAGTAGCCTCTAAGGTTGCTTATGTTATAATACTACATATAAAGAGATAAGGAAAGATAAGATGGATGAGTATCAAAATATAGTAGATTTGGAAATTGTAAAATCAGAGAAAGCATTAATAAGATTTAGAAAGGATGAAATAGATGTAGATACTTTGGTAGATTTCATCGAAGCAAGTACACTTAGAGCAATCTGGCAAATCACATTCCAACATTTGGAAGATGATGATTTACAAATAGATATAGATAATGCTGTAAGAGGTCTATAATGCATAAGAATTTACTAGGTAAAATTTATTACAGTATGAATTCAAACGGATTACACACCTACACACTCACAGAATTGCTTAACCCTTGTCCTGATGAAGACCGATGGTCATATTATAAGACTGAAGAAAAATATCATTATGGTATGAAATCTCATCCAGATAATGAAGTAGCACAACGAAAGAAATATGGCCATTTCTGTACGAAATACATCGGCGACGGTCTTTATGAATCAGAGTATGAAGCAATACAAAGCTGGTTGTCTTGGTACGCTTTCCACAAGGAGCAGTACACTAAAAATAACCGATACGAGAAAGAATGGCATCAGGATTTGGAATTATATTTTTCTGATAGTTTTCAACAAAAATTAGAGCAATATCCTGCTCTTCAGTTATAAAGGAAAGGAAATGAGACCTTCAGAAGATGTAAGAGTAAATAGAAAATTATGGAATTCAATGTGGATTATTATGGCAATTCAGTTAGTTGTTATTGGGTTTATGTATGATTGGTCAAAAGAATCAGATAACGATAGAAAAGATTTGAATATCTCTATGGTTATTGGACTAAACTATCCAGAAGTAATATGTCAAGCAGGGGATTCATACGATTATAGGGTTTATAAGAAGAATGAATACAAAATAATTCCTGATATGTATGATGATGACCATTTGCTTATTCGTAGCACAGATGCTAATGGTTCTCTTATACCGGGAAACTCATTTAGTACATCAAGGTGTACTATAAACGACATAAACCTATTCAAAGGAAAGAAATAATGTTTGAAATAGATAACACTGCATTTCTCAACGACACTTCTGCTGCTAGAAAAAGAGAAATTAAAGAAGCACAACAGGCAGAAAAATATAGAATAAAGGGTTCCACAGTTCGTTCTGGTAAACAAGTAAATCTCATTGAACCCAAAGAGGGTGATTATATGGTCAGTACTCTATCACATTATAATTCACTCAAATATGCTGGTTATAGATTAAATGGTGATATGGTTCCTCACGATAGAATGGATGTGATGCATATATGCGAATACGGTTTAAGCCAATGTGGTTGGGGTAGTCCAGCACAAACAGAAGGTAGAGCTATTCATAGTATTTGGCCTGGTGAGTGGGAATTAGGTTTAACGCCGTTAGATTCTGTTAATGACACTCAAATTTTTGACCGATTGGAGCTGTAATGGAAATAGAAGATTATATCATATTATCAGATGACATAAAAAAATATCTGGTGCAGGAAGTGATGAATAAAATCAAAGAGGGTTACATACCACAAGGTGGGGTGAGCCTATCTAGGACAGTAGATAAACAATACGATTATGAAAAGCGCTTTGCTCAAGCTATGATAAAATATAAAAAAGAAGACAATTCTGGCTCTTGTACCATAAGTTAAGAAGGCTTTAAGTAAAGATATGTTATAATATTACATATAAAGAGAAAAGGATACTCAATGAAAGAAATGACTGAAATATTAGAAGAACTTAATTTAGAAAATGGTTCTAACTACAAACTAGGTGTATTGAAGAAATACCAAGACAATGACACAGTAAAAAGATTATTCAAAATGGCATTAGACAAAGTTTCGCATACATATAATATCAGTATGAAGAACATCAACTACACACCTCAATCAGGTCGTCCTATTTCATTAATAAATGCACTTGACATCTTAGAGAATGAATTTTGTACACGAGCAGTAACAGGCAACAAGGCTATCGAACGCTTAGAATATATTCTTAGTTGTGTATCAGAATCAGATGCTATCATCATAGAGAAGATTATAGGTCGTGATTTAAAAGTAAATGTAGGTCGTACAACTGCCAACAAAGTATGGAAAGGCCTTATCGTTAAACCACCATATGAAAGATGTGATATTGGTACGAAGAAAAATGTTGAAAAGAACATCGACTTTAATCAGAAAGTTTATTCTCAATGTAAAATGGATGGGCAATACAGAAGTGCTATATGCGAACCTTCTAATACTGTTATGATGTCAAGAAGCGGCGAAGAACAAGAATTTCCGTTGATTGAATCTGATATAAAAACAATGGAAATAGATGGGTATGTGTTAATCGGAGAATTAACTATTGTTTTAGATGAACCATTATTTGAACATCTTTCTGAATTATATAAGAAATCTCCAGAAACCATCAAAGAATTGGAAAAAATTCTAAATAGCGACAATAAAGTACTACCTAGAAGTATATCAAACGGTTTGATTAACTCTTTAAATGTTTAGCATACCAACCTTTTAGGTAATAATATTTGCTATTTTTGTATTTACCTATGTCACACTCTCTATTGCTAGAATAGAGTTTCGTACCCCTATATAATGTGGATTGGAATTGTTTACCTGGGTATCCTAGTAAATCCAAACTACCAACTATATCGTATAGGACAGTAAAGATATGTTCTCCAAATTCGTTATATATGCCAATGGGTTTATTGGTACTATGCATCAAACCCGTGCATTTACCTTTATGCGAATTTATTTGTTTCTCTCTATACTCTCTATTCTCCCACAATTTCTTTGTCGCTATAACCAGCTTGCTTCTTGTTATTTTACCTACACTATTCTTCCATTCATCTGAATTTTTTGTGCGTTTATTGGAATCTGATATTAATTGTTTGTGTGCAGTGTTCTTTGGTATTCCACCAGAATTGAAACCAGTGGATGTTTGTCTTACTTTATTGAAGTAATTCTCATTTACTCCTACATTGAACTCTTTATGTAAATCTATTTCGTGTTGTATTGCTTCTTCTCGTGTATTGAATTTAGAAAGCACATTATAGATGTAATCTGATGGGTTGGTCTTCTGGTCTTGCATAAACTCTTTATCTGTGCTAGAGGAAAAGTATATATACCCTATATCTTGCTCAGGTTCGATTTTTGATGAGCGAGTACCTATGTAGTGCTTTTGTATTGATATTTTTGTGATTTCGTATGTGTAGTGGTTCATTGTAGAACTCCTATAATAAA
>Ga0256838_1000068_pt1 | contig 80039 bp, 91 predicted proteins | sample 4571419metaG_FD_185978 | JGI IMG/M metagenome (GOLD analysis project Ga0256838, IMG submission 185978) | Hydrothermal vent microbial communities from Guaymas Basin, Mexico - 4571-419 | ecosystem: Environmental > Aquatic > Marine > Hydrothermal vents | place: Mexico: Guaymas Basin | collected... | reverse complement strand
CAGGGTGAGTCGTATAAATAATAGGGCGAAAAAAAAGAGGAGGAGGTAGAAAAATGATTAAATTGGTAAAATATGAAAAAAATTGTTTTCGGTTTCTAATCACATATCAGGACTTTTTATTTAAATTTCCAGCACTCAAAGATATATTGAGCCAGCCAGGTGTTAGAGTCGAGGCTGGCGTAGAATTTGTAGCTATTTTGATCGAAGATAAGGGGCCAATTCGTCAAATTAAAAAGTTATTGTGGGAGTTGGCGACAATTTTACAGAATGAAAATAGGGTAACAATGCTTGATGATTTCGTTGAAGCGTTAAACTTCTTGAGCACTTGCAAGAGAATGGGTGAGGGAGATGAGGAGTAACTCCCTCACCCATTCTCTCTCTCTTTTTAACAAACAACTCCAATATCTTTTTTTTTCATAAATCTAACATGCAAGAAATATCTGTCAAACATTAAGATTTCGATTTTTTACCAAAACTTATTCCGCATCATTCATCTTCTAACAATTACAAACTATTTTTTTACAAACTGTACATCAAATTTTCACAAAACTTTAAAACCACTGCATAAAAGTTTATCGCGGTAAATTGTAAAATCAACTCACATAATATCCTCTCGTTTTATCTAAACAGCAGGTACCCAACAACTTCACCTTCCATTCATGCACTAGGAAAACTTATTCAACGTAAAACCAAATGCTGTAAAAAATCTATCTAAAATACCAAGATGATTTCGCATATTATGGAAATACAGAAAACTACTAATTTCCAAGTATATGTATTTTCTTTTTGCTTTCTACACGTTTTTTAGTTTCAATGCTTTATTTTTTTTAAACGGTACGAGTTGTATAAATAATAGGACGAAATAAAAAAGAGGAGGTTGGAAATGAAAAAAATTAAATTCCAAAAACTTTACCTCGATTTACTAATCACTTATAAAGTACGTACTGGTAAAAAACCAGTACGTACTGAAACTTTAAAGATCAAGGGAGTAGTGAAGCTACCAAAATAGTTTCACTACTCCCTCTCTCTCCCCTTTCGGGGAGAGAGATTTTTTTTGCCTAATAACCACTTTAACGCAATATTGATTTTTTTTGCTTGGTGTAAAACAAATGAACAAAAAGCTACATAACCTTGAAAAAGAACTTTCACAATTACAGCACGATTTTAAGACATTCAAAAGAAGGATTCTAATTTACATTGCATTAATTGTTGCAATTTGGAACCTGGTAATCTTGTATCTCATCTACAGATAATTTTTTTTTGTCTTCATTATTTATTTATGCAAATGTAGTCTAGGAAGTCAAAAAATACCGAAAAAATCTACATCTTACAACGTCTCATTTTATATCCGAAATTTTTGTATAAATAATTTTCCAAATTTTTCTAAAGGAGGTAAGAAAGATGAAACTTTCAACATGGAGTATTGTCAATGACATTAAAAAATTTGGAAAAAGATTCAAATGTAAACTTGAGCTTTGGAATTCTGATTGTTTGGAGTATGCAACAATCAATGAATATGCATTAACGTGCAAAAACTGTGAGGTTTCAAACAACGAGTTTATTCAAATAATTGAACTCAAAGACATTTCGGTAAACTTGGTTTTGCACCGTAAATGTAAAACACTTTCAACTCTCTGGCGTAAACTTATAAACATGCTGCAATCAAAATACAAAGTCGTTTATACAAAAAATGGTATTGCGGCAATTTTACCAGAGAAAGCATCAAATGTAGATTCTACACTTAAAATAGAGCTTAAAGCAAAAATAATCTGTAAATAAAAAAGAAGGAGGTAGGTTAAAGATGGGAGCGGATATTTATATCTTTACAGAGTATGATCCTGAGTTTCCAGAGTCTGCAAAAGAATTTGTTGAAAAGCATGAAAACTACTACTACTTTAGAGATTCGTATAATTGGAGTAATCTTGCGTGGATAAAAGATTTATCCTACTGGAGGGATTTTGTAGAGGATCCACTTGAGTTTCTCCAAGAACTTGCATCAATTACTGACGAAGAAATTGAGAAGTACGTAAATAAAACTTTCAAAGATGAATCAGACAAAGAAAAGGAAAGTTGGATTAGGTATTTCAAAGGAAAACGCGATTACATAAAAGCTTTAGTTGATGCAGAAATCATAGATATTGATTACTCAGTGTAAAAAAAATAAAAAGGAAGGAGGTATTAGAAAATGAACAATGCATACTTACAACTTGTAGAACTCTTAAATACTGCATGTAGAAATTCCTATAACGAAGTTGATCACGATTTTCTTCCTGGAGTTACAGTTGAAAAAGAAATAAATGAATTTTACTTTGATAATAATCAGGAGTGTAAAATTACTCTTGGTTCCTATAAATTTGCATACTACACTATATATTTCTTAAGCATTACATATTCAAAGAGATGCGTAAATGCAAATCAATTTCTAGAAGTTAAGGACAAAGTTGAAAAACTTCTTAAAGCAATAGATGCAAAGAAAGTTGGGAGCAATTTGTGGGAGTGGATTGAGCCATCAAATAAAGAAGATGAAGGAAAATTAGTGGTTGGTAAGTCTTCAAAAACTTATACACTTAAATTTTCATGTGGTTGTAAATTTAAAATCCTTGTGCAAAAATACAAAAATGAAACTCTCATTACAATCCTCGAAAAAAGTTTATGCAATCACCATCAGGATATCATAGATGACAATATAATTTATCTTGCAATTTGTAATGCCTACAACTCAATACAAAATAAAAGACGCCGCTCAACTTTAAAACTAGATGAATCTTTTGGTAAATTCATTCATCTAAAGGATATTTGTAATATCAAGTTTCCATGCAATGAAAAATCAAAGTAATTCTTATTTGATTCTGCGCAAAAATTCTAGAAGTAAAAGACATGTAATTGATGCTAAAATAAAATCTCCCATTGCACCTGTAACCCAAATGTTAAAATGTTAAGCATAGGGTGGGGTAGGTTTCTTGTTTTCTACCCCACCTTTTCTTTTTTTTCATAGAAATCTAAAAGAAAGGAGGTTGTAGAAATGGAATTAAGAATTCCATTTGAAGAGATTCCAAATGTAGTTTCTATGTACAAAGCTTTAAAAGATGACATTGACGAATTTGAAAAACTTTTAAGAAGACGCTACAAAGGAAATAAACTTACAAAACCTTACAATCAAACTTATGTAATTCCGCCTGCTATATTTGAAAAACTTATTCCGCTGTTTCAAAAATATAGACTTGACTATATTGCATTGCAACCAAATAAACTTGTACGTTTAGATTTTGACGTAATAACTCCTGCAGTAATTGTTGAACTTCAAGAAAAGTACTTTATTTACGATTACTGCACTAAATCCGAACTTGAATTTCAAATTGAAATTCTAAATGAAATGTATAACATAGTTAAAACAAATCCAATTCAACCAAGTAATACCAAACGTTTTTACCTACATATTTATCCGCATGATGAAGATTTGTTTACAGTCTTAAAAGTGTACAAGGAGTTAATCAACCTAAAAAATATAACCGAAATTTACTATTGCAATAGGGAAAAATTTGACATACAAGTAGTTGGAAAAGATAAAAATGAAATTGAACGTGTTGAAACATTTCTGAAAACATTAAAACCGAAAATTTTACTTACGTACACTCGATAAAAAAAAATAAGGAGGCTAAAAAGATGAAAAAAATGTACAAAAGATCAAACTACGATCCACTTGCTGAAATTTTAGAAAATGAAAAACTCTACAAAGAGCATTACATGTGGGAATACCCACCAATAATTTTACGTGGTAGAAAAGGAAATAGCTATAAGGCTCGCAAATTTGAGCCAATATTTGAGTTATTTTTCTAAAGGAGGTAAAAATCTTAAATGTATTCCCGTAAGTTTTTAAAGTACTTTTTAAAGCTTGTACGGGAAGTTTCACTTTTATCCACATGCTATAAAAAACAAGTTGGAGCAATTATTGTAAAAGACAGACGAATACTTGCAACTGGATACAACGGTACTCCAAGCAATATGATTGAATGTTTAGAGCTTACAAAATTTCTAGAATTTCTGCATGCAAATATTCCAAAAGATGAAATTCTTAAAACTCTAAAAAACTTTATGTATACGTTTGATGCAAATGTCTTTTCAAACTACAGTAAGGATATTTCAATTATTGAAACGCTGCTTTATAAATACCCTTTGGAGCATTTGCAAAGAATTTTTAAGACTCTCTATACATACATTGAAAAAGACATTGACAGCTATGAAATGTATTCACCTAATGAACTTATTGCACGTTGGAATTTCATACATAATAAATACGAAATACATGCAGAAATTAACGCAATAACTCAATGTGTAAAATACGGAATTCCAATAGAAGGGGCAGATATATTTGTAACTCATCTCCCTTGCATTGATTGTGCAAAAGCAATTATTGCAAGTGGAATCAAACGCGTATTCTATATACAGTATTACAAGGATAAAAAGTGGAATGAAGATTCACTAGAACTTTTTAAACTTAACAAAGTTCAAGTTTTTGATTACAAGACGCTTTTAGATGAGGAAAACTAAAAGGAGGTATGTAGAAAAATGCTAACTGAAAAAGACATCATTGTAAGACAACTAGGAAATGGAACTGCTTTTCTATCGACATGATATACAAATTTCCTTGCAAGAAAATAAAAGACTTTACAAGACAAAATAGAGGGCTGGGATTTTAGTTTTCCCAGCCCTCTTTCTTTTTTTTCGTAGTTCAACAAAAAGTTACTTTGAAATTTTGAAAATGTGAGCATTTGGATAAAGCTTCTTTAGCTGCTCTTTGATAACATCCTCAAAATGTTTATCCAAAACGTAAACAAATACAATTGGACTTTTATCTTTTTCCTTGATGATAAATGCATAGCCTACAACTTTACCATCAATTGTAATTCTCGTAACCTCTGAGTACTCAATTTGCTCTTTAAGTTTACGTATTTCACTTTTAAAGTAATTGAGTTCCTGTTCAAATTTTGAAAACTTAAGTACATCAAGAATTGACTTTACAAATAAGGAAACTACAACAAGAAGAAGGACGATATTTATTCCAGTTGATGGAAACTGAATACTTGCAAGTAGCGATAAAGCATATATGATGAGTGCAGCAATTATCATTTTTACTTGACGAAATCTAAATTCATTACGTAATGCATTGACATACTCATCAACTCCAAAAGGATAGTTGAATCCAAGAAACAACTTAAACACAAACTCACTTGGAAGCTTAATCAAAATGTCAAGATAATCCTTTATGTCATTTGGATGCAAATTTTCTTGAGTGTCTGGATAAACTAGCATTTCTTTGGTAGCCTCACTTTTTTTACTTTTTTTGCAGAATTCCAAAAGAAAAGAGAGTACAAGAAAATCCAAAAAATTGCAACTACTGTAGACTGAAGGAGGAGGTTCCTAGGACACATTCATAAAAGATTTAGACAGATGCAAAATCAGATATTCATCATGTAATTGCAAACATACGAGAAGTCCTTTTGTATCTGTGAAGAAAAAAAAAGTTGTCCTCTGGAAACTGTCTTAAATATTTATTGAAGGGGGAGCATTTTAATTATATTTTGATTACTTATTAATCGTTTATTTATGTTTAATTTGATGAAAATCTGATATTATCTGGTTATAATCAGATATATCGATATAAAGCAATTTAATCGATTAAACGATTAAACGATTAAATTTGTTTATCTTCTGATTAATCGATTTATAAGAAAACATTTAGTTAATCTTCTAGTAAAACAAATAAAACGTTTAATCAATCTTTATACATCATTTAGAAAAGACAAATTAGATGTACAAAATTCTCTATACTCTACTTAAGAATTAGTTATACAGATTGCATCAAAACGTAATGAACAATCAATCTCTTCTGTATTTGCAAAACGTTTTGTTTAAGTCAGAATTGCATCAGTTTAAATCAATAATGGAGGAGGTTCCTAGGACAACTATGAAAAGACTATTTCGTTTTGCAAAATTAAAACTCTTTGATGTCTTAAACATTTCATTCTACAATCACGAAAGAGAAAAAGTCAAACATATCGATTACATTCAGTATCCAGATGTCTGCAACAAACTAGAAAAGTACAAACAATTTGTTGCACTTAGTAACATTTTGCACACTCGTTTCAACAATAATACACTTTTGGAAGTATTTCTTAAAGCTCAACCAATTGTAATTACAGACTTCTATCATTTCGTAATTCCTCAAATTGCTAAACACTCCTTGTTTCATGCATATCTTTTAGAGCAATTGTTTCATTATTTTGAGAATTACGCATTGTACAATCAATTACGTACTTACAATAGCTATACAGTTTTGATTTCAGGAAATCTAGCATTCAATTATAGTCTTGACGATAGCTTGCAACAAGAAGTAGAGAAACTTTGTCAGTTTTACAGGAATCGCAATGATGAATTCCTGCAGCTCTATGAGAAAGTCTCCAGACATTTGTATTTAGTGTAGCGTTAAAAGCTTTTCCTATTGCATTTTTTTAGATTTCTTTTCCTGTATAAATAATTTTCCAAAATTTCTCAAAGGAAAAATCTTAAAGGAGGTAAGTTAAAAATGGTGACAGCTATTTCTCACGATAAGTTTTTAAATGCTCTCATCAATGCATCTGACGACTACAGACGATACATGTCAAGAGCAGGAGTAGTACATTGTTTCTTAATACAAAAGACATCCGATCATGCAACATTTAGATTAAGAATCAATGAGGTACTTGGAAAAATAAGAAGACACCATAAAAATGAGTATTCAATTTTGATAAAGAGAGATACATGTGCAATGATTCTATGGATTAGAGATTCCAGACGAAAAATTGAGACATTGTTAAAAGAAAATGGGGAGGAAATATTGCAACCATTGTTTTTAGAATAAATTGGTGCGGGGATCCTTATGATCCCCGCAATTTCTTTTTTGCAAGTTCCAGGTGTGGAGACGTCTCCACAAGAAAAATCTGCTTAGTAAAATTTTACATCATGATGCTTTAAAAGTCAAGCAATTTTTATAGGAGGAAAACTCTATGATTTACTGCAAGGACGTTAAAGATTTACTCAAGGAACTCAAGATTTATTTTTTAGATTGTCTACCAGATGATTATCCTTTTATTGACGTCTACAAAAACTTCTTAATCATACGCAATGAAAAATATGCATATAAGCTCAATTTGATTTTACCTGCAAATGTTTCAGAATTTACACGCAGAATTTTCCATGCTCTAAGCTATGGATATTCTAGTAAAAGCAAGTTACAATACATATACTATATGGTAATAGTAGTACCAATTCTATATAAAACGAATCCACAAAGACTTATAAGTCATTACAAGTTAATACTGCAAAAATACAATCTAGATGAAGTATTTGACAAACTAGGTAAATGTATAGAAAGTCTAGATGCTTTAAAAGAAATACACAATGTTTTTACAGTGCTTCAAGAAAATACAAATCCAAAGGAAATCATCAATAAAATCAAAATGCTTCAAGATAACAAAAAGTTTTGTAAAATCTGTTTACAATGTGTACATGATATTTCACATCTAGAGTAAAAAAAATAAGAAGGAGGATAATACCGAAAAAATGAATATCATTGAACTGCTTACTCTAAATGCATTGAAAACATGTGTACTTGTTTTAGAATCAGATCCACCATGTAGAGTAAGAATTATCAAAGAAGGAGACAATTATAGATTTTTCGTTGCGCCACTTGTAGACTTAGATTTGGAAAAGGAAATTAGTCAAGAGGAATTTCTTGCAAAATATGGACAATGCGAAATTATAGATTATCTTCCAAATATCTAAGCATTTTTTACAAGGAGGTAAGAAAGAATGCGGAAATTAACTGTTGAAATCTCAGAAACTCTATGTCAGGATTTACCAACTTCCTATCATCCAAAAATCAAGGAAGTGATTTACGATCCTGAAACTAAAAGCATTCAAAATTATAAATGGAAATCCGTATACTATATCGAGGACAATATTATCCTTGGAAAACTTGATTTAAACTTTATGGAGTTTTACAGCATTGTTTCTCTTGCAAACTCCAGATTCTACATTTTATATCCATGTCTTGACGAAATATTTACAAAAATGATTTCAAACGCAGATAAACTTATCAATGCATTTTTAAAAGACGATAAACTTGAATTTGCAAAAATTCTCAATATGCCCTATTGTTTGTATACCGCATATTTATATAATCTTTGCGCTGCAAGTTTAAATTATGCAACCATTTGCGATATTTGTAAAAATAAACACAAATGCAATGAATGTGAAGACTTTTCTGAGTTTCTGCTAGATTTCAAAGGAATTACAAAACTTATTCCAGTTTTCATAGAAACAGTTGCAAAATACTCAAAAATCTACAGCGAGAGAATTTTAGAAGGAATTGAAGATGCTCTCATGCATATCTCTGAAAGCAATTCAAAAATTATAGTTAAAAAATAAAAAACTAGGAGGTAGCTGAAAATGGTTAGAATTAAGTATCTCTTACTCACTTCAGAATTCTTTGTAATCCATATTACACGTCTCGTACAAATTCTCTGGCAACTTGGAGAATTTATTGAATCTGCTTTAAATACTAATTTCAAAGGTAATTTTTATAGAGAACATGTTGACTCTATAACTTACAAATACTATCGCGATACAAATAGAGTACGTGTGGAATATAATGATGCATTACTTTTAACAATGGATCTTGCAACCAAATCTAGAATAATTGATGACAAAGAATTTACTTTCAAATTCCACAACAAACTCTTTAAACTAATTTCATCAAACTTTGAAGCAGATTTAGGATACGCAAAACTTTATTGCATTCCAAACTTTCTCTTTGCAGTAAATCCAATGATTTTTGCACATATCCTTGCAAAAACTCTTAATGCTAGAAATTCAATGCAAAGAAATGCAGTTAAAATGATAAAACCAGAAACTTTTGAAAATGTAATTTCTATATACATTGAAGAAATGCTTGATCCAAAACGCGAGGGTAATTCTTTTAGTGCAATTTTACTTGGAAGAAGAGAAATAGTTTTTGAAATGGGTCTCCCAGTATGTAGTGTAAAATTTGTAAATGAGTGGAGAAATTGGAATGTACCAGTTGACGAAGAATGTCTCAAAAAGAAATTAATGAAAATCTTAAAAACTACATCAAAAATAATTGTAAAAGATGAGCTTGTTAAATACAAAGAGGGGAGGTAAACTCTCCCCTCCTCTTACTTAAATAAAGTAAGGAGGTGAAAAGGAGTACAATGAAATACAGAGAATTTGAGCTTACACTTTGTTTTGAAGACTGTCAAGTTTCAATTACAGGTGCAATTTATCCGGATAGCTACATTGAAATTACTGGATTTAGTACATCTGGAGTATACGACGAATATCTTTTAAATATGCTTGATAAACATTATGATTCGTTTTTCAAATTCATACTTGAAAGAGAAGGTATAGATTCAAGTAAACTATCAAAAATTGAAAAGCTATATATATCCCATAGTTTTGCAGAAAACATGATTGAATTTCTCAATCTCAGCAAATAAAAAACCAAGTGGAGGTAAAAAATAATGCATGCTCAATCTCTAGATTTCAACATTAAAGTAACTTATTTCCATTTCCACTCATATTCTCTATTTCATCTAGATTTTCCAAGAGTATTCAAAAAATTTGTAAAACGTCTTGCACATGCTCTACACTGCATCAATAGATTTACAACAATTTCAGTTTCTGATAAGATTGCATTCAACATTGAGTTTAATCACGATGCAATTGTCAATGTTTACAATCAAAACAGACAAATTTTCAAATTTACATTTAACTACGAAAAATTTTTAGAGATTGATGATACTGCTATAATGCAAAAGTTAAATCAGAGTCTACTGCATCCTATTACAATTACATTACAAGACTCATATAAGTTTTTAGCATACTACGAACTCTTAAAATTCAACGCTCACATTATATACGATGTATTAATTGAAATGCATAATATCGGACGTAATCCAAATATCCAAAATTATCCTGATAAAATCTATGCAACGCAACATATTTTAAATCTATTTCCAGGATGCAAATTAAATGTTGAAACCAAAGACAATTTAGTTTTAGGAAAAATTCTCTACGAAAACTTTGTACTTTTAGATGTAGTTTTACCAAGAGATATTTCTTACAACACTTTATCTCTAATTCTTAAAGAAAACTTTGTGTATGACTAAACTCTCAAAAAATCTCAAGAAAAAAATTAGGAGGTAGACTGTCATGAAGTACTCTATTGCAACTGAATTAAAACTTTACAAAGAGTTAAAGGAAAAATACAGACAACTTATTGTTGAAGCAGATAATTTGGAATGCGAATTACAAACTTTACAACTTCAACTCTTTCAAAAATTAAACGAATACCTCAACAAAAATTTCGAAACATTTGAATTCTCAATTGATAACAAAGATCACACTACAATCTTAACACTTTACACTGGAATTGGTAGATTCGAAATTGATTGTACAACCTATTCGGTAAAATTTAGAGACTATCGTTTTTCAATTGAACTCAAGCAACTTCAAAGAAAAATCGATACTTTAATTGATGTATACACCAGCAATATTGCAGATAAATACTCTAGCTTAAACTTTAGAGTAAGAACTCTTAAGCAATCAATTGAAGAGATACGTACTCTTTTGAGACAGCTTTTTAAAACAACAAAAGAAACTAAGCCAAAGGTTGCAGTTACAAAAACTGTAACCAAAACAAAACAAACCACTCAAAAGGAGGTTACTACAAGTGCAACATCTAGATCTGGAAAAGCTTAAAGAGTTATACAAAAATGGAGTCATTCAAGTTACAGAAAAAGTCTGCGATTCAAATACAATGCAATTGCAAAAACTTAATGATACAACGGGAGCTTCATCTAATGCTAAACGAACTTCGAAAACTCGTAGAAGACACAAAAACGATGCATCAAGAGATTCAGAAACTTCTCGATGAGTTAAACGTTATCAATCAAAAACTAAAGGAGTTAAAAAGGTATAGAGAATTCCTAAAATCTAGCAAAAATGAGAAAGAAGGAGGTTGTGAGAAATGAGAATCCCAGCGTTAGAAATATACGATTCCTATGTATATTCTGCAATTTTAAAAGGGTTGCAATATATAGGCAACCCTTGGATTCCTTCCTATATCCATCTTGAGCCTCAAATTTATGCTATACCAGAGGACGTATCAATAGAAAAACTAACGTACTTACTTACAATGCCTCATAAAGTTTGTCCAAATATTACATACGATGTATTTTTTGTCAAGGAAAGAGTATTTTATGTAAAATGCAGTAATGGTAAGAAATTCATTGGCTATATTCCTAAATCTGCTACAGACTCTCTTGCAAAGGATGGATATATAAATCTTGAGGCAAAAGTTATGAAGGATTTGGATAAGCTTATAATGCTTTAAATGGGGAGAGGGTACGGTAAACACTCCGTACCCTCTCCTTCTTTTTTATTCGTAAAATCTGTCTAAATAATTTTCAAAAATTCACTGGAGGTGTATAATGAAAACATTTATGTTTCTACTAATGCTTTCAAACATGATGCAATCAGATGAACTATCAGTTAAAAACTTATGTAGACAAGGATATTATGCGGGATATAAAAGTCAAGATTTTGAAAGATGCCTTGACTTTTCAAGTTCAGTATTCAAAAAATTGCAGACTCAGAAAAATTCCGATAGTTACAGCAATAGAATTTCCAATTTAGCTTTTACATGTTGCTTGCTTGGAATTGCAGATAAACTTGCCGGAAAAGAACCTGACTACACTAGATACATTGATATTATTTTGCGCTACAGTCAAAATGTTGAAAAATAAACAAGGAGGTAAAAGGAAATGGTTACAAAGTTAATTGGTACAACTATTTTTATTGTAGACGATGATGAAAATGAAAGATTTGTACAATTTGAAGTAGATTTTGAAATTGATTTGGAAAAGGAAACAGGTTCATTTACAGTTTCAATTCAAGCAAAATCAGATGATGAATTTACGCAACAAGTATTCAAAATGCTAAATCAAGAATTCTTCATAAATCTTCTTAAATACGATGTATCTTTTATTTGGGCTGCGGAGTATAAGTTACCCTACTCAATGATGCAAAAACTTCAAAACTAAAAAAAAAATAAGTAGGAGGTGAGAGAAAATGATGATAGATGAAATGCCAGTAATAATTAACTATCATGACGCTTTATCATTGAGTTTACAAGAATTTATCACAATTATGAGACTACTTTGTAAAGCATCAAAGGACTTCCTAGAACCAGATTGCAAATTTTACGAAATGCAAAAATATTCATGCTTAATTGTATACGAAAACAAAGTGGTTAAAATCTTTTACAAAAATTATCCCATTTGTGACATCATAATTGCCGACGATAGCATAAGGGAAATTGATCCAAATTACTTTCTTACATATGTAAATCTAGATGTAAGAGACGCAGGAGATGACATGTATTACATTTCATATATGCCAGTTTTAGCAAAAATTCATCCATATTTCCACTTGCAACTTTTATATAAACTTTCACTATTTACATGCTCAAACAAAAGAGTTCTAGATCTTACAAATCTTTCCAAGGAAATTAGATACACATTATTTGGCAAACTTTCTGGAAAAATCCATATTCTTGCAGATGAAGATAATTTCCTTGCAACGGTTACAATCTCAAAGATTCCCATATATAAAGTACATTTGCCAATTCGCTTGAATATGGAGCTTGTTAAATCTTATCTTTACTCTTTGGATCCCAAAATCTCATAATCATAAAAAAGGAGGTAGGTGAAAAATGAAGACTCTCGAAACATTTCTCAACGACGTTAAAAACGATGAAATCTTATCTGCAGTATTTTACAACATCGATGAGGTTACAAAAGATCTTCCAAAGGACTTAATCTTTTCAGAGTTTACAATTGGACTTTTAAAGAGACGCTTTAATGATGTCCAAAATAAGGTATTTGAAAAGATTGCATCAAAATATGAGGAAAAAAGTGTTCTCAAAAAATATGTAAAGAGAGCATATGACATTTGGGAAAACAATCGTTCAAAAGATTTTGGAGAAGCTCTCACTAAATTAGATGATTTTGAACGTTTAGCAATTCTTACTTCAACTCTCAATTATCAAGTGGGAAACGGAGGATTTATACAGTGGTTTACAAATGGCTACGGAAAATATATTAATGCATACGTAGATGCATTTAGCGAAGTTGCAGAGAAAACTACATACAAACCAGACGTTATCAATTACGTAATTGATTTAATTGAAAGAGCATACGAGCTTTACAATCAATATGAAAAGTATGATGCAATAATTTCTGGAGATTTGGGATTCGATGAGTACACACCTCATATCAATAGAGTTGTTGATAGAATTATTGAGCTTATTGAAAATGAACTTGGAGTTTCAGTTCCAAGTTCAGTATCAGTTATATTCTACGATAAAATCCTTGATTTGTATTTGAATAAAATCAAAACAGAGCAAAATAAAGTTTTACAAAAACTTTCAAATCTAGATGAAGAATATTATGCAATTAATGCAGAATTTTTGACAGCAATTGAATACTACTTACAAAAACAAAGCGAGATGGGAGCTTAATTGCTCCCATCTCCAATTTTCTAAAATTCCAAAAAAAAAAAACTAAAGAGGAGGTGGATTATGTATACAGCATTTGATACTATTGCAAAGAAACTCAAGATAAAACCAAAATACATTAATGCCTATAAGGAGTTTTATGAGGCAGATCATGAGTTAAGAAATATTCTCAATTTCCTTGCAGATATAGATTATGAAAAGTACAACTTGCATATTTACGCAAGCAATATTTATCGTCTTAATCAAAAGGTGAAAATTTACTTTTATGTAAATACTGAGGATTTAAAACCTTCTGGAATCAAAGGATACTTGCGTTATTCATTTAAACGCAAAACCTATAAAATACACTTGGGTTCTTTTGTATACGAGGCTGAGAATCTAAATGATGTCTTAAATTACTTTATGCAAATATACAAAGACGTAATTTTAGAGGTTACAAAAGGAATTAGTGAAAATCTGCTTGCAATTGATTTAGGTACATTGAATCCAATTGCTGCAGTGAAAATCGAAGATAGCAAATTTATAGGATTTTCATACGAGGGACTTCAAGACTTATTCTACATTCCCGAGGCAAATTTAGTTGCAGTATACAATGAGTATTTAATGACAAGAGATTTACTTGGAGCATTGCGCAAGCATAAAGAAAAACTCTTTTATACAGAGTATCAAGGAAAGCAATATAACGTATTTACACTCTACAAAATTCTTTACGAAAACTTTATTCAAAACCACTTGAAAAAAGATGATATTTTACTAATTGGATCAGTTGTTTACAAGGATACGCTGATTAATGTCAAGAAGAAAGCAAGATATAGTGAGTTGACTTTCGAGGAATTCAAAAAGTTTATAACTTTTGCAAGATTAAATGCAATCAAAATATATCTTCTAAATTTCCTAGATGAAGCACAAATTAATTGGCTACCAGTTGAAGAGCAGCATACATCTAGATATTTTCTAGGAACTAGAGTCTATCCAAGCAAAGAATTAATGGGCCTTTATGTAAAGCTAGGCAATAAACTAGTTTTTACAAATAAAGATATAATTGCAGCATTAAACATGCTTTTTTCCGTAAATAGAGACATTGAAAACTATTACATTGAAAAATTTACAAGAAATGATACTCATACATACATTGATGAAATTAGACATTTAAATTACGAGCTTAATTTACAAAATCCCAACGTAAATCTCAACTGCATGGCAATTTAAAAAAAAATCCAAAAATATAAAAAGGAGGTTTATAGAAAGATGAAGTACGTTTATATAATCCAAAAGATTGAACCTCTTACAACTCACAAGGATTTTAAAGCAGATACAAAAAATCCAAAGAAATATAAAATACTTGACTATGAGTTCCTGCTTAGAAAATACGGATATTTTAACAACGAACCTGTATATTACTTTAGATTCGATAAGTTTAAGGGATTTGTTTCAAATGTAGAGCTACCTTATAAACCAATTACGATTCCTAAACCATTTGATGAATTAAGTCCAGAGGAGACTATAGCGTTTCTAGTATTGTATTTATCTGCAAAAGGAAAAGTGGGTACTTCAAGTTCAAATAATGAGCCTGAGCCACATGAGTAAAAAATATGCAGATAAGTTACTTAGCCTTCTATTTTGGCTTATTGTAATTCTGACAGTGATTAATCTTTGTATTGTAGTATCCGAGGGATTGTAATGGGGCGGGTAGTTTATATACCCGCCCCTTTCTTTTCAATCATTTTTTACTTTTAATTGGAGGTGGGTTAAAAATGCTTGACGTAAATCTATATGCTCAAAAATATATAGCTTACGTAAAGTCCTATTATAAACAACCAAATGTTAAAGAACTTGAAATTCCCGAAGCATATGCTGATGCAATAGTTTTGAGAAAAAATTCCAGAGAACCAATTTTCACTCCTTACTTTAGAATCGAAGGGTTTATAAAAGTTGGCAGGAATAAAATTGTTGATACAGGACGTGGACAATTAGATTTATCAGATTTTCACTTTACGTGGAAAATCGAGGAAAGGTATAACGAATACTTTAAAGCGAATTTAAAAGTTGATATTGTTCACAATAATGTAAAAATATATGCTCCATCTAGAAATTGCATTGCAATCGATGTAAATACTGATTGTATTGCATTTGTTGACGATGTATTTCAAATTGGAGTACTCTACTTTTTCAAAAATGAGAAAGAGTTAAATAAGTTCTTTGCAAAACTTATCAAGTACATGAAGTTACATAAAATTGGCTATTTATTTATCGGTGATATTCTAAAATCCGAAAATCATAAAAAGGAAAAAGATAAAACAATTTCCCATCTCAAAAAATTATATAAACCTCTACTTGATATGTGTCAAAAAAGCAAAATTTTGATAAGATATATTGATGAAAGCGACTCAAATATCATTGATAAACATAATGGTAAAAGTATCAAAAGAATTTCAAAACGACTAACTATACGCGAAGATAACTCAATCTTATTTGCAGACATTGTTGCTGCAAAGAATCATATGTACAAAGGTTACAATCAATATCTAAAACAAGAACTCAAAATTTCTTTTCCAGATACAGCAATAATCCTCAATGATTTTAAGAAAGTAGCAAACACTGAATACGAGTTTAAGTATGTAAAGAACTGGGAGGAAACGATATGGAAAAGGTTATAAAGACTATTGGAAAGTTGATATATGCTGCATTATGTATTAGTATTGCAATATTTTTAAGCATCAAATTTATGCATTTCTTTTTAGTGATGTTGATTATTGGAATAATGATACTTGCGATACGTGGTAAAGTTGAAGAAATACAAGTTGACGAAATTCATAAGTATCTGCAGAAAATCAATGATGATTTGCCAGTTAAGAAAATTGAGGAAATTATTGCTGTACCAGTATTCACAATGCAAAATTCTTTAATTGAATTTCAGATAATTATTCCAAGTATTTCAAAAACAATTGTACTTAAAGATGTATCTGCATTGATTGCTTCAATTGCTTTACTTTTAGGATTATTTCCAGCACTCTTGGCAATTCATGGAATTTCAGTTTTTATGCGATAAAAAATAAGGAGGTGTAATAGAAACAATGGGAGTTATGCAAAGAATAACCCGGATACTCTTTGCAATATTTCTACTCTACGCATTTTATCTAGATTTAAAGTACTTTATCTATTTTCACGTGCTTTCAATAGTTATTGCATTAATTGCTTTAGCAATTTTAGAGTTTGTGGAAAACAAAAGAGTACCATTTTCTCTTGATGTCTTACTTATGCAATTAGATGTTGAAAACGATGTTTTAACCTACATTCCAGTACTCTTTTTTGTAACAGGACTTTTACCTATGCTTATGCTCGTTTCAGCAATAGGATTAGTTGTATCTGCATTTTCAAAATCTGAATAAAAATAAAGGAGGTATTTGTAGCGCTATGATTGCAACAAAGTTTATAAATGTAAAAGAACTTGAAAGTATTGTAAACGAAATTGAAAACGAAAATGTAGCGCTCTTTATTTGTAAACATGAAGATTTTATCCCAAAAATTTCCTATCAAAGCAATGGTATTGATTTAAGAGCAACAACTGATACTGTACTAAAACCTGGAGCTTGGGAGCTTGTACCAAATGGAGTTAAAATAGTTTCTAGATTTGACTGGTTTGTAGTTCCACGTTCAGGACTTGCATTAAAACATGGAATTACTGTATTGAATGCTCCAGGTTTTGTAGACTGGGACTACAGAAACGAACTTGGTACAATTCTAATAAATCATAGTAAAAATGAGTTTAAGGTAGAAAAAGGAATGAGAATTTCTCAACTTGTATGCAGACAATATGTTGAGCAAATTTACCTTCTTGTTGATGAAGATATCTTTGAAAAAGTAGGTGTAGAACTCTTTACAACCAATCGAAACTTAGGAGGTTTCGGAAGTTCAGGTTTAAAGTAGTAGAAAAATGAATTTGCAAGTTTTCTATGTATGCGATGAAAATCAGACAATTATTGATTTTGGTAATTTGTACATCAGGATTTATCCCGATTTATATAAAAGATGTATAGTTGAAATTCACGCTCGGCAAATAAACTACACAATGCAAGTTGATATGCAATATCCGATGTTCATAAATAAAGTTGAAGCATTTATAAAGTACATTGTAGATCACCTAAAACAAAACGAAGTAATAAATATTGCGAATCTTATTAAAAATGGATTTTGGAGTTTAAAAGATTGCTAAAAACAAAAAAATCTAAAGAAAAATAAAGAAGGAGGTATTGTAAGATGAAGGTACTAGAAGTACTCAGCAGATTCTCATTTGTTGCATTCCAAAACAAAATTCGCGCAAACCAACCAGTAACCATTGTTAAAAACTTCACAAAACCTGTAGAGAAAATGAGCTACGATGAATTCTTTACATTTGTACTTTACGAAACAGGAAGTGTAAGACTTCCAGCATTCTACTACGTACTTGCAGATGCATATGCAAAACGTAATACCCTTGTAAACGAACTTTCAAAAGCATTCCGTGAAATGATTAAAAATAGCAGAAAAAGACTTTCAAAACAAACTTTCCTCAAATTGAAAAAGAAAATTGTAGAAACTCTATCTCTCGATTCTCAAAAAATCCGTATCAAAATTGAACCGTTTAAGAAGCATAGTATAACTTATCCACTTCTCAAATTAAGAACTCCAAGCCATGTTGTTGCAGCTTACTATGATAACATTCCATTTCTAATTGCAAAAAGTGGAAGAATTGTAAGATCCTATATCGATAATTCATGCCCAGTAAGAATCTTTTACGATCGCGCAGTTCTTCATTATCCATACAAGTTTATTCAATATAAAGGAAAATGGTATGCTTTACATTTAATTCCTCGTAGACATAATATTCGCGTTGCGATAAAAGATGTTGTATCCGATAAAATATATGCTCAAGAAAGATTATCATACAATGTATTCTACAAAACCAATTTCCATAAAACACTTGAAAATGCAAAAGCATTTGTAGAAAAAGTTTATTTGGAAAGAGGATAAAAGAGTTTTAGGGATTCCCGGGTAAGGTAAAGCCCGGGAATCCTTTTTTGTCTCGTAATTTTGTAGGAGGTGAAAGATGTATGCTGAATTTGACGGACGTTATCTCACTCTTAAAAATACTTATTACTTGGACTACTCTAAAATTGCATCAAAACTTGAAAAAGTAGTTAATCTAAGAAAATGCAATTTAAAAATTGAAGAAAATCTCAGAGAGTGGAAATTTCCTAATTACTTTTCCTATGAACTCCTGCTACATGTAGTTAAAGAGTACAAATTTCTTTTACAAATATCAAGTAAAAATACTTTGGAGTTAAAAGGTATACAATTCAGTTTATATGACGACAGAAGACTACTTTTTGAATACAATGGCAAAGAGCAATATATAAAACTTTTTGTCACAGAAAATTATAGGACTTTTCCATTTGAAATTTTACGTATTCTGGAGCATCAAAATCTGCATCCAGTACTTTTAATAAAAACTGTATCTGCTAAATTTGAAACTATTGAAAAATTTCTACAGGAGCTGTATTTAGATTTTTACGCATGCTATAGGTAAAGAAAAATAAAAAGGAGGTATTTATAGAAAATGCCATCAGAGCTATGTAACTATGGGACTGCAAAAAGATATATGTCAACTGTAGACTGGCTTGTAGAAGAAAGAGATGCTATACTTTCCAAAATCGATGGCGTATATGAATATTTAAATCGATTGTATGAAGATGTCAAGAAAATATACGAGCTTATTTTAGATGCAGCGCTTGATGAGTTTCACTACGTACTCAAAAATCTATATCTCAAATACAAGCTTGATTTTCTATATGTGGAATATTCTGATTTTCATAAAACTCTACTTGTTTACGATAATAAAGAGGAAAGACGAGTAGGTTGGTTTTATTTTGAATATAGATCATACAAAAGCATTCTTAGGTTAAATTTTGTTATACACTCGGATGTAGCTTATATTGACTTCATCAGATTTTATGCAAATTTAAATTCAATTGTTTTTCAAGCACAGATTTCTAGTGCAACTAAAGCTCTTATTGAAAAATTCAGCGAGTATCTTAATGACAATAAATATCTGATATTTATGAATGCAACTGTAAATATTTTGCCATATATTTTGTATGCTCACTTTAAGAAAAACTTTGAATACCCAGTTTTATTTGAAAAATGCTAAAAAAAATAAAGAAGGAGGTAGTTGAAAATGCATCACGAAATTAAAGCAATATTTTTTGAGCAGCCTGCATCTGTTGTTTATGAATTAGATGGCGCAGCAGATATGATGGATTTGTATTTAGATAGTAACACGAGGTATCGTTTTAAGTATGATTATGATAGTAGAACTCTAAGCAAGTGGTATATTGTAGGCTCTGCAGGAAATAAAAAGGAAATGCAAATAGAAAGGCTTAAGCATAAGATGAGCGACATGAAGTATCGTGTAGAAAAGAAATTTGTTGGCTGGGTGTATCTAGATGAAAACTTAAAGGGATATTTAGAGTTAGTTTTCGAATACAATACTGGATTGATGTTTTATGCTCTCGAATTTGAAAAAGACAAAGAGTTTACAGAAGAGGAAATCAAAAGGATTAGAAATTACGTGCAAGAAAATAATGGAATTATAACTTCTCTTTCTATGTACGAAATTCTTGAAACTCTACTTAAATACATAAAAGAAAAGGAAACTACAGTTGTAGATTTACCTAGTCTCGCATTCTATCTTACAAGCAAAAATACAGAAAAGGAGATTGAAAATGAATAAGAACGAGTGGATTGAATCAGTAGTTACACTAATTCTAATATTTGCAACGCTTTATGTTGGACTTGCTCTTTAGATGGCCGGGTAATCCCGGCTATTTTCTCTTGTAATATGTCTTTACATATCCTTAGAAAATAGAGGAGGTATTTTTAAATATGCTCAAAGTGTATCGTAAAGGTACTACAAAAGATGGTAAAATCAGAATTCTTGTAATTGATGGAGATAAACAAAAATATTTCACAGTGCAAAAGGAGGATTTAGAAAACATCAAGAAACTAGAAAACCTAAATCAAGTAATCGAGTATCTTAAATCCAAAGGCTATAGGATTAGAGGAATTAAAACTGCAGCAAAAGAAGAAAAACAAAAGAAGTCTAATATTGCATCTATAGAAAAAATATCTAGTAATAGTAAAAAAGTAATTGGGCAAATTCTTGCAGGTGAAATTGGAATTTTAGTACACAGTGAAGATAATGCATGTAAACTTCTAAAGCTTCTAAATACCTACAAAGTACGATTACGTAAAAAACCAAAAGAAATAAATGAACTTCTACCATTTAAAGAAGAAACCATCTGGTACATAGATTATCCGTATTTACTTATTGACTCTAAATCTACATTTGAAAAGGAATTTATTTTGAGTGCACATATTGTAAAATAGGAGGTGATTTGAAAAAGTGCTCAAGCAAGTAAAAATTCAGCATTTTAGAGGAGTTGACAATCTAGAAATCAATAATCTACAAAAAATCAACTTGATATACGGAAAAAGTACTTGCATAAAGACTTCAATTTTAGAAGCAATTTATCTACTGTGCAACTACATGTATCCCCATAGTATATTGGATATTGCTAGAGTGCGAGGCTTTCTAGAAATTAACGGAGATGTATTTGACTCAATGTTTTACAATCTGGATACGGAAAAATGCATAGAAATTGTCGGATACTTAGAAAATGGTGAAAGAAGAAAGCTTTGTATAAAAAAGGAGCCTAAATTGATAGGCTCCTACTGCTATATTTTGGAGTACATCATTTCCAAGAATTGTAATCGGAAAAATATGAAAGTATGCTGGGAAATAGAAGTAGAGCAACCAAATATTGTAAATGTAAGCTTAAGGGAAACTTCAGATTTCAAAAAACTAGAAAACCGAGAGTATAGAAATTCTATCTTCATTTCACCAAGAGTAAATATGCCTGAAATTATAAAAAGACTAAAAGAAATTCAAGAACATAAGCAAACAAAGAAAATCGTACAAGCTTTAAAGAAACTGGAAAATAGAATTGAAGATTTATATGTAATTGACAATATAATTTACTGCAATATAAAAGGGATAAAACGTTTGATTCCTGTAAATATACTGGGCAGTGAAACACTAAATGCACTATCCATATTTGTTGCACTTCATAGCATTCAAAATGGGTATGCTTTTATAGATGAACTTGAAAACCTAGTACAGCCGTCCACTTTTAAAACTCTATGGGAAGAAATACTAAGAGTATCAAATACAAATAACATACAGATTTTTGTAACAGGCAGTTTCTAAAAAAGGAGGTAATTTCAGAAAATGGCTTTCAAACTTGACAAAATTGAAAATCTCAAAACTCTCACATGTCTAGTATACGGAGCATTAAACGGAAAACTTAAAGCAAAAAATGTAATTGAGCATCTTTACACTTATCTACAAAAGAAAAGAGATACACTGAGTATTTCAACGATGCAAGCAAATGCATCGTGCATCTACATGCTTGCATTTCTCACCTACTGCAACATTATAAATGACATTAAAAGACTACCACTGTACAAATTTAGACGTAACGTAAACCTTATCTTTATTTCGCTGTATCCAGATAAAGAACGGATTCCAGTTTCGCTTTATCTACCTGAAAAGAAACTATTTCCAGTCATTCTATTTTTAGATAAACTGGTTTACGAAACGAGGAAATCTCTGTTTTCGTTACTTTTACATACAAAGCATGTGCGTAATTATGCTTTGAAAACGTATAAACATGTTGTAAATGATGAAAATGATTTGCATTTATTTGAAAAAGGTTTAAAAGGAGATTACAAGATTTTGGAAAGTTTAATATTGAGACTCTTTTCAGAAAAATTGAAAAATGTAAATGCATGTAATCTAAAGTACTTTGAAAAAATTGTAGATGGAGAGGGGTTGTAAATGAGTACGAAAAATATAGTCATTGACTTGGATAACACAATTTTACCATTTTCTTATTATGCGTATAAATTGTATCCAGATAAATTCCACTGGGATCCTGTAAGCTATAAATGGAATATTTCAAAAGATGAAATACTACAGGTACACAAAGTACAGTTGCAAAATCCAATCCCAAAATCAGTTTTAGAATTTCTCAAAACACTAGAAAAATATAAAGTGTACTTTGTATCGGCGCGTGACAAATCGATTTACAAGGATACGCTACAATATTTAAAAGACTACATTACATTTTTGGATTTTCAATTTGATTTGATTGATCCAATTAAACGCGTCGATTTTGCAAAAAAGCTAGATGCTTATTTAATTGATGACAATCCAATTACATTGCAATATGCTTTGAAAACTTATCCAAAGGTAATTGCTACAACATGGCGTTACAATAGATACTTACTTCCACACATTCCATTTAAAATCTTTGTAACGCCAGATTTTATGATATATGTACCAAACTTTCAAAATCTACCAAAATAAAAAAAGAAGGAGGTATAATGCTATGGACAACTTTCTAGAACTCATCGAAAAAATTCCTCAAATTAAATTGATTCCTATTGAAGATCCCGAACTTGCAAAAAAAGTTGTACTTGAAATTTCAAAGCAAGTGAATTTAGATGTTTTTCAAAAAATTGAAGATATACAATTTGTATCAGACTTAATTGTTGCTGCGCTTACGTTAAGTCCTTACATTCACATTCCAATTATAAAAATGGTTGGTAAGGATCCCGAGAAAATTACGCTTGAGGATATCCTACAAAAGTACAAAGAGTTAAGTACTCTGGATAAAGAGCTTTTTGTAGAAATGTGTCTCGAAGCAATTCTTATAAAGACTACACTGCTTAAAAAGATTGTAAATAGATTTCAACAATATATAAATCCGAATGTTGCTTTTGATGAATTTTTCGATGACGATGACTCTCAAGGTAAACATTTTCACTAAAATAAAAAGGAGGTAAAGTGTTATGCAGGAAAATATCGAAAAATTAATGGATCAGGCATATGAAGGGTTTATGATATTTACAGATTTAACTCAAAGTGGAAATATTGACTTACTTTTTGAAGTTGCCAAAGATGAAGAAAAATTCAGAAAAATAATGCTTTTTGCATGTACAATGTATCAAGAAGTTTTAAGACTACTCTACTTTATAGGAAAATGTATGGATATGCATGAATCCATGCAGGATCAAGTTGTTCTTACTCTTGCATCACATGTAATAGATAAAGCAATGCAAAATCTAGGTGAAGCAGAAAGATTTCATGTTTTGATGTATTTACTTACACTTGCGCAAATTGATCCAATTCCCGAACGCATGAAACGACTTCATGAAATTTCAAATTTCAGCTAAAAGGAGGAAATGCTTATGCAAAAGAAAGATGTATTTATAATACGCTATCCATGTCGCGTATTTAAAGATGCAAAAGAAGCCCAACCAATTTTAGACGATTTAAAAAGAATAATTGGAAACAGAGGAACCGTTCGTCTAGTAGAATCACCAATTGGTAAAATTATCGAAATTAATGCTACACTTGAAAAAGAGGAAGTTGAGAAAATCAGAAAAATAATTTGCAGCAAATAAAAAAAATAACTAGGAGGTATATTGTATTATGACAGGTGGAAATAATGCACAACTTGAAGCACTTAGAGCACAAGCAGAGAAATTCTTTGAAAAGTATGTACAACAATTTCTCTCAACATTTGATCCTCAGGAACGCGAAAAACTACTTAAGCAATGTATTCAAGATATTAAGTCAAGTCAAGAAATCCTAGATCAATTTGCAGCATTTGTAACTACGATTGCATTGGGTAAAGGTTTAGCATCGCAATATGCTTTATGCATGCTATCAATTATTGAGAAAATTGAAGATGATGGATATTTACCTAACTTATCGAAAAAACTTTTTGAGTATTTTAAAGATGATGAAAAACGTGCTATGGTTCTATTATCAAGTCTATTTCAAAGTGTAGAACTTGATCTAAAAGCTTTTATGTTGCAACAACAGCAACAACAAACTCAAATGCAAGCAAATTAGCGAGTCAAATTAGGGGCTTCCTAGTTTGGGAAGCCCCATTTTTTCCTCGTTCTTTTTTTTTTGCTTTTACACCAAGGATTTTACCTTTTCAGTAAATTCTTTATATGCATTTTCATACAGCTGTTTTATATTATCATCAACATCATATGCAATCCACTTAACATATTGTTTATTTATTTGAAGCGTTTTACAAATAAAAGATCCATATAGTGCAGCTGCAATTACTTTGAAGGATCCAGATGCACTCATTGTTGGGAATAATTGTAAAGCATGAGTTAATTCTAGTGTAGTTTCAGTTTCCTGGCGCAATCTACCAATGTAAATTTCAGGTTGAGAGTTGTCAAGTGCAATTACTACAAGTCTTTCCATCAAGTATACCTCCTAAATATTTTTTATGCTGCCTCAAAATCTTTTAGTATCTCATCTGATAGTTTTTCTGCTTCTTCAACCATATTTGCTAAGGCGTTTGCAGTTTTAACAAGCGATGCATATTCCTCAATTTTCTCAGCTTTAGATTTAATATCCTCTAGTTTTTGAACTGTATTTCTAACTGTGGTTAAAACGGTACTGATATACAACGCATGGGAATTTTTCAGAAAGCCTGGTAGAAATAGAAATTTTGCTTTAATAAAATTGAATGCAAAATATGCTGCGGTTTTAGCATATTGTCCAAAAATTGGTTCGAGAAGTGGTGTTAATACATCAAGCGCTGCTTTTTCAACCATACGCGATATTTGTTGATATTTCTTAAGGATGCGATTTATAACTTTTTTAAGCGGACGTATAATTTCTAACCAACCTTCAAGTAAAAAGTTTGCAACACGTAGAAAATGTTTTACGAATTTTCCTAGTATAGATAAAATGGCATCGGTAATTCCTTCGTCCAGTAGATCCAGAGAATCCTTCAGTCGTATTTTAGGTTCAAGCTTTTGTAATTCTTCTTGGATAATTAAAAAGGATTTCTTTAGGTGCTCTATTTCTTTTATAAGAATTCGTTTGTATTCTTTATCCAGTTGTGCAGACATATATTGAATGAAAGCATATAAGAATGCGAGTTTCTTTAACCCATGTTTTTTGATTGCGTTTGTTAGCTTTTGGTTTACCTTTTTTATATAGGCTTTTAATTTTTTATCCTCAACAAAATTGGATTCATCTAAAAAACGAATAGTAAATACTGTTAATAAAAATGATGCTATAAGATCTTCGAAAAACTGCTTTTCATCTGCATTCTTAAACTGTAAATATCCAATATCAAGTTTAAAATCGGTTTTTTCAAGTATATCAAGAAATTGTAATGTGTTTTTTAGTAATTTATCGACTTTGATATTCATATACTAACTCCTCGGATTTAAATGTACAAATCCTGAGTTTCCATCGCATATTACTTCAGCACTATATGCATGCATTCTTGTTTTTTTGGTTTTTCCTAAAATTGAAAAGCCTTGTCCAGTTTTTGCCATAGATTCAACTTTCTGTAAAAGTTGCTGATATTTCTGATCGTTCATTTCATAACGGAATTGATACCAGACATCATACTCATTATTAGGATATGGTAACTTTAGGTTATTGTATTTATCTCGAGGTACTGATCCCATTTGATAAACAAACGCATGGGTTTTTGCTTTGCCGTCCATAAAAATTGTACTTGAAGATTTGTGCGCATATACACTTAAATCTCGTTCCTCTTTAAAAGTTAAATGAATGTTTTTAGGAGTTGCAAGTGTAATAAATGTTTCTGGATTAAATTTTCCAATTGCCCATTTACCTTTATCAACCATTACAAGACAGTTTTGTCCTTTTGTACGAAGTTCAGCATATATTTTTGTATCATGCATTGTAAAGTAAATTTTATCGCCAGTTCTAGCTTCAATAAATTTATTTTCCTTATGATCTTCAGCAGTGATAAAATGTGCTCTTCGCGGAGTTCTAAGCATTACATAATCACATGCAGCAAGTTCAATTTTCTTTTTGTTTTTCTCGGGAGGTAAGGTTTTTGATTTATCTGGAAATGCATTAATATATGATTCACTATACTTACGCTTAGACTCCTTTCTTAATTCAAGTAATGGCCAGTCATTTAAATGGATTGCTCCTAAATAAAAACCTCTATTTGGATCATTGTCTTCAAAGTAAACTAATACCCAAAAGTTTTTATAGGTTGGAAGATGTTGACCTTCCATATGAGTTACAGGATTTACCCAGATGCCATCTTTATTTGGCTTGATTTTAGGATTAATTGCCATTAGCTCTGGAATGTATACTTTAACACGTCCGTTGTTATAATGATCGAGTACATCGAGTACATATCCTCGATAAAACTTGTTAAAATGCGGTACATGTTGATTTGCAAGATTTGCACCCTTTGCATAAAAATCCTTATCCATATGAATCATGATTTATTACTCCGAGTAAATAATTTCTTCAAATGGATATCCAATTTGCATGCAGAATTCTTTTAAGTATTCAATATAGTTGATATTGTCAAGATAAATTTCTGCAAGATACCTACCATATTTTCCTTTTCGATCTTTGTAAGTTTTAACGTAAACCTCTTGATTTTCTAAAAGAGATTGTGCAAATTTTTTAAACTCCTTGCCGATTTCAGAGGCATGTTTTCCGTAAACTTCAGGTGTGTTTATTCCGATAATACGAACTCGCTCTTTAATCTTTACGTTAAATCCCAAATCAAATTCAATATCCATAGTATCGCCATCAACTACCTTTACAACCTTTCCTTTGTAAACATACAAGTATTCTTCGAAATTCATTTAGCTTCAGCTCCTTTAAAAAGGTTTGTTAGTTTATTTAGCATAGCGAGCTGTTTCAATTCTTGACCGATTTTCTTACCAAGTTCAATGATTTTATCTAGACGCGTATATGTAACGAAACGTTGCGCTTGAGTACGAATTTGTCCCCAGAATCTTGCAAATCCTGGTATACGATATAAAATATTTCTTACTGCTGGAATTTTTAGCATTAATGCAATAAGAGTACCCAGTAGTAGTCCAAGTTTTAACTTATGTAGAGCCCAGCCTATCAATTTTTTGAGAATTGAAAGTAGAATTGAAATTGGGTTAATATCGATAAATTCGCGAAGTGGATATAATGCTTCAGTGAGAGAGCGTTTTGGAAAAAGAGAAACTACTTTACGTTTTAATGTCAAGTAAACACGTTGAACTGCAGCAATAAATCTACCAATAATTGGAATTCTCTCTTTTATTGCATTTCCAAATGTAATAATAAGTTGATCGTATGCCTCAACAATTTCATCAATTATATTTTCATTAAAACTTCGAGTAATACGTAAAAGTGTAGATTGTTGCATTGCGATTTGTTCTTGACGTTTTGCAAGATTTACAAACTGTCTCGCAATCAAAAGCATTATACCATTTATAGGAGCATAGAGCATCATAAAAATGAAAAGCACAAATGGATTGTCTACAATTCGCTGAGTACAATAGTTGTAGAATGTAATAAGCCCTTTTACAATTAGACGTACAATGAGAGCAATTAACTTATTACTAATTGCCTTCTTTAAAATTCTATCAATAATAGATCTAACTGTTCCTGATCTTAGAATTGGTGTTTGTAATACTTTATAATTGCCAGTTGTTAATGCATCTTCCAAATGATGAATTCTGTTTGCAATTAAAATAGGAATAATGGTGAAGGATAATGATAATACTAGGATAATTAACCCAATTCCCGCAATGTAATCTTTATTTGTAAATGCTGTATCAATTACAATTCCTAGTCTCGTAATATAGAGAATTACACGTACTGCTGAAACTCGTCCCAGCGTAGTCTTCAAAGGGTTAATCAATAGATCTTTTACAAGTGAGTTAAAGTCTGGTATTTTAAACTCTGATAATCTATTTAACGATACAATTGCTTTAGAGTTTTTTCGAATCTTCCTATCCATAGATATACCCGTTTAATATACTCAATGTATGCTTTATTTAAAAGACGTTTTATAGTTCTAAAATCGGAATACAAATGGAAATAATCTCCTAAAACTAGCTTAATACAACGATATGCCAATCTTGAAGCATTAAGTTTATAGTTTCCATGTTTAAAGACCAGTAGAACTCTTAAAATTGTAACTCCCAAAATATTTGCAAGTGCTCTCCAAAAGTTTTTATTAGTCTGTAGATCAACTAGATATCCTGCATTCGCAAGCAGTTCATATAAAGATGTAATATTTTTAGAAGTGTAGCGTCTTAAGAAAATTGAAACGTCAACGCGTCCTTTAAATTTATCAAGTTTGAATTCAGTAATATCTACATCTAGCTTCAACTCGCTATTTCTAATGATCGTATCTGCAGTATATACGAGAGCTTGATTATAACCAAGCTTAAAGATTCTGTAGAAGTAGTAAAATATAGTTAATGCTAAAATTTGCTCGTAATGCTCTCTATCGCGATATTCATCACCTTGTAAACGTACTACCAATTTATATATTGCATTTGCAATTAAACCTGCTGCAAAATATAATGAGTCATACACTGTATCTGTCCAGTAGTTTTCCTTTCCGATACACCAGTAAAAAGGAGCAGTACTCCAAATGGATATTGCAAGATTACTAAATATTGATGAGGTAAATGTGGATTTTCCTTCAATAATTAACTTGAGTTTGTTTAAGTCTGAGGCATCTGTTGGAAAAACTTCATCAAATACTATAGCTAAATTATGTGCAAGATATGCATTAGGTATTAGAGTTAGTAGTTTTCCAACCTCAGGATCATCAACAAGCAAATAAATTAGGTTTACATTTTTAATATACTTTCTTTCGAGTAATTTTAATACAGTTTCGTATTCATCTTGATATTTGGAAACTGTTTCTAAATAATTTACAAATCCGTTGTAAAATTTCTCGCCTTCAAATGTTAATACTAACATTTTCCATCACCCACATATTCTAAAAAAGGTATTTTTAGAAAGAGTCTTGGCGATACTTCAGCGGGTTTAGTATCTCGCAATAATGGTTTATTATGCGCTTGTTTAAAATATGGATTTATACACATAAATGCATATTCCGAGCAAAATAATTTATCGGGATCTTCAAGATTTTTATTACGTGTAATAAATCCTAAAATTCCTAACCAGTCGTATTTTTTACCTAAATGTCTATCAAGTTCCTTAAAAATTGCTTTTTTATAATGGTAGTTTTTTACATTTAGTTTGAAGACAGAATACTTTGTATTTTTTGAATGCATTGCGCTAAATTTATCGCGATATACGTTGTTAAAGCCAGGTTTTGGATTTTTCTTTGGAAATGCTTCATAAACCACAATTTTTGAACCATCAAATAAATCATCGAAACTTTCAAGTTCTCTATCATCAATCACAAAGATATGAGTATATGGATAACCCCATTGATATAAACGAATCAGTTTTGAAACAAAAGAAATTCCAATCGATGCCCCTACATAAACATAATTTTCTTCAAGCATATTAAGTTACCTCGCACTATGCGTTAGAATCTGTAGTAGTACTATTTGAATCTATAGTACTAGAATTTGAATCCGTAGTTACGTCATTAGAATCGGTTGTACTAGAGTTCGAGTCAGTGGTTGTAGAATTTGAGTCCGTAGTACTTGAATTGGAATCAGTAGTTGTAGAGTTTGAATCTGTAGTTGCATTAGAATCGTAAACTGTTTCCTCAGGTGTTCCTACATATACTTCCTTATACAGAATATTTGTTGGAACACCTAAATCACTATATGTAACGCCGCTACATAAATCTAAAAGGAAATATGTATTGACAATAACATCGCCATTTGAATCTAGTTTAGGTTCGTTTGCGTTACTATCAATTTCTACAAAGGTATACGGTTCATAGTTTTCCAAATATACTTTTGCAAAGGTATCTATGTTACATAGTTTAACTGGAATTTCAACTGGTAAGTTTACATACTTAAAGTATACTTGAGAGTCTTCATTTAGATTTACCAGATATTCATATCCACATTGAATATTTAAGTTTTCAAGATAAATTTTTGCATACGCTGCATTAATAAATGCAAATACATCAAGCGATGCTAAATTTTTGATATCCAGATTCATATTTTTAAGCGTGAGGCTACCTTCAGTACATGAAATTGTAGTGTTTAAAAATGAAATGTTAGGAATAGTTCCATCGCTCTTTAATTGCCCGATAAGTGATACATTTTTCTTTGAAACTACAATTGTTTGGTTTTCAAAAGCTATATCTGTTGCAAAATAGATTGTAATTGTGCTATAAGGTTTTGAGAGAACTTCGTTTATATCAAATGTCTCAGCATTATTACTATCAACTGTAATCTCATAGCTTCCAAAAATATTCTTAATATCGATAATTTGATATTGCAAATCCTCAATTTTTGAAAAGATTACATTTTCCGTATTTGTATGATTTAAATCAACAGTATCCAGTTTTGTATTTAGGTTGTCGATTGATGTTTGTAATTCGCTTTTTACATTTGCTAAATTAGTTAATAAATCTTGCTCAACTTTGTCGCTATAAGTTTTAGCATATTTATCTGCTAGGAAATAAGAAAGTTTTGCAATAGGACCGAAGGTATAAATAATCCCGTCGCGTAAGTAATATGCAATTGGATATTTTCCAACTTCATTTGGAGTATACGATCCATTTGAATCGAGATATAAAAATGTATTGGCGGGAAGGTTTAATAAGTTTGTATCGAAAGTTTGAAATGGACCAGTTAATTGTACAATATCTTTATCGACGTAATACCAGTTTACATTCTCGTAATTTAGAGCCTTTTGGTAATATCCTGTTAAAGGATCGTACTCCAGGGGCGTACCTAATTCATACTCGTCAGCAATAGGCAAATAGAGAATACAATTTTGTATTTTCGGAATATATGAACCTTCATTCCATTGAATTCCGTATTTATTACAAATATTAACCAAACGATTAAAATCGTCGGCAACTACAAAGTTATTGCTAGGAGCAACTTTGATTTTAACATCTGAAGTATTACTTATGAGGATTTTAAGCTCAAAGCGTTCCTCAAAATACATACTAGAGGAAGGCGGAATGTATGTAGGCTCATCGTCATAAGCAACTGCAAACAAAACTTCTTCGCCATTTTCATCTCTTACAAAAATACCAAATTCACGTAAATAAAACCCCTCAGTTACATTTGTATTATCAAATACTAATTCGCAGTGTATAACATTGTCTTCAATGTAAGGATAGGTTAAAAATTTAGCAATACCCTTTGGAGAAATTAAATCCTCAAGCAATTCAGGTACAATGTTATCAGGCCAAATACCATCACCAACTTTACCATACAAGTATTGCAAATCAAATCCTTCAACTATAGATTTTGCAATCAGCTCGCGCCCTTTATTGGTTAGGATTAGAGTTCCAAAATTTGCCATTTATTTAGTCCTTTTTAATTACTGGTTTTTGAAAGATTTTGCTTAGAATTAATAATAACAGTGGCATATTTTCTGGATTTTCAACATTGGTAAGGTAAATTGTAGTATCAGTTTCCTCAAGTGTAAAGTTACCATATTTAGCCCTTAGGTAATTTAGAATTTCATTTAGTACATCATCTTCATTCCATAACAGTGAAAATTGTAGTACATCGGAGTGAGCTCCAATGTAAAACTCTTTATTTAACGCTGGGATTACGTAAACTCGAATCCGCTTATATTTCTGACGAATTATCATGTATAATTCAAGTAGAAATGCAGGTAAACTTTCGCTTGTTTTTAGAAAGCGTAAATGCAAACAATCACCAACAAATTCATATTGCGCCAATTTTAAATCTGGATACTTTTGTAAAAGGTAGTTTATTAAGATATCGTATTTATTTTCTGGAATATCCTCAAGCAGATAATTGGTTTCGCTTTTATAGGAGTAATCCGTGATGATAGTATATAGCTGACTCATAAGTTGAGTTTGAGTACGGATTACTATATTCTCTAGCGGATACTTTGTCACATTGTATTTTTTAATTGCATTCAATAGCAGTTGCAGTAAAATTGATGATGTTAAAGGAACCGTTGAAATAATTTCAATTTTTGAACGATTAGTATTCCATTGGGCATACGCTGGAATATTATTTTGCTTAAAGTATACGTTGAAAATTTGCACAGGATCGTTCGAAATTAATCCTGCAACTTCTTCGTAATTCAAATCATATAGTATAAGCTCTTTATTTAGGAGTTTAGTAAAAAGTGAACTCCTTGAGCTAGTTTGTTTAGTAAACCAGGTATCCTGTGGATCAAATGTTAATTGAGTATAATATACGTCGTCGAAAAATTGATCGTATAAAATGGTAATTTCTGAAATTAGAGTTTCATCAGGTAAATAGATTTCTTTTTCATTGAGTGCATCAAGATAAAAACGTGAGAAACCTGAGATTGTTGCGATAATATAGTCTACATCAGTACTTGAATAAAAAAGTGATGCTATTATATCCAGAGAGTAGTTTTTCTCGAGTAAACTGGCGGTACTAGTTTCTTTAAGTGCATAATATACATGACTTGTCAAAAATAGATTTCGTAGATCGTAGAATTTATAGTTTGGAGTTTCATAGAGTCTACTTTTGACGTAAAATCTATTATAAACCATCTTCGCTATCCTTTAGATTCCAGGATTTTTGATAGATATCTGCATCTAAAGTAACAGACATATACTTTTCATATTTTTCAATAAGCGATTCTGTTACGTAATAATTGTCAATTAGATATTTTGGATTTCCGTAAATGTACTCGCGAGGAATTTCCAAATAACCATTATGGAATTTTTTATGCAAAGTGCCCGCAATCGGTACAAAACCTACATTTAACTGAAAATGCAATTGAATAACTTCCATAGCGATTGTAAATGTACAAAATGGTTTACCTTGTTTTAAATAAGTATCTACAACAATTTTGCAAATGTCATATAATGTAAAGGGATGATGATGGATTTCGATATCATCAGTTTCTTCAAGAGTTTCTCCAGTAAATACACACTTTGTCATACCCAAATTTTCACGTAAAAATTTAAGCCACATTTTGTATTCAAGTGATGCACGAACAACGCGTTCTACATTCTTTATAAATTTGGTATAATGTTTTTCATCGGCAAATTCCGTAATAAATAAAGGTAGATAAATGTCAGTATGAACATTTTTGATTTCGAGTTTTTCTGTATCCGAGGCAATTGGTAATTTGATTTTTTCGAGAGTTGCAGTACTCATAACTTTTTGCCTCTACTTTTTTATGCTTCAGGATTTTTCTTTTCAGCTACGATTGTCAAATGATTTGGCGCATCTTGTTTAACTGCTTTTTCTTTTTTCTCAGAAGCAAACGGATTTAATTTTTGAAGTTCTTCTTTCAATTTATTTTTAGCTTCTTCTTCCTCAACTTCAACAATTTTTACAAGTTTTAATTTTTGAAGGAATTTTACCACATGTTCGGGAAGTTCGTCAAGGTATACTCCTTGACTTGGAATAATGTAGGTTTCATGTGTTTCAGGATCAGTCCAGGATACTCTAGCATTAGTAACTGGTACTATCTTGTGTATCTTCTTCATCGCCTAAAACCTCCGCTTTTATTTTTTCTATATAGTCTTGAGTATATAGTGTTTCCATTACATGAGTTGCTTCATCTTGTATTGCATAAGAATCAATATCTCTTTTTAAATATTGAACCCCATTGTACATTCCATCAAATTTGTATCCATAGATTTGACCGTAAAAATCTTTCATACAATCAACGGATAATACAGGTTCACCTTTAACAGTTACGTTAAATGATTGAGGAGATCCACATGGATCAAGTTTTATATTCACGCCATAATCAAGCGGTGCAAGTTGAACAGCTGCCAAAATCGTTTCCTCTAGATGTCTCTTTTGTTTGGCATAGTTAATAATTGTTATCATTCAGAATACTCCGAAGGGTATGGAGTTATTATGTTTGCAAAGTAATTTTCATTTTCTGGAATAAAGTAGTAGTTATCATACATTTGAGGAGAAAATGGTACATTTGGCCATTTAAATGCAAGTTCTCGATTTATTGATGGTGGGACATGATAGGAAATATCGGGACATTTATAGGGATACTTTGGAGGATATTCTTTGGATTTCCACTTAGAGTTATATTCTTCAAGTAATTTTACAACGTCTTCAAGTATAAGATTTGCATTAGAGTGATACTCAATGTTTTCGAAAGTAAAGTGAATTAACGTGGAGTACATTTTGAATTCGCTTACTGAGAAATCATCGATAATATACAATGGTAAGTATTGTATGTAACGTCTATAAACCTTTGTATGATTAATCGGATTTTCAAAGTCCTTTGTATACAAAATTCTATCTCTGAAATGATAATATGTATCTGTATACTTGTTGTAAAAGCCTACTGTGTTATGTCCAAATAAAAACTCGTAGATAAAATCAATACGTCTTACAGATTGCCATGCTTTATCAAATCTATTTGCAAATACAATGTCAAAGGTTTCTCGAAATTTAGTATGGTATTTAGGTTGCAGATATACTTTTTTAGTTACCTCAAGAATTGGAGGGCTAGCTTGTTTAAGTAACCTAATGTATCTAGGGCGTATTTTAACATTGATGTTAAAACTTTGCGCAAGCACTTTTAAAAAGCGCATGACGTTTTTGTTAAGATGAGGGCTATAACCAATGGGACGAATGAATGTAAATAGTTTACGAGTATATACTGAGTAGCAACTATAAAATATATCTCCACCGCAATTACAAGGTATATCATGCCAACGTCCATCACGTGTCTTATAACCAGGACATGGCAATCTAAAATTAATTTCCTTCCAAGGAACCCAACGATCTCCTACATTTACTTCAAAATAGTCAGTTATATTATAACGATCAGCTCCTATATCGTAACCAATTAATACCCAGTTTTTAATATTTGTGGTTACTGGAATATGATAACCATATTTATCCTTTGAACCTGTAACTGGTAAATTATATGCCCAAACGTAGATATCTGTAAAGATACGCCATTCAAATTTCATTTTGTTAATGAAATTGCTATCGAAAACCACTCCTTTAATGTTAGGAAGCATATTTAAGACAAACTTTTCGACAAATTCGTCATTTTCTTCCTCAAATTCTAAATCGAGAAAGTTATCCAAACCATCTAAGAAAATTCTATAGGTTATAAACCCTTGGTTCCAGAATTTCACAAAAAGAATTCTAAGATGACTTGGGTTGTATTTTCCATCGTTAAGAAACTCAAATTCAAATTTCATAAATTCAGCCATTCGCATAGGACGAACGTAGCGTTCAATCCTAGGATGCACATGAACTTCAGGCTCTAAACTGCAATCAATTATTTCAAATAATAAGGCGTCATCTTTTAAAAAATGTGGATAATTGAGTTTATCATCGGTTTCAAAAGAAATTGATAATGTAGTTACGCTTTTGGGATTTTCAATTAGAGAATATGCAAGAGCATTGTTATTTGAATCGCGTAAATAAAGATATAGCTGCTTAGTATAATTACTGTCATAATGGTATTCAAATTGAACTATATATTTCTTTTCAGTTTCAAATGGAAGTACTGCACTAAATGGACTAGTATCTGCCCAGATACGATAAGAAATACCTCTTCTGTCAATTTTAAATTCATTGTTTTTGCTTTGAATATCATGGAAAGTAAAGGTAATTGAAAATTCATCTAGCTTTTGTCGTTTACTAACATCAATTTTAAAAACTGGAACCTGAACCTGGGTATTGTAATTATAGTCGACAATCTTGGAATTTGATGTAACGATATAATTTCCATTTGAGTCAGTTTTAGTATTTGAGTCGTAGATAGGAGTCCAGTTACTTGGATCCGAAATATACTTAAAACAGCATTTTCCAATATTATTTGCAAAAGTTGCATCTACATTAAGCGTATCTGGTACTAGAAAGTTATAGGTAAAGCTAGATAAGGTTTCGTATTCAATATTTACGTATTTATCCCATTTTTTGCTTTCTTCAGTATTGTAGTTGTAAGGTACGTCCCAAAATAACCTTTCACGATATACTGATTCGTATTTTATAGGATGATAGTAGCATTGATTGAATATGTAGTCGTCAGTTTTTGGAAAGACTGTGATAATTGCTTCTTCCCAGGACATTTTTGGGTTATACCAATCTTCATGACATGGATTCCAAGGATACTCAATACGATATGGGACTGTTGTATAATAACTAGGTTCTACTTTTGCATCATATTCTGGAGTTTCCCAATGTTTCCAAAGACTACCTGCACAATAAATTGCAACATCAATCAAATCTGGTAGATAATCTGTAAAGTATTCGCCGTAATTATATCCGGTGATAAATTTTTGATATGCAGGAATTTCACTTTCTTTAAAATACATCTCTAAAACAACTACCCTTTCCACTTATTTCAATTCAATATCATCGCGAATTATTAAAAGCTCTCCTGCATCTTCATAGTGTAAATCTAGATATCCATTGGAGTCTAACTCAGGTTTAAATTCAGTTGTAGTTAAACTGTCATAATAATAATGTCCAAATTTTAAAAAGTAATTAAGTGTAAAGTAGGTTTCCGGAGGAATTAATTGAGGTTTATTGTAAAATGAACGTGCAACAACCTTATACTCTCCATTGTATCTATATAAAACCTCAACACCATATATCGTAATAGGAAAAGTAATGTAATATTCAAATAACTGTTTCGTTACAATTTCCCAAAGAATTCCTTTACCAAATAATGTAGTATTCCAAAACTCTACATTATCTGGCGTAAGTAGTAAACCCATATGTGTATTTTCCTCAAGAAGTAAATACTGCAAATCCATATTCTGATTTATGAATGCATTTTTAAAGTAGTCAGTTCCTGTAATTAATTTAAATGCGAAATTGGTAAGTTCATGTTTACTTAATCCTAGAATTTCATGACGTAAGAAATACTGTCCAAAATTTGTAATACGAGATAGCTTATAGCGTCCACATTTACTTTTTGTCAATTCATCCATGTAAAATTTATCTTTGAGAGGAGTTATTATTGCAAGCAATAATTTGGTTTCATCTGAGACGTTTTTAATAATAAACTCATCCATGGTAATATTTGAATCAGGAGTCGACTTTCCAAAATAAAATTCAACGCCTGGTAAATCATGATTTATTAGGTAAAACTTATCAATAAATGCATATTTTACGTCTTTAAAGTGAACTGTAATACTATAATCCTTAGGTATAAAGTAATAATCAATAAGCATATCCCCTAATGTAAATACTTCATTATCAATAAGAATTTGCTCGGCATGTCTTAATCTGACTGAGTCAGTAGATGAAAAAATCAATGAAGACGATTTTGTATTGTAGATTAATTGCAACGGAATATTTATAGTTACGTCCAAAGAAATAGACTCTGCATTTGAATCAAAATTTGTTGGACAGTAAATACGACTATTTTCAACCGTTATAGGACTTATTTTCACATATTTGTCAGTTGGTTCAAATGTTGCAAGAGAAAATGAAAGTTGCGTAACGGATTCATTTCCTAAAATACAACGTTTGAAACGATAGGAGGCTACTGAATCAAATTCCTTTTCATCTTCATCCCACTTGTAAATGCCAAGATTTATACTAGTGCTGTCAATTAGAAATTCAAAACGGCCAACATCAATAGAAATATTGGAGTCAATGATAAACTGTAAATACTCAGTTCTATCTTTTTCAAAATAGATTGAGAACCCATTAATTCCAATATTCCAGTATACTCTCCAAGAACCGGCTTCCATTATAGTATAAAACGATTCGTAACCCCAATTTTCCACTATAAAATGTATTTTTTGATAGTCGCGAAAAACGTAGTGCAACGACCATTGATCGATAACTGGAGTTTTATTGTTGTAAATATTCAGATAACCATTCGAGTCAATAAATGTAGTAGTTGTATGAAATTCAGATTCAAAATAGCGCTGCATCATGTATCCAGTTATTGTATAAGATTCAAAATAGCCTAAATCAGTTAAATTGTAGTAGAGACATTTGGTGTTTGTATCAACCGTCCAATTTGAGTCAAAATGCACGTAGTTTGAATCGAGGACTGATATTTCATAGGTTATATTAGGACAGATATCAATAATGTTGTAGCAATAGGAAAATACTGGTTCAGAATAATCTGGTCTATCAAATGCAAGATTTCTATAATCTTGTGGTTTTAAGAAGAAAGCTCTATAAACCTTTTGTTTTTTATTTAAAGCTTGAGGATCACAAGGACCAAACTTCATTAGTAAACCTCATTTGGAATCTCATCGTAAATTGTATCGTCAGACATTATAAGTGAAAATCCATAGCAACGTACCCAATTGGTACTTGTTGCAATTTTGCAACCATAATATGCTACATTCGAGTCTACCGTCTGAATTGCATTCAATGAAATTGGATCAGTTATAGGTTCATAATTGGAATCTGTAAGATATGCTTTGAAATCAATTCCACTTTTATAAACCAAGTTTTCTTCAGTTGAAACCTTTGAAATAAACTTTACGTTTTTAATACCAGTAATTGGTTTTTCAAATCTGAAAATACAATATGCCTCTGTATTATCCGTAGGTGCAAAAATTAAAGTACGCGCTAGATTTAAATATTCGATTTTATCAAATGTAACGACGTTATTTAGATTCTTAAGTAACTCAAGGAAATAAGTTTTGTTTCCTGAAGTTAAAGTATAAGTCAGACGAGTTTCTGTAAGAAGTTGATCTTTTATTAGGAATTCGTAAGGATACTCAGGAATACGCTGGGTATACAATAGATCTGGCGGATTTTCAGTTTCATCATTACTCGGAATTTCAGTACATGCGGTTCCATATCCTATAACAACAACTTTTCCTTTAGTAGGCTGCTCAAATTCAAGCTCTAAATAACCAGGATTTAATTTTGCACGCCATGGAATAATTTCTTCATCGTTTTCATTAAATACTTTATAGACAATGTCGGAACGTAGGAGCGCATGTCTCACAATCCATTTATATGCATAGTCTGAAAAGATATGCGTCTGCAATACAACGTAATTTTCTGGGGGATTGATAAAGATTTTATCAACAGGAATTTCCATATTGGAAAAGAGTGGGACAAATACAAATACGTTTAAATTTGAGAATGTATGGTAACGCCATACATAAGGAAATGCTCCTATAATTAGCAAATTATCTTCATCATCATAAATTCCAAATCCATTTACGTAAACCTCAGGTTGTCCTCTAGGTACTACTGCTTGAATGACAAGTCCATGATTATCCTTGTCATAGTAAATCTTATTTACATATCCTTCAACAGATGGAGCAGGAATATCAGTTGCTTTAAAATCAATTTCCATAATCGGATCAGTGATATGCGCAGTAGCATTTAACTTTATTTTTGCAAATTTGATTCGATAGTCATCATCAGTTAGTGAGCGATTAACTGCTTCTAACCCATACTGAGTAAAGTATGCTCTAATCATTGGAATCTAACTCCGGTTTATAATATTCTAAAAATAAGTCTTGAACTTGAGGTTCATCAAATTCTATATTCAATGTATCTTTTGCATTTGAATCGTAAGTATAGTCAGTGCTTAATTTAAGTTTATACATTTCAAGGTTAGTATCATCAATATCTTTCCAAGGATTTAATATGCGATTACTTTGTAATGAAACTCGCAATTCTTGGGTATCTGCAGATAATTTTCTAAATTGCAATACGGTAGACATTCCAAAATCACGAGTACCAGTAAAGAATCTAGTGTGACGCGTGTAACGATAAGGATGCTGCCTTACATGAATTTCATCTAAATTAGGCATATGAAATTTATCGATTAACCATGCCTTTTGCTCCCAGTAGACTACGATATTTCTAAGATGGATGCAATACATTTTAACACGTTTACCCATAGGATATAGATAGTGTCTAGGTGAGATGGGAGCAATTAAAAAGTTTCTATAAATGTAATGTCTTGGAGTATACGGACAATTGATATACCACAATGCTTTTAAATTTCCTTTTTTATATTCCGGAAGTCCTCCACCAAGCCCACCCCTTAATGGTTGCACTGGAATATATAATCCCATATCAGGCCATATGTGATAAATTTCTTCCCAATCTAAATGCTTCCAGTTATGTAATGTAAAAGGACGTCCGTCTTTGAAAAATGTTGCATCATAATATTCATCATGCATTCCAGGTAAGAATAAAGGAGCATTCTTATACATTTTTTTACCAGGAATTAAGAGATTTTTAACTTGAGAATATCTAGGTAAACAATCGTTAACCCATGGGATATGCTTTACAATTTCTTGATATGCTTTATCAGGATCGCTTGGAAGATTCTTAGTCCAACCCCAATGTGGATAGTTTTGTTTTACGTAATCAACAATTTGATTGATTCTGTAAGTTCCCCAGAATCCTAAAAATGGAGCATATATTTCTAGATAAAGTTGCCAAAATGATTCAGTACAGTATGTACCTTCCCATGCTCTTTTAATCGGATCTAGGTTTTTATAATCAGCTTTTCCAAATGTAAATGCTCTATTAATATTCCAAAAGTATGACTTTAAATCACATAAACGTTTGTGAATTTCAATATATGGAAATTCAAAAGTCAAAAGTTTTCCAGCAAAAAGCTCTATATAAATTCTCTTGAATTGGAAAATTCTATCATAGCGTGTATTGTAATATCTTGTAGATGTACTAGGAAATGGAATAATTGAACCTAATGCAGGATAAGACGGTCCTGGTAAGTCTATAAAATATGTAACATGACGATTTTTGATATCAGGAAAATCCCATAAAAATACATAACGTGTATTTTTATAATCGGTTCTACTGTACCAGAAATCCCAAGAAAATAGAAAGCGTTTATGTAGGTATTGAGTTTTTGGTGTTATAAATACTTGTTGAAATAGAGCATGTTTATCAGGTATTTCACTATATTCAAAAACCTTTCTATCAAGTTTTAAATCTTCATATTCTGAAGTGTAAACTGTAGTTCCAGCATCAAATACTCCATATTCACAAGTAAATTCATTACTTAGCGGAGCTACAAAATAAAATGAAATCTCAGATTCCATATCAAATTCAACTTCTTTACCTGTCTTAAAAACAATTGGAATTTGTAGAATTATTGGATGAATGTAGAGAATACTATGCTGGTAAAAAAGATCATGTGTAAATAGATAGCGTCTATGATAGTAGTCCAAATGTTTTAAATAGAGAAAATCGAAGGTAAATATTGCATTTGCAACATAGAGATCTTCTTTTCTTCGAGGTGCCAATGGAGAGGCATGTCTAAATTTTGCTTTGTGGAATTCATCGATAATCTCACCAATTTCTAGGAGAGTAGTTGTTTTCTTTTTAGTATTGTATGCAATATATGTACTGTCTCTAAAATAATACCAGGAATCAGTAATGCTAGTAATATACCAACGTGTAAAGTTATCATCAGAATTGTAAAATAGTCTTTCTTTAAGACGCGGAGCGTAAACTGCATGCTCGGGAATTTCATTGGAAAACCAAACTTTAGTATAATTTACAAGTGTTGTTGGTTGAATATCAATTTCATCAAGTGGAGTTAAAAAGTCCCATAAACGAGCAAGAAAATATCCATCAAGGATTATATTACTTTGACAGTTATCGCATTGAAAAGTTAATTGGCCAGATACTAATTCAGTTCCCTTTGGAACGTGATCTCTTACTCCATATGTTAAACCAGAACGACAACGAATATCAACAAATGCTTCCAACTCTGATTCTGCTTCAAAACGATCACGTTCAATTTTAGAGATTACTAATGCCTTATAGTTTCTAACAATCCAGTCAAATAAATCTGAGATATCTAAAATCATGTAGGAGTTTTGTCCAGGTTCGAGACATCTTTTAAAACAAGGGCGATCTAAATCAATGTAAATATAGGGAATACATACAAATTGATACTCAACGGAAAGTTCAAATAATTCTTGCAATACTTTTTTAAAGAGATTCATATCGACAAATGCACAAATTAGACGAGGTTGGATAACTCCATTATACACCCTTGAAAAGAGTCTATGAAAGTTAGGAAGCGAAGGACTCATGTATAAATGCGGAAAAGTAAAACGCCGATCGTATCGTCTGTTACAAAGTGAAATAAGTTTTCCTATCTTGAGCGGAGGATATGTTTTGGAATTTATAGGAACTAAACGCTGCGCTTTAAGCTTAAAAAAATGAGTAATCTGCTTATTAGGAATACCATGAAATCTAGTTAACGGGTAAATTTTTCCCCGTATATATTTTTCAACTTTTGGTAAAGGATGATATTTTTTAATACGTGGTAAATCTGGAGTATACGGATAACCATGTTGGAAGTAAGTTGTATCACCATGCATTGCCTACACTATAACTCCTTTTAACATAGAGTTTTTCTATGTTAATGTTTGGGAAAATTGCGAGTCAAAAAGCCACCCTGGGAATATCCCCAGGGTGGCTTGAATTACGCGTTAGATTCTCTAACTGCACTCATTCCAAGTCCATAAACATAGAAGCATCTATAAAGATATGTATTATCACAAATCATTGTAGTTTCAGAGTTGATATCATTTGCTCCTACTGCATATAGATATGGTAATTTTCCGTAGAATCCTCTGTTATCTCCATCTAGTTTATAGAGGTAATATTCAAAGAGATATCTATCGTAGTTAAGCATATCTAAAGCGGATGCATCAGCAAGAGTTCTCACTGCTTTGAATACATCTACTCTAACGCCTGAACCCTGATTTGTACCATAGTCTTTAGCATTAAGTCCTAAAGCTCTACCTGAGATTCTAGGGAAAACCATTGCAGATGCCCAAATAATTGCTCCTTGTTTGTAGTAGGAGTCTTGGAAAATGAAATAAGGTTTAGCCATTTCTCCAATTATAATTGGATTTGCAATGTTTCCATTTTCATCGTAAAGGGTTTGATGATGCTCTACAACAGATGCAAGAGTAATAGTAGAAGCTGTTTCATCTATAGCTACAACTAAACTCTTTTCCCAGGTATTGAAACCAGATATTGTTACATATCTGTTTACTTCAAAGATTGCTACGTTATTAACTTTAACAGTTACGTTAACTCCAGGTAAAATTTCATCTTGATTTACCCAAGTTACCGCTGGTGAATAAGATGGAATGAATTTACCAATGGTAATAAGTTTTGGAATTAAATACTCTGGAACCGCTGAAGATCCTGTACCTCTGTAGAAAATATGAAGATAGTCTGCATTCCCGTATATCCAGAAGTATCCTGGAAAAACGGATAAGTCAAACTTCTTGATTCCATAGAAAGGTAAGTTTGTTAACCCATATGTTGAAGGAGTATTGTTTGTGAAATCATAAAATTGCATTCCTTTCATATAAACAGAATCTTCACCACCGTTATACTCAATCATGTAGTACATATCATCGAGGCCACCTTCGCCTCGAGAATGTAAAACTGCATGTGAATCATCAATTATAGTAATATCCCACTCTTTTGAAAATACATTTGCAATTGCGGCTACAATTTTATCATACAAATCTCTAGCAGAAACAAATGTTCCACCATATGCAATTAAATTCATTCCCTGCGAATCCTCCTTTAAATTTTACCAAAGGCATTTTTATTTTATTATGGATTCAATTTTTTTCATAACATCGCAGATTTGACCTGAAATCTCTTTCTCTACTTTAAATAAATTTGGATCGCCATAAATTGGCTTACCTTCAATTGCCTGTTTTACATTAGGTTTATTTTCTTTGGATGCGTTTTTAGTTTCGGATTTATCAGAAGTTGCTTTTTCGTAAGCTGCATCTGTTTCGTTTATAAGCTGATGCTTTAATGCTTCGAGTATACCAATTAATGTATAGCGATCAACATTTGTTAGTATTTCAACATCGTTTCCATTAATTTTGATTTCTAATACTATATTTGGCGCTTCAACTTCCATGCATGCTACCTCCTTACGTTTCTAGTATAGTACAATTACACGAAGTTCAACTGCTTCTGTTTCATCTTCGGCAACTGCATAAATATCAGCTGCAGTATTTAAATAAAGTACTTCACCGGGTAGAAGAGGAAATCCAGTTTCAGGTGTTACATTTGGGCCACCAAGAAATGCAATCTTATTTTCATTCATATTTCTTATTACGTATGACTTTCGCGGATTTTCTGTAAGAATTTGAGGTTCAGTTTTGGCATAAATTACAAGGTTTTGCATACGCTTTGGAAATAAGTTCTCCATTAAATTTGCAATAGTAACCATTTTTATACAACCTCAAAAAGAATTATGGAATTTCGACTGGTAAGTATCGTGTATCGATTACCTTATATCTTTTACCGCTATAAATTCGTAATTCGGCTTTAGCAGTATAAGTCGTTCCTGCTTTTGGATATGCGTACCCTATATCTTTGAACTCGAAAGCATTTTCCTTTAAAGAAAATTCAGTGTAGTTATCAGGATCATTTTCATCTTTACTTGTATCAAATACTATTTTAACACGCATATCAAACCAATCAACTGGAATTGGAGTATAACCTGAGATATTAAACTTAACCAACGTATCGTAAATCCAACAGTAATCAAATCCTAGAATTTTTCCATAACCTATTGGTGAATCCTTTGGATGTATAACTTCTAAGCCTATGCTATAGCGTGTACATGCGCTATTGTCACATGCTTCAAAAGTAAGTGGAATTGTTTTAGTATTTGAATCAAAATACTGCAGATTTGCTGTTGGAAGTACAACTCCAACGTTATATTCTTCAAGGTCGTCAGATGTGTATAAAAGTAGATTATCTTCTGCAAATAATGATACTCTTACAGGAAGTCCATTTGGATTTGATACTCTATATGAAATCTTAAATGGAAATTCGGGAAGTTGAAATTCAGCTAAATCGTCATCGAAAACAACTACATGTTTAGGTTCAATATCAAAGAATTCAATTACCGGACGTTTGTAGTGATTAATGTTATTAATTCTAAGATTGATTTGATCTGTATTAAAATACACATTTACACTTGTCAAAAGATATGGAAACTCAGTATCTACGTTCTCCTGTGGTACTCTTGGTTTGATTTCAAATTCAATAGGAATGTTTCGCGTTCTTAAAGGAACTTCGTATTTTAAGGGAATACTTTGTCCATTTAAATATACATCGAATTCTCCATTCACTGCGCCTACATCAACTATAACAGATTTTGCATTTGGTGGTGGATCAATTGTAAATTTCATCTTTCCATTGTATCTGAGCCAGATAAGTGGTCCATATAGAAAACCATTTTCCAAAATGTAATCTTGCGTATTCTTTGGAAGAATAACTTTGCATACATCGTAATCAAAATTCAAAGTATTTGCGAGTGCATTATTTACTGATACAATATTATTGTAGTAAATTAGCTGACTAAATGGATCAATACCATACGTTTCAAGAAGTGTATATACATTGTCATCTTTCCACTCGGCGTAAGGGATCATTCGGGGCATTTCCCAATCATGGTAAGTTATCTTATAACGCCCTTGCTCCTGTAATATACAACCTAAGATTAAATCTTCATGCGTTAAGGATTCCTTGTCTTTCAAGTAAAACCGAATTTCTTTTGCTTCGTAATCATATTGAATTGTAACTGCATACTTTCTAGGAGTAATCGACATATACCAGGAAATTAAAAAGTCTTTAAGATTTGGAAGTAACTCCTCGTTAATAAATTGTAATGAATATGGTTTTTCGAAAACTGGATTATCTTCACAATATCCAATGTAATTTGGAGCACCTACATTGTTAATAACAATCCAATGTTTACCACCATCAAGTGAAAGCGAAAATCCTAGATTATCTGCAGGTAAAGTTCTCGCATCTGCCTCTAGATAAATTTCCTTTATATCCTTGATTTGATAGAAGTCATCAGCAATTGTAAAGACTGCAGTATGATAATTTCGATGTCGATTATCAATTAACCTTAGTCCATAAAGATTATCGGTTACCAGATTATCAGCCAATGATATATATGCCTTATATGTTTCAGGTTTACCAGATAAAGTAAATTTTGTATCCGAAACTGAAACTACACCTGCATACAATTGATTTGAATTAGTATCAAGTGAAATTACAAATCGATCCACCTGGTTTTCATCAGTAAAGTAAAATGTATTTGTGTTACTATCGTAAGTAAAAGTTGGATCCTCAATTACATTAAGATGCTGTGTAGTTATAAGCTTTACAACGTCTTTTTCTCGATCAAGTTTAACCCAGTTACGAGTATTATATAGCGATACAAGATTATCAATATCTCTGAAGTCTAATGTAATTTCTTTTTCTTCATTGCTTGGACTTAAAATTACTTTGGTTCTTAAGTATTTTATTGATGCAAATTCGTTTTCTGGTAAATTAAATCTAACTGATAATGCTGGTTTATAATCATTTAATGCAAACTCAAGAGGAGTATTTGAGTCATATAGACTTGTTAAATCAAAGTAAATAGGATCAAAGAATTCAACAACATAACCATTGTATGCAAACGTACCATTATCAACTCTAAGATAGCCTTTTGAAGTAATATCTAAACCTAGTCCCGCAAGACAAGATTTATGATAAGGATCCATTAATGCGGATAAGAAGAATCCGAAATCAACTGGGTAATCTTTTATTCTGTATAAAACTCTAAAACCAAGTTTTAAACTCTTGCTAGCATATATCATTTAATATCGACTCCATGGATTTTCGGATTATTTGTGGAACCAAAAGGTGCAGTGTAATTCATATGGACTGCTTCAATTGGAATAATTCTATCGCGATTATAAATTACTGAGAATCCATAAAAATGCCCACTTTCAAGAGGAATTAACGTAATGTTTACCTGAGTAGGTACTTCAACATTACGGAAGAAAATGATGTCATGATTATACTGATTACCAACAATCAAAATGTATTTAAATGAACATACTGGAACTATTGCTACTTCCCTACATTTATCAATAGTTAGAGTTTTTGTAATAATCATTCCAGGTTTTAAAATTTTTGGTTCATCTTCAAAGTAAGCCTTCAGATAATCCATATCGTAATTTAAAAGTGATAGCGTACCAACGTTTGTAACAATACGTTTCGTAATAGATTTCTTGAAGACTTTATATACTTCTTCATCAAGCATGTTACCAGGTGGATATAGAATGTGCATAAGAAATCTGGGCAGATGTGGTTGATAATAATAAATTCGCCATTTGATATTTGGATACCATATTAATGTAGCCAAAATCATTTTATCAAAAGTGTCTTCTTGTAAGTCTCTATAGATATCTAGGATTGTATATGGACGAGCATATATTTTGTAAATATTTGTCATGTAGTCAAACATTGGTTTACGATATGCAACGATAGATTGCATAGTATCCAGAGGACCATTGTAAAAGCATTCAAGCAGATTTAGATTAAGATAAGGCTTGTAGTATGAATATAATGAACCGTCATCAAAATTTGTCGAAAGCTTTATTTCAAATCCTGGATTCAAATATCGAATCCATTGAAAGTAGTTGTATGAATAGGAAAGTCCAATAAATGGCGCAGGAAAGATTGAAGAATATTTGAGTCCAAGTTCTGTAATTCCAAAAAACCATTGTGGAGCCTTTAGGATATCAAATTTAATTTCCAAAATTACATTTTCATTTCCAGAGTATACATATAGTCCATCATCTTTAAACTCTACAAATTCATCGCCTTTTAGAACTTTAATCATAGACTTTAATTGATCCCACTTGTAAACAAAAGGAACTAAATCATTTCGAATTACAATTGAATCAAGCTTGACATATTGTTTTTCTGGAATTTGGCGACTATTAATTAAAATACGTAACCAAAATCTAGCATTCGTATAGATATAGAAGAAATTAACAGTTTTTTGACGAAGTTCATCACGTGTATAATATTGAACAGTAAATGAATCATTTACTTTGATAAATGCCCCATCAAAGTATAAATAACCAGGGCTAAATTCGATTTTATTATTTGCAATAAGTTTCGGAGTACAATCGAAAATTGTTAAATACTTGTATGGCATAATCAGAGTAGCAATATTTCGTACATAATAATCATCAAGATAAACTTTTAAAAATTGCGCTCTACTATATTGTTGCCAACTTTGAATTTCAGTAATATAATCAGGAACTCCCATTATGCCGCAAACACTCCTTTTTCTTTTTATTTTTAACCAAAAAATTAAAGCAAGAAAAGAGGTACGCAACAGATGCAAAAACGTATCTATACGCTGTATCTTGGAAAATACAATGGATTGATTATAGAGTTCATTTTAAATAAAGTAAGTTTGGATTATGAAATACTTGTTAAAAGTAAATTTAGCAATATGGTAAGCAACTTTGTACCATGCTTTAATGAAGAGGAATATAAAGAACTCTGCAATGCTTGGAACATTGAGACTCAAACTATAAATTCTACACATTTAAGAATTTATGGACAGTATACTGGATACAATAAGGAAAATCTCGTTGCAAATGAAGAAATCATTATGTCAACGATTCAAAGCAACAATATGAAATTCAGGAATATGCTAAGCGTTTATGTATTCTCTAAAAATAATCAGTTTCTTATAATTGCCGAAAGAGTAATGGTTCCATATAAAAGCAATGTAAAAGTGTCATATTCTGTAGCTCTAGATTGCTACATTCTTGATGATACTATCGAGTATTTAGAAACAATTGCAGATTATAAAATTAGATTTCCAAAAAATTTACTTGAGAAAGTATACGAAAAATAAAAAAAAAAGTGAGTGTGGTGTAGAAAGCAATGATAGCATTTAGCCCAAAGTTTGTACATAACTTTTTTATAAACATGTATCAGTTTATTCTCAGACAGTTTGCAGAAGTATGTCCTAGAAAACCTTACCGACTCGTTGTAACAACGTATCAAAAAGCAATCCAAATGTTACATCAAAAAAGTTTAAATCAAGATATGTATGCTCTACAATATCCTTTACTTATCTTACAGCCAAATTCTTATACATTGGATGAGCAGGTGAATAATTTATGGCGCTTTGGAAATCGTATGACTGCTTATGCCTTACGTCCTCAAAAGGGAATTTTAAAATTTGGTGACTTTGAAATTCTATACACTACATTAATGTATCGAATGACGTTTGATGTCTTCTACCTTGGAGAGTCTCATTTTGAAATTATTGACGCATTAAATGCCTTTTACCGAAAATTTACGCGATATTACAAATACTTCAACAATATTCCTGGATACATATATCTTACAGACGCAATAAAAGACATCATTGCAAAATATGATATTCCAATGGATGCATTACTTGAACATCCTCAGTTTCTATTTCGTTACGAAAATAAATACAATCAGCATTTGTATATGTATTTAATGCCATACTCGATTTTCTTTAGAATTACTGATATTACCGATGGTAGTAATTATATGGGTGAACAAGAATTACCAACGTATCGTATTCAATGCGCATGTGAGTGCATGTTTAATGTACCAAATGAAATTTACTTTAGCTACCGTCCAAAGCTTGATATTATCAGACTTGAACTTGGTGTAGAAAATCAAATTGCATACTCCGATATATACTGGTACAACTACCGTCCAAGTAAATTTGGAGTTGCTTTACTTCAAGCAACTGACTTTGACGATCCATGCATACTATCTATATCTAAAAACATTCTCAAAAACTACTCACTTAATCAACTACAAATATATTACGTTGAATATCAAACTGGAAAGGAAATTATTTTAGATAACGTTGAAAAATATATCGACGATCGCCTAATTCATTTTAAAATTAAAAATGTGGATTCTAGAAAAGGTTTTCTAGAGCTTGTTTTAGTTCATCCAGATTTCGTTCCAAAAATAAAAGAAGGTAAAGCTCAGGAATTACTCGATGGATTTGAAAACTAAAATCCTAATCTACTTATATCTGCATTACGATTACGATGCTAAAGGTATTACACTATTTGGATTATACGATTATGAAGCAAGTTTATGCGCAAAATATATTTTTAAGCAATTTAATCTCAAATCATTTGCGCAAGATATAAATGCAGATCCAAAACGTTATTCCTCATATTTAGACTACGTCATTGAGGCAAGATTATTTCCAGATAATGCAAATTGTATTAAAGTGATTAATGAGGATATTCGCGTTAGAATCCTGCAGTCTCAAGAAGATCCTGATGTTTTCCTAAATTACTTTATAACACAGTACAATAATTTGCTCAAAGGAAATACACTGCAAGATTGTGACTTTGAGTTTGATAAGGCATATTTAAGTATACAAAGTTATTTACTAATTCTCAAAAAATTTGCAGAATTGCTACAAATAAAACTGCCTGAAAATTTAAATAGACTTTGTGAAGAATTATATGCATACATTGAAAACAACTGGGATAATCTTGATGATGAAACAAAAGCAAATATCTTACCAAATGTTTGCTTTTATAAGTTTGATATTCTTCAGGATTTCTCACAGCCTATTCAAATCAATTTTATGCAAAAACCACTTTTTATCGACTTTAAATCAGAGCTTCAAACCTACTTGAAATTATACCTTGAAAATCACGTATTTGATTTAGGAATCGTCGATGATAATAAACGCACTTGTCTCGATATTTTCCCAGTTGTTAAAAAAGCAACAAATGTTTTAAATGTCAATCTTTCAAAACAAGAGTTTTACTGGAAACGTTTAAACCCAACTACAAACTATGGATACTTCAAGTTTTATTATGACTTGCAATTTGATAATCTAAAGGCAATTGATTTGTATGGCAACTATCAGTATACCTTTAATAATGAGTATGAGGTTTATAGAGCAACTGAAATAGATTTAGATGAAGAAAGTGACTATTATTTATACTCGTTTTTAAAAGTACTCCAGGAAATTGGTAAAAAGCGATTAAAGAATGCATACAATGAGTTTAAAAATAGATTCCAATTGAATCTACAGGTTTCAGATTTGGATCCAGATAATTATGATAGTCGAAACCTATTGTTTGCATTAATTCTCTTTCGTATTTTCTATGAACTTGGATACTGGCAAACGCAATATGATTACAAGTATTATGAAGAGTTAGTTACCTTTTTAAAAGATCAAATTCAAAGGTTTAATTGGGTTCCAGGTTTAGTTGAACTTGGAAAAAATACTGTAAACCTCATTCATATGATTCTCTGGCTTATATTCAATGACGATGCATATTATAAGGCTTTATACAAGTGGTATTACGGAGCAAGTGAAAATCCAAGACTTTACTCTTTTCCACTCAAGTGGTTTTTATATGATACTGATACTATGATATATTACTGGCGTGAGGCTCATACAAAATATAGAATAGTTCCAAATGATGAAGGATACTGGTATATTCTACACGTTTGGGATACAATTACGAAACTCCACTTCATTACCTATAACTGCTATCCGTATCCTTGCTCATTTGCTTTACATTTATTTAAATCAACATTTCATATTTTGTATATAATGTGTACTCAGAATATCTCCAGATATATAACTGCAATTACTAGATATGGTTGGCAATTGTGGCAATGGTATTCAGCTCCATTTTCTCCATGTATTGATCCATGGTGTATACCCTGTAGAGGCTGGGATGATCCTCCACGTTATAATGGTTCTTGTCCTAAAGTATGTCCAACTCCAAATCCAGGTTTAGCTTACAAATTTTACTACGATGTAATTCGTTTGCAATCAAATGACATTAAGTATCTTTTCAATTACACATTTGATGCATTTTTAGATAGGATAACTGATAAGTTTCCTAAATGGCTACGTAAATACTATGGAATTTACGATAATTATGTGGACTATCGAATACTTGATACATTTTACGAGCATATTAAAACTATTGGGCGCGAGAGAAAGTATCAATATCTAAAGATTCAGGATCCCAGATATCCAAACAACTTTTTCAGATTTACACTTTACAATGGATTAATGGAAGTATGGGCCCAATGCCCCTGGGAGGGGCATCTATCGCTTGTATGGAATTACTATTTCAAATGCGCGTTAGAAGTTGCAAATAATCCAACTCCAAAGGTATTTGCATACTACTTCGGAGTACTAAAAGTCTTTTACAAAGCATTTTATAGCGCATATCTTGAGTTTCTATTTAACGAGGGACAACGATATTTAGATTCAATTGATAGACTAAGATATGCTGCAGAAAATTTAGCTGAAGCAATTAAACGCCGTCCTTGGTAGCAAAATGCAATTTAAATATCGGAATAAGATGACTTGGAAGAGGTTTTTTCTCAACAAGGTATTTATATATGATTTCAAGAATATTTTCGTTGAAGTTTAGTGTAAGTGTTTTACTTAAATCTAAAAGTAATTCCTCAATTAATTCATCATATATTTGCCCTTCGTTGAATGCTTGACGAATAATATTTGCAGCTTGATAATTTGAAGTGTATCCTAAGGTATCTAAAACTGCAAACAATGCAAATTTTTGTTTGTCAGTTAGTTTCTCAAGGTTTTGAAAGAGAATATCTAGATTCGGAAGTAGTAAGTTGTATGATAGCAACGAGATGTTATAGTATCCTTGTGTAGATACATTTTTCCAAATGATGTCAAGGATTTTACTTGCTTTTTCAAAATCCAATTTTGGTAGAGTTATAATTGTAGGTAAACGAGTTATATTGTTTTCTCTGATGATAGCTAGAATATCACTTGGTTTAAAATACTCTTCAAATTGAAATTCGTAATGAAATTTATCCAAACATTTTGTATTGTAAATATTCAATGCAGCAAGCATATCCTGTTTTAATTTTGGTACATTTTGACTTTCTAAAAATGAATAAACCTCTTGCCAATCCTCAGTGTCTTTAGTCTCTTGCTTTTCCTCAGCATTCAATGTATTCAAGTTATCAGATACATCTTGATCTTCAAATGTAGGAGGAGCCTGTTGCGGCTCCTCCTTATTTGACTCGCATTCATCAATTAATTTTTGAAAGCTTAATGGTAATGCATCAAAATCTGAATCTACATTAGATTCCTGGCTACTACTATTTACTGATATTAAATTTGTAGGAATTTCGGGTTCAATTTCGGGTTCTACATCATTGGAATTCTTCGGACTTACAATTTCGTTAATTTGCGGAATTTCTGGTTCCTCGGGTTTATTTACGATATTTTGAGGAATGATAGGTTCTATATTTACTGGATTTGAAATAGCCGGAATTATCGGGTTTGTATCAACAGTTGTTTGTTTTGCTTTAGCATATAATTGAAGATTTTCAAATTTCTTATCAAAATACACTTCAAGCATTTGTAGAAGAGGAGAAATTAATGTAAATTGATTTACAAGTACTGGGTAATTTGCAATATAACTAGATATCATGCTTACAAACAAGTGGAATTGTATTAAATCTATTTCAAATTCGTAGGTATTGGTTTTATTGTTACTTAAATTACGTTGCTTTAATTTGAAAAGAATATGAGAGTTTTTATGAATGCAAGATATACTTACCTCTTGATTTTTGCGATTATTCACAATAGTTAAAGTGGCATATGAGTCACTTTGATTTATGAGTTTCTGAAGCTGAATATAAAATGCATATACTTGCTCAAGGGAAGCAGTGAGCATGAATTTATCACCATGAACACTTGTATCCAAATTTGAGTACAAGCCAAAGGATAATTTTGCAGCATAATTTGGAAGCTTAATTTTTGGTTTTATAAACCAAAGTCTAACTGCAAAATACAACTTGTACTTTGAAATAAATTGTTGGAATAAAATGGGACCCTCAATGTAAATGTACTTTCCGTTTACTGTAACCATTTATCACACCTCCTTTTTTCCTCATCTTTAAAACTATTTTCTTTTTACTTTGGATAACATGGGAATTTTTTATGGGAATTTGCTCAATATTTATTTAGACGGATCTATAATTTGAGACCTTCAACGATTTTCTTGATCATTTCGTTGACAGTGAGCATCCAACGTGCAGATCCTGGAGAACCGGATGCTGTATAAGTAAATAGTGTATTGTAAATTGGTTGGATACTCAAGATGACATCAATATTTAGAAAACGTCCTTGATGTGTAAAGATTTGTAAATCACCAGGACGTAATACTTGTATTTCTGTTACAACTCCCATAGGAATATATCCATGTCCTTTGATATTAACATTCAACACCCAAGGCCAACGATACATATAAGTTCTATCTGCCCTTGGAGCACTCATAACAAGAAGCATTGTCAATGGCGTAATTACCATATCTATTAACTCTTGTCTATTTTCAATTGATGCACTTAATCTGATTTTCATATTGTATGTCATAGAACATGTAGAGTCATGCCATACTTTTGGTACGTCAACTCTTTTACCAGAAAGCAATTGTCCTGCAAAAGAATTTGCAAATTTTTGACGCAATTCGGAAGTCATAGGAATTGCACCTAATATCTTATCTAAAGTTGAACCCATAAAGGTTGCAACTTCTCCAAAAGGACCAAACATTTCCTTTAAACTTGAGGAAAGCATCTTTTTAAATGCATCCCAATTACCACCACTTAAATATGCAAAATCTCGAGCAAGTGAACCAATTGTATTATTCACTTCTTGGAATGTAGATTCTCCATAACTATTCGTAATTACGTCCTGGGCTGAGAAATGTTGTAGTGCAAATTTAAATGGAGCATGTCCTATTTTACTAGGAGATACTCCTGCATAACTAAGTATCTGCATTACAATTGATAGGAATTTTGATGAATAGTCAACAAAGTCCCAAGCGTTAAGCATTGATGAGGATCCATTGTATTTCATTTCTCCTACAAAGATTTCAGCTACAACAAAATTATTATCCCACTTAAATGGAATTTGCTCTCCCAACACCTGTAGCTCTACAATTTCTGGAAGTCCATATATTACCTCTTGTAATGGAATTTGAGAGTAATTGGTAGATGCCTTTGTAAGAACATCAGGTTGTGCTAAGATGTTTTCAGTTGGACTTTGCGTTGCTGCATGTGCTCTTGGAATTGATGGTAAAAGCGTATTACTACCGGGTAAATCAGGAGATCCGTAGGTAGTATTCGTATCAGGAGTGTTGTAAGCACTAGTATCTGTAGCAGAACTTGAAGCACTTGGTGAACCATGCGTTGGTTCAGTCTTAGTAGGAATAATTTTTAAATCGGGACTTGGAATAGCACTTAACATTGGACCTGTTGTAGCATATTCAGAAAGCGGTTTATCGTTTAGATACACCTGTTTATTTAAAAGCGATATGTTTTCAGGCGAAGGTAAAACATTTTGGAGCATTTGAATTAGAGAATCGGGAATATTAGGATTCTGTAGGATTTGCTCGTTGAAATCTGTATTATAGCGTTGCAAATTTGATTTGTATTGTGCAAGTGTATTATCAAGCATTGAAGACAAACTGTTTATTTGGCTATCCAATTGAGATAGAATTGGAGCTATATAGGGACTTAGATTTGGATCATCGACATATTTTTCTAAAGTCTCTTTTGCATTTTTTAGCAAATCCAGTTTTGTTTGAGTAATTTTTGCATCAACAGCCAATTGTAATAGATTGTCGTATTCATTATGGAGATCAGTTCCTGGAGGATAAGGATTATATTTTGGAAAGGATATCGAGTCGAGTTCTTCAAGTGCTTTATCAACCGAGTCGATATATTGATTAAATTGGGCGAGCTTTTCATAAGTTTTAAATGTAGAATCGTATTTATTTAAAACATCATCTAATTTTGATTTAAGCTGAGATTTTTCTTGCTCGAGAGATTTAAGTTGTGACTGTAATTCATTGTAATAATCAGTGTTTGTAAGATTACGCGCTTTCAGCACTTGGAGCTGATCATTAATTGCATTAATCCTGGTATCGTAATCATCAATCATTGATTGTAAGCTTGCTGTCTCTTGTTTGAATGCACTGAGTTTTGCTTTAAGTGCATCTAGTGTAAGCTGAAGCATAACCACCTGCCTATGGATTTAAATTAACAAATGCATTTATTAGAAAGTCATAAAAAGTATTCGGAATTAGTTTTGTTTTATACATATCCTTTATTTTGTATTTTAAGGTGGAAATAAAGAATTTATCAACAATTTCGTCTATATTCAGGTAACGCGCAAAGATGTAGCTGTGATAGGGAATGTAGCTCAACAAATACCAAAATTCAAAATCAGAATCGCATAATGCATTAAGACTTTCAACATCTATAAAACTTGCAAGATAAGTTTTATCACATTTTTGATGAAGACTTGCGAAAAACTTATCGTTATACAAAATTGTTGGATCTTTTATAAAATACTTGAATGAATTTGGTAAAATTCGAATCTGCTCGGTAAGTGAAAGATTGTAGATAATTAATGCTTCTGGGATAAGGGTTGAAAGATATGTTTGATACTCTATAATTTGAATGATATCTAAAAGTGTAAGTATTTTTGGCTTCAAGTAGTATTTATTATCAATTACATCAAGATAAGTGTAATCTGGGAATAAATCTAAAATCGAAATGTTATGCATGAAAATTCCAAAAATTTTCTTCCACTTTGAAAAATCATAGACAGTTTCAAGATTTGCAAATTCTCTTGATGAGAAATACTCAAGAGAATATCCCGCTTGTCGCCATCTATAAATTACTTGATTGTCAATTTGACTTAAATACGCATCTTTATTTACAAAGATTTTTCGTAGCATAGGGTATATCTTATACTTCTCATTGTTTGTATAGTAGAAGACATTATCATTTTTCAAAAGCTCATCAATATAAAGTTGTACTAGGAAAGCTTTATTGAAAACATACTGAATTTGCGATACATCTAAGGATTGACAAACAACTGGAATCTTCCTTGCAATAGATGCATAAATTACATCGCGAATATTTACAGGTTTTGTGTAATCATCGTATATAAGAAATTGGAGAAAACTTTTGTTTTTGTACGTTGGTAAATCAAAGAAAAATGAACTTAAAGCAAGCCATGTAAAGTATAGTTTAAATTGATATCCGTAAATTGGGAAAGTTTTGTCGAGAACTGCTTCAAATAGCATGTGTATAAAATCATGATATTCATTTGGAAATTGCTTGATGAATACATCGAGAAAATAATTAATGTGATTAATTAATTGACGAGTGATATTTTCGGCAAAATTCTTGAAGTTATGAGTGAAAAAGTAATACATTGTAAATATAAAATCCAAGTATGTGATAAATTGGTATAGATGTTTTCTAAGGAAGGCAACAAGTTGGGAACGATAGTGTTTCCAGAAATTATTTTTGTTATAGATGAATGTATTGTTATATTGTGATAAGTCAAAGTAGTATGCATAGGATTTAGCTTCGTTTTCAAATTTTACCTTTTGGAAACCTGAAAGTAAATCTGATAGCTCCTTAATTACATCGAATTCATAAAACGAAATATCAATTTCGTTAATAAGCTTATCAATGCGTTCTATTGCCTTTTTATACTGTTGTAAAAACTGACGATTACCTGTTTCTAAAAATGAAATAAATGTATCAAGAGAAATAGAATTTGCAAGTAATGCTAAAAATTTATTACGATATATCGAGTAGAGATATTCTTTTATTTTCCGCGTAAAAATTTTTACATTGATTTTGTATTTTTCAAGTAGTTGTGAAACATGTGGATTCTGAAACATTTCCATCAAAGTATTATAATATGCGCTAGCGATTGCTTTTGCACCATAATCCGCTAGATTCTCAATGAATTTTGTAGTTAGTAATTCTTTGTATCGAGATATTATTCTTTGGAATAACTCGCGATTAAATGTAAAATGGCTTTGGAGATATTTGAAATGAAAATCGTTGTTTATTTTACTTGCATAAATGTTGGAGTCAATCGATAAATTCAACTTATCGGTAAGATAAATTGTAAAGCTTTCATCATACTGCAATTGAAGATAGTATTTATAATACTCCAGTGCATTGTAAAAGATATTGCTAATTGCAGGAAGTGAAGATGCATCTATATCAAAATTAAATTTCCTTTCAAACGGTAGCTGTAGATATACATTAGCAAAATCTATGAATTTTTCAACGTCAGTATCATACTGTCCATCTAGTAGCTTTTTAACTATTGATGCATAGTATGAAGTTTGTTTTGTACCTACAAAGTAGGAGACAAACTCATTATAATCAACGGAACTCAAAAATTTTGCCTGATGCTTTAAAAAATGAATCATAAAAATTTGAATGTAGTCCAAAAATGAAATTGATGTAAAGTCTGCAAATTTTGATACACATTCCCAGTAATGAGATGCAATTAAGTCAGTATCCAATTTATTACCTAATACTTCGGTTAAAAGCTCATTAAATAGCACTACGAAAAATTCTTGTAATGTAATTCTCTTAAAAAACTGATTATGTTTTGAATACACGTTATACAAGTTTCCATTGGCAAGTAAAAATTTGAAGGACGTTATGAATTTACGAAAATACTGGGCATATTGTTTGATTAAGTAGGTTGGTATACGATTTTCTAAATCATTTTTATGAATTACGTATCTGAATAAAAAGTAGCAGAAATCATCCAGATTCTCAATGTATTTTAAATTGAGTAGAAAGATCCATAGGTATATGAGAAATGGGAGAGTGAGTGAGAATTTTCTATCGTAATTATCGAGATATTGTTGGATAAATTGTTTTTGCATATCTAAGATTCGAGCATTTAAATAATCCTCAAATAAGCTTTCATTAGGATCGCCTTCAAAGAAAGATTTCTCATCAAATGGAAATAATAGGCGTTTTAAAGCTTTCTCAAATACCATATTAGCAAGAATCCTCCGTTACTCGATATATATGTTGGAGTTTAATTTCAATGTCATTTACATCTTGAATAGATATATATTCTGGCACATATTCTTTTTGATTTGCAACATCATCAAGCTTATATCTATAGACTATATCAAATGGTAAACTAATATTTACTACCTCTACAACTCCAGGATATTTCAATAGAATGCTTCTAATTTCATCGCGATATATTGATGCATCAAAACCTGATTTAGTTTTCATAAATTCAAACAGGTCGTTTTTAATAGTATCCAAGAGTGAAACTTTGAAATTACGATCAATTAAAAGCGTAACGGTAAGTTTTAAGGGTAATTCAATATTTGTACTATCGATTACCTGAGGATCATATGTAATTGGTGAGCGATAAGAGTTAAAGCGTATATTTGAAATGTAACCCCAGGTTTTTGCAAATCTAAGGATACATTGTGTTGAAAATGGTAGTTTGCTATATGCGTTAGAGTAGAGTTTATCAAACGTTGCGTAAATTGTTTCAAAGCTATTTGTTGCAGTTAGAGTATAGTAGTCTCCAATTTCTAGAATTGGTACTCCATAAATTGTATATGCCTTCTGACTAGGAATATTTTTTAAGTCAGCTGGGATTTTAAATGCTTCAATATAAATGCTAGGATCAATATTTAAAACTTTAACTAAAGCTACTTCTTTGTATTCTTTTAGCTCAATTTTTGGATATTGCACTCTTAATCTACCGGCATAAAAACTTTCAACGTTTCCTTTATATACATTACCAATAATTGTAACGGTAGTTCCTTGCCCTTCAACAACAGGGATCATTTTGTTGGTTTTTCTATCAAACAAATAAGTATTCTCAGCCTGATATAGATAATACTCTTTAGATTCCTCAAGGGAATAATTTGAGTCAAGTACAATATATTGCTTTTGTGCATACTCATAATTGGTTGTAATTAGATAATGCGTATAGTTATCTGGATCAAATTTCATGTCAGAGTATACTGAAATTTCCTCAGGTTCATTGTTTGTGAAAAATAAAAAGCATTTATCTGGTTTAATTGTTGGATCGGTACTGTAAATATTATATTGCAACTGTAGATAGGATACTGTATATTCATCGACATAGCTCCAAATATATGGGAATTCGTAGATATATTGGATATTATCAATGTATGCGGATACAAGTTGTTCTCCCTTATAGAAAATCAAGCATTGCCATTTATATCTTACTTTTTCCTTTAAAAGATTTGATGGAATTGTAAAGTTTATGTAGATAAAACCATTTGGATCAAAAGATATATTGTAGTCAGAATTATCCAATTGCGTAATTAACTCACCCGTGTCTTGATTATAGAGTGCTAAATGAATTTCAAGATCATCTTGATAATTTTCCTCGCTTAAATCTAATGAGAAAAATTGTAAAGTTAATTGATGTTGATAGTATCCCTGATTATATTGGATTGCCAGAGTTGAAGGTTGGATTAATGAAACTCCATCCGTTTCAGAAGGTTTGGAAATTAGAAAATGCCATGGTAATGAAATACCATGTAAATATCGATAATACTTGAAGATTTTAAGCTTACTATCGTAACGTAATGCAAACGGTATTACTCCAGATTCGTTAAATTGAATGTAGTTAGGAGTATCTGTAAAGAGCGAGGAGTCTATAAATGAAGCTCTATTATATTTTTTGTCAAATGTATATACAATTGATCCCTGAGGAATTTCTGTTTGTAGTACATTTTTTAGTGTAATTGTATTAGTTTTAAGCGGTTTGAAATTGTAGTATAAAACTGGATATAAAGTGGTTTGCAAAGTTAACGCGTAATTCCAAGTTGCAGTTACATCATCGTAATTAAGAATTTTTGCAATATTTTCAAAGTCATTTACTGAGATAATTCTGTCTTTGGAGTAAAAATATAATAATGCATTTCGTTTAACTGAAAAGACATCTTCCTCGTCTTTTCCATTTGTAAATGCATAGTTTTTACAAAAAGTATCGTGAATTTCGCCGGTAAGTAAGTTTGTACATGTAGTTGCAAGTTGTAGAGAATTTTCGGGACAGTTACCTTTAGATCCTCGAGTATAATAAACATGGATTTCAACAGTGTCCCCAGGTTTAACTCTTTTGCCAAATACTCCGTTTGAGAATACAAAGAGACATGTTGTATCAAGTTCTTCTACTACATAACAGTACTCATTTGGATTTGCATATGTAATATCCTCAACCTCATTTATAAGTTGGCCGTTTACATATACTTTATACTGAGTTACATAATAATCAGGTTTCCTTAATACGAGACGGTAAAAGTCTCCTTCCGCATAATCGGTTACAGTAAATTCATGTTTATCAAATTCTTCTTGAACTACTTCAATATTTGCTACAATATATGTATTTCCATCAATATGCTGAAATTGTCCAGTACCTAAAAACCAGTTTTCATTTTCATCAATATAGTAAACAACGAGACTTTTATCACCTGCATAATACTTTATAACGTAGGTGTATTTTGGATAGTAAACAGTATTTCCATATGTAAAATAATGCTCACTTGGAGAAATAACGGTTTCGAAATCTTGACTAGGATCAATGTTTATGTAAAACGATACAGTTCCCGATGCAGGAACAGCTCTTTTACGTTTATATCCAAGTAGTCGTGCATTTCTAAGAATATTATCAGGAATTGTTGCAGTTAGAAGATTTGTTTCATTAAAAAGGTATGCCAAGTAAAATAAAACGTTTTGATCAGCAAGTGCAATGATATGCGCGAGAATTGAGATAAATGAAGAAGGACTTCTATCAATCTTTTGGCCAATAGCTTTCTCAAAGTTATCCAGAATGTTTTCTTTTATCTGCTCAATATATGGTGTAAAATTCATCTAGTATACCCCATTGAAAAAGTTTTTATACTAAAAAAGTAGTTCAGCGAGTAAAAATAGGTAGGCCTGGAAGCTTCCAGGCCTACACAATGTATCAAAATTAAGATGCAGTTGTTCCTCCACCAACCTTGTCCCCTTGATCGGATTCAATTGCAAGCATTTGATCGTATCTTGCTTTAAGATAGTTGTTTGTACAATGGGTTACTGTTTTTGGGTAGAAGAAGAATCTATCATAAGATAAGGTTAAAGAAAGCATTACTTTGTCATTTGTTGCAATATCGTTAGAAATATTGATTGGTAAGTTTGTTGGCCAGATTCCTAAAAATTCAATTGCAAAGATGATTCTGTCAATATTTGGATCTGTTAAAAACCACCAACATTGTCCTTTATATAAGTCTTGAGCATAAGGAGAGGAAGTAGAAGCTGGTTGATTTAAACCTTTAACTCTTGCAGCTCCAGATCTCATGGATCTTAATTGGAAGAACCACTGTCTAATAACAGACATTACTCTACCGTTGAAAGTTTCCCAGAACTCAACGGTAAATGTTTTATCTACTTCAAGTCTTCCAGGAACAGAGTTCCAAGTTCCACCTAATCCATCAATAGTAACTTGAGTAATTGTTGGTTGTGGAATATCGATTTTTGTGTTAAATACGTTGAAGATGTTATCTGCAATATCTTTTGTAATTTTACCGTGAGAATCGTCTTGGTTGTCAGTAAAGATAGTTTTTGGTAGGTTCCAGGTTATGAAGAAATAACCGGAAACAAGAGGTTCATCTTCATATTGCAATCCGTCTCTTACTAAAATCCTGTTAAAAATGTTGTTTAAGGAATTAAAATTACTAACTCCTAAAGCAGTTGTATCACCGTAAAGTTTCATGACTCAAAATTCCTCCCTTTTCAGGATCCAGAGTTACTGTTCTTTTTTATAGATATCCATGACATATAAAGTAGAAAGTAGATTTTGACATCTGTTTTCTAATTCTTCATCTGAAAAGATAAAATCAACTGATAATTGTTGTGTAAATGTATATAGCTCAACGTTTCCAGTATCTATTGTAAAAATATCTAAAGGTACGTTTACAGGCCATACTCCTATTAAAGCAATTGCAAAAGTAACTGTATGTACCTGTGGATCAGTTGTGAATAAAACCATATTCGCTTTATATTTTGCTTTGTATCCGGAACCATAACTTTCAACTAATCCTGGAGTTGCATTTGAGTATATATCATAGCTAATAGGCCTTATTGCTTGATGCCATGCTCTAAAAAATTTTGTAAGTGACATGTATTGTGAATCAATGAAGCGAATTGTAATGTTAGTAGTTTGCTGAATTTTACCAGGCGTTTTGATTTGCAGAAATCCATCCCATGTTGTAATATCTAAAGTCCAATCACCTAACGTTACCGAGCGTATTAACGTTGCAACAGCATTTTGTTGATCTTGTACATTCACCAAATCATAGTTAGATAGAAAAGTTTGAGAAATAGGAGGTAGATGTTCAATCCATGCAAAAAAGTATCCGGCTACTGCAGGTTCAAATTGATATTGCGGTTCATAGTTTCCATTGACATTATACCAATCAACACCACCTTGTCTAGTTAAGACATTTTTAAATACATTCGGCATTGAGGCACCTATTACACGTAGTAATAAAAGCTCCCAGGGGTTAACCCCTGGGAGCTAAATTCACAATATTCAATTTTTTGGATTACTTGATAATGAAGTCGAGAAGAATTTTTTCCAATGGTCTTACAGGTACAAGTAAAATTGTAGCATGAGCCATCTTTTGTTTCTTTTCGTATTCTGTAGCTCCAACAGTTACGTTGAATAGCTCTAAACCGCGTCTTGCTTGAATTTCTGCAAGGAATGATCTAATTCCAGCTTCAATTTGTTGCCATGTAATTGGATCGTTTTGTTCAAAAATGAAGTATTCACAGAATTTTCTTAAGGATTTTGCAATATATAATACAAGTCTTGCAATGTTTACGTTTTGTAATGCAGATGGTTTTCTTTGAGAGGTTAAGTTACCCCAAACTACATAAGTTCCCATTCTTTTTGTAAGTGGGTTGATTTGATTGAGGTACCATCTATCTAAGTCTGCATTTTTAACTACGTATTGTAATTCGAGACATTGGAATGTACCTCTGTTAAATCCTGCAGGAGCAAACCATAATTCACCCATCTTATCACTTCTTGGAATTACGTAAGCCATATGATAAGATGGAGCTACCCATAATTCTTTTCCTTCATGTTCACTATAGATTTTGGAATATGGTGCATAAATTGCTGCTTGCCAGTGGTTGAAGGATGCCATTTCATTATTTCTGATAGTTACTGCTTCATCAGGATCTTTAGATCTAGGTAAGTCAATTACTGCAAAACAGTCTCCTCTTGTTAAAACGTAGTCGAGTATTTTAAGTTTGATGTTAAGAGGATACCCTGCGTCAAAGATTAAGGAAATGTCGTTATCGTAAATATCTACAACTCTATCATCAAAATATCCAGAAAGTGCGTAGTTCATTGCATTTGCAAATACAACTTGATCAAGTCTACCTTTTTCGTCGTATAATGCTCCAAATGAACCGTTTCTAAGTTCAATAAGTACTCTCTCGTTAGGGAATGGAGATCCTGGATTGTATTCATAAAATGGCTCTAATACTCTATCAATAATTCTCTTGTTTGGATCCTTAGGATCTGGAGTTTCAACAGCCCATTTTAAATTATCAGCGTTTACTTGAATTCTTACGTATTTAGAGTATTTATTAAGTACATAACCGATGTAGATGGATTCTCCAGAGTAGTCTGTATCTTTTGGATCGAAGGATACTACAAATGGACCTTCAATTGGAGAAAGTGTATTTGTTGTATCATCATATCTAAATACAGTAACTTTGTAATAACCTGGATTTGTTACATCTGGTATAATTCCAATTCTAAGTGAGTTATACCAAGGTCCTCTTCCAACCCCGTAAATTACAAATAGTGGTTTGAAAGAGTCTGCAGCTGGATTAAAGTTATACCAGTAAGAAGATGGATCTGTATAACCAGGGAAATATTTATCAGTAAATCCGTTGCTTGGATCTAAGATTGCGTCGATTTTGAGTTCTTCCCAGTTGGTTTCAGTTAAAAGTGCAGGAATTGTTGTATCAGTTTTTACAATAAGTGGGTTGTATTCTAAGTCGATATCGTCAGTTCTAATTGTAGTTGCAGAAATGGATTTTGTAACATATCCAAATTGTTCATCTAAGTCGAGTGTTGCATCTGGATCTTCTGGTACTCCATAAAGTGGATCAAAGTATCTTACAAATGGAGCAACTCTGTCAAGATTTCCATTTGAGTCAGTTTGATATACTACACCTAAAGTCATATGAGCAAAAGTAGGTGCTGGAAGAACTTCACCGCTCACTACAGGGTGAGCATAGTCTTCAGGAATATTTTCTTGAACTGGTAATACTCTCATTACGTAAAGCCAGGTAGATGCCTTCTTATAGTTGATAGCGTTATATAGTCCTTGTCCGTATTTATGGAGGTTTGGTTCTCCAAAGTATACAGGTAAATCAATGCTTGATGCAAATAACATTACGTTATCTTCACCACGTTCACTTAAAAATGGAATAAACCCTATTGTACCTGGAATCTCTTGTAAATATGTTGATAAATCTGTAATTCGTACGTAAACACCTGGGGATATCATATCCATATTATATGCGCCTCCACTTCTACGTATTCAAACTAAAATTCTAATTGTATGTCAAATTAGAATCTTACACGCCATGTTAATTCAATTGCAATTGAATCATTCTTTGGAATTGGCTCAGGCTCAATAAGTCTAGAGAATAATACAATTGGATATCCAGTAATGTCATCGGGATAAGCCATAAATAATCCCCATTCACCAATTGACGTTGCAATTGTTGGATCGTAAGAAATATCGTCAGTTTCTACTTTTATTTGGAATTCAGTTATAACTGGTCCTAAAGTATCATCTGTTACAATTTGATAAGTTCCAATGCGTTTGTAGATATATCCTAAATCGGGCATTTCGGGATCTTTGTAGTAAATTGAAGTATCAATTGAAGTATCGTCAGATGCTTTAAATGGTAATGGAGAAATTAATTTTGTTAAAGTATATGCAGATGCGGTAGTAACTGTACTTTCGCTACTTGATGTTTCTGTACTTGTAGTATTTGTTGTAGTGGAACTCGCATTTGAATCAGTTGTAGTATCGCTTGAAGTAGATGAACTTGATGAATCTGATGAAGATAATAATACTTGCGAAGAATTATCAGTACCTGCTCCAAATAAAATGATTCTGTAGTTGTCTGCTTTTTCCCAAACAGTTGGAGGTACTAGAGAATTTGCAGGTTGAGTTAATGGCCCAGGGGTAAACTTCACTAATGCTAATTCATTTGCTACTTGTACAATTAAGTTCTTTTCATGTCTTACATCTAAGAGTTTTCCGTTTTCATATATTTTTCTAATAACTTCGCCTTTAAAATACATAGCATTCCTCCTAATAACTGTTAGATTCTGGTTCGTGTATAAGTTACTTCCTTTAAAAGAGTTCCATTTGAATCAAAAGTTTTAATACTATAGTCAACGCTCATATCTTTAAACAATCCAAACTCTTCAAATAAAATCCAGTCGCTATACTCTCCCAAAATAATATCTTCGTAAATTGTATTAAACGATTGACACTTTGTATTATCAATTGCACTAGAATCTGGCTTTACACCATCTAGAGTCCAGTTGTATACAAATTTAGATTGATCGTAATAAATTACCCCGGTGTAAGGAAGATAACAAATGATGCGATCTAAATATGCGTAAAAAGTATTGTTGTATTTCTCAATTAGTTTTTCGCAATGTTCTTGAAGGGGAAGTCTTTCAAATGGGTAAATTAAAATAGTTAAAGCTCTTTGTAAATCCGTAATGTTCAAAGTTTCAAATACCGACTCAAATTGCAAATATATAGACTCGTCGGAATAAAAAGTTACATAATATGGAAAAATCTTACGATAAATTTGCAAGAAACTAGCAATTGACTCTTTAAAATTATAGTAGTTCGTAAGAAGACATTTTTCGTATTTAAGTTGAATTAAATAGTAGTTTATCGCGTCAATTAATGTGGCAATGAATTTAAAACACTCACTTTCTGGAAACTGTTTTACTACATATGTGTAATATGCTATGTTTACGGTAATGAGATACAAGTCGTAATTGATTTCTTTTAACAACTCAAAGTTGGTAAAAACTTCAAATTCTTCTTTATGAGTTTTGGTTAAATCAACAGTATAATAACTAACAAACTCATTAAACTTTTCCGTTAGATTTTCTTCAAATCCTAATTGTGTAGTATACCTATCGTAAAATGTAGTTGCGGCGAAATACGCCGCATGCTCTAAAATCTTAAAACCTTTACATTCTTCATAAAACTTGCTTGCAAATTTTTCAAGTAATGGATCAAGCTCTACATGTTCTTGCAAATAAGTACGAAAATCTAAATATTCGAAAATACGTTGTTTTACATATTCAACGCATAATTGAACTACTTTATCTCTAATCTCTGGAGTTGTAAAGTAGCCAGCATATGTATATTTAATGTACTCCGAAATTAAATACTCATTGTCTTCAGTTAGTAGTAAAAATTGCTGAAAATCGACATTTACGCCTATCAAATGTAAAATAAACTGACGAGCCAAATAAATTTCTAAAAACGAGTAGAGTTCGTTTGTTTCTGTAAAAGGCTGTAAAGTTTTCTCTAGTATACCGTGGCGTTTATAGTTGTAGTATGCAACATATGCCAATGTATTGAGAAAAAATAACTCCGTACGGATTTCTTTTACATACTCAATTTTCCCGATAAAGTATAAGGATGTAAATGTAGGTACTGTTAGTTGCTCGATAACCTTAGGATCCAAGCGAAGTCTTTTTAAAACGGTGTTTGTATCAAGTAGCAAACCAGTATCTTTTGTTACAAACGTTATTGGATCTTTGTTAACTAAAACAACTTGATCACATATCAATTGATAGACTTTTAAAATTGACAGGATATTTTCTATAAGCTCATTAATTGCAAGCCTTGAAAATAGATGTCTAATTTGATAAACCATTCGTTGTTGTAAGATATCAACTGCTTCAACATCAAAAAGGTAATCAATGTATAAAAATGACATAGTTTTGAGAAAGTTTTTACCTGTTAAATAGGAAGGCTCAAAATAGGATGTCGCATAATTTATAATACCAACACTTCGTTTTGCAAGAAATTCTGCTAAAACATTTGCAAACTTAAAGGATTTGTAGTATTCAGGATATTGTGATAGGATAAAATCAAGAGTTAACGAGGAATCAGCATTATTAACGTAATCGATATACTGTTTGATAAAAGTATCAGTAGTTAATGCCATCTACTACCTTGGATTTTTTAATAGCGTATCTAAATATTGAAATGCATAATATGTACATGCAAGTAAGTAGAATTTATCATTGCTTGTCAATGATGGTATTTGTCCATCTTTAGTTGCCTGTATTTTACGATCTTCCAAGTACTGCTTAAAGGTTAAAGCATTTGGATCATCACTTGGTAATCCCCTAAGAATCAAGATACATGGATTTAATGAGTCATAGCTTAAAAGTTGGAAATTATTGTACATGTATTTTGCAAGTAATATATTCCAGATTACTTTGTATTGCTCATATAAATATGCAAGTACATTGTTAACGCATTCATCAACCTGCATATCTAAAGCCTTTAGACATGTGTCGAGAAAATTTAAAAATGCCGTATATCGTTTGAACTTGGACTCTTCAAAAAAGTACCAAACGTCATAGTTTAAAATGTACTTTTTATCTACACGTTCAAAAATTTTAGATATTTCGTATTTATCAACCTGTAGAGTTAGACGGTAGAAACGTAATGGAGCTTTTTCAAAGAAATTTGAAATTTGAATATTTACTACTTTAAACAAGCGATTATGATTAACGCTTGTGAAAGCAATCTTATCAGCATTTGTAGGCTCAATACCAAAATGAGATGGAAAAACTATGTTAATTTCATCTTGACGGAAAATTACTCCAGTTTCATTTGCTTCTTGAGTTTTTGTGTATCCAGAATCAATCATATATACTGGTAAGTCTACAAATTGTAAATAGCGCAAGCTTGAGTAGGAGTCGAGTTCATGAGAATATAGTGAAGTTTGAGTTGTTAGGTTAGGTTGCATTTGCGCTTGGAAATACTGACATTTAATAGGAGCTGGAAATGCACTATAAATCAAATGCAATGCTTTTAAATAGTCTAGTTGATAATCAAGTGGATTGAAAATCATATTTTAGAGTACCCCGAGTACTTTTTCGATATTTAGTATAGATACGTATTTGTCAGCAATTTTCAAAAGGATTCGATAAGTTAAATCCTTTGTTTTTAACTTCAGCGTAATTTCAGCATATAATTCTTTATTTTCAATGCGCTTTACAATTACATTTACTAAGTCAAAAATTTGACTTTGTGATAATGCATAAGTCAAATCGGATTCAAGTTGTTTTCGTAGTAAGTCATCTAGATTGTCAAATACTCTATTTAAAACTTCGGAACCGAAAAGACGATCGTAAATTTTAGCACCCTTTGGATATGTAAGTAGAGTTAAAATATCCCTTACGATAAATTGAGTATAATCAGTAAGACATTGCAAATCTACTGCATTTGGTTGAATGAAAGGCTGAAGATCTATCATTCTTTCTTAGGAATTCTCCTTTCAAATTTCTTGAAGTGATTTGATACGGTTTCAACTTGCGATAGCTTTCTTTGTATATCGCTTACATCTTCACCAGCTTCAAGTGTACCATCTTGTAAAAGAATGTACCGATCTGCCATTTTAGAAGCAATGAATTTAAACTGTTTTTCAAATTTGTAAATTTTCTCCATAATTTTAACAATTTTCTTTCGCGGAAGCTTATATAGAAACGTAGGATCCACTCCCAAAAAGTATAAAACTTCTGCAAATAAAGTAGTTTCAAAATTCTTAAGATCCTGGACGAAAAAGATTTATAACAGTGGATTTTAGATCCCCCTGTAACGCATGATTACAATTTTTACAATTTGCCTTAAACTCCATCTTTAAGTAGTATTTGTTTAAAGGTGCCCAAGAGTTTACCTTTTCCAAGATTTCAGCATCAAATTCAGCGATAACTTTAACTAATTCCATTATGGTATCTAAGAAATTTGGATCTTCTTGATTCCAGCTAATTGTAACAGATTCGCCAGTAGATATCTGTTTTACCCCATCAATAATTAAGCATTGAAGTAATGCAGTTGTAATTAGAGGTAAATTGATTTCGGTTATATTGTATTTAGGCCAAAGGCTTTTATCTGACGAAAGCGTACCTATAATGTCATTTATTATAATAGCTTTCTTATAATTTGGGAAGGATACACTGATTTCGATATCTCTTTCGGGGAGTGAAATTACGGATTTTGCATCGAAAATTGGCTCATTGTTTTGATTTACTTTTATATCGGTTATCAAATTTTCAAAGGGTATTGAATATGTATTTTCTTTTTTACAATTGGGACAAGTTACTGAAAAACTCAATTTCTTTTCGGGTACGGTTAATATTGCAATTCCAAGTACGATTGCGGCAAGATCATCATCAATTGTATGGGTTAAAAAGTACTCAAAGTCATTTTTATAAACTTCTTTGTTTTCGATGCAATTGTAAATTGCATGAAGATATAAATAGGATGCTTGTTTGTTGTACATAGTAACGGATTCACGCAATGCTATTTCTTCTTTGAATGTGAGACCACGTACGAGTACCTTTTTTCCAAAAACCGGAGTTATAACTTCGTAAGTAGGATGTTTTACTTTAATAGGCATTACTAGTACCCTCCTTTTTCTACTAATTTTACATTAAACAAACTTTAACGGTTTCAGTTTCATATTCTTGCAATTTTGTAAGAATATCATATTCGCTAGTTTTAATCACAATGTTTTTAAAGCGCGCAGTAAATATGTCTATAAAGAATTGCACGTAATCAATCTCAAATGTTTTCTTAAAGTATAAAAATGATGGTCCAATATAGATGACGGATAGATTACTAATGTAAAAGTCAAAATTCACAGTGCAATAGAAGTAGAATTCTGCAAGGTAGAAAATGTATGTAACAAGTGTATCTAAAAAATCAATATCTGTAAGTTTATGGCGTTCCTGCTCTAGATGTTTGAATACTAGTTGAAATGGTTTTAGATATAATTCCTCAACATGCTCCTTAAAAATATCTGACTCAAAACCACATTTTTCAAGAATAGTGCGAATCTGTTTACATACAAATTCACACAGTCGTATAAAAATGGAAGACTGAGCATACTCACATTCATTCCAAATATGACCATTGTAATATACAATAAGTCGGCTTAAAATATCGTATATGTTAATAAGTTGCTGTAGCAGAGTATAAACTATTGCGTACGTATTCTCTTTAAACTTATGATCAAATGCAATTAAAGACTCGAAAATTTTTGAGCGAAATTTATACAAGTCCGCTTTATGCGTATCAATTTTCACAAATAATCTGAATAACCTAAATGAGTCAAACTTTAATAGTAATTCGGATTGATTAACTGATTTGATTTCTAATTCCTTAAGGACGTAGTAAAAATCCCCAGGATCCCTACATAAATTACAATCTACCTTACAACGTAACTTCATTGTTACCCGTTTATTAATATGTACTTAATAATACCATCCTTTGATTAACGTAAAAACTTATCGGTTCTAAGCAATGAATCAAGCTTTGTAACTATTACCTCCACCTGTAGATATATTTTATCTAAACGCTCATGAATGTGTTTAAACTCGTCGAAAATGCGATTAAAATCCTTATCCCTTAATTTGGTATCAGTTTGCATTTCTTGTCTCATTTGATTTAATATTGCTTCGAGTTTGCTTGATGTCTCGCGCAATTCCTTGATGAGTTCATCAATATCTACATCCTTAGTTTTGCTTTGTTCATTATCATTAGAGCTAGACTTTTTCCCAAATTTCAGTCCTAATTTTGAAATAAGAATTATCAATCCAAAAATAATTATCGCTATTAAAAACAATAGAGAATGTAATGGATAGCTATCAACAAATACTTTGAACGCAGTTATTGTTTCCCTATCAAGCATTTTACAATTGCTTGCCGTCCTTTGAACTTATACACCTACTAGAAAGTCAGTGTAAACCTCCCGAGTTCTTCTGCACGCTCAAATGCTATGTTTCGTAAAATACATGAACCACACTTATTACATGGTTCTCCATTTTTATTTGGGTAATAGCATGAATTTGACATTGAATAATCTACATTTAGTAGTTCGCCCAATTTTACGAGATATGTTTTCGTTAGGTTTATTAAAGGGGTTAAGATAGTCACAGTATTTGGAAATTGCGTTGCGTAATTTGCAACATATCCGAATCCAAATATATATGGGTAGGAGTTATCAGGATAAGTCATAGATTCTGATAAATTTGCTCCCAATACTACTGCGTCCAATTGATTTTCTTCAGCAATTTTTAGAGCGTAAGTAATAAAAAGCGTATTACGAACAGGAATGTAATGTGAACTAGATTCTGCTTCTTCTTCATCAAAATTAGAGATAGGTGCCAATTCAGGCATTTCAATGATGTAAAGCGGTAGATTTAATTTTTTTGCAAGCTCTCTTGTTTTTATGAGTTCAATTTCTGCGGCCAAATGATTGTATGTAAAGTGAAGCAAGTATGGTTTTATATTCAAGCGTAATAAAAGATAGACGTTGGTGATTGATTCCAATCCTGAGGAGTATAAAACAAGTGCAGTTTTACAGTTTACATTTCCCTCAAGATAAAATTTTCTTTCAATAGGATCTACTTGTACTGTAAGATTTCGATATAGCATTTTTATATACCTCCTTTTTCCTTCTTCTTTTTTATACAAAGAGTGCAAAATTTGATACGAGCATTCCATCCTTAAACTGATAAGTAAATGCTTTTAACCCTGCTTCCACGACGATAATTTTCTTTAGCATTTTGTGGTAGAGAATGTATAGAGACATTCCTTTGGTTTTCTCTTTTAGATGTCTTGCTATTTCAGATACTTCAAGTTTTTCAGACATCGAGTCGATATAAAATGCAACAAGTTGAGTATCGATTATTTCGTCAGTTACCTTTACGTTATCAAACTCGTATACTATACCATGATGTAAAAAAATATAGTCGCGTAAATCCAGTGGTTGAATTTCTAGAATTAAAGGTAAATGGGTATCGATTGGTTCAGTTTCCGGAATTGCACGTGCATATAAAGCAATTAGTACTTCGGGATCGCCTTTATGCTTTCGCTCGTAAATATTGTAAACTGCTTTCTCAAAAACCTCCTTTATATTTTCTGAACTATGCTCTTTATCCCAAAAATGACCAACGTATTTTTTTGCAAAATTTGTGCTATAGTTGATAAATAGATGTCCCAAAGCATCATATCCGCGATAAAACCAAATACGTTTTAATTTTTCTGGCGTAGGAATGATTTGCTTAAATAGTGAAAGCTTTCCGTGATACATGATAGTAGTACACATAAAAAATACCTCCTTTATGTTTTTTGTCATGAATTATTTATGCAGATAATAAAGTTGGTAAGTAAACTGTAAAATCCAATTCATTTGCGATATTAATTGCCGTAGTTACAACTAGATCATACTGTCTAGAGATTCGCTTTAGAGTTTCTATGTATTGAGAGTTATATGGTTCTTTGTAATACATTTCAGTTGTTAATGTAGTATTGAGTTCAAAAATTGAAATAGTTGGTATGAATGCACGTAATTTACTTTGTTGAAATTTGTAGTACTCAATACCAAAAGTATATAAATTATGCATACCTACAACCAATAGAGTTCTTTTTGCGTTTAATGCTCGTACTATATTTGGCATATAATATTGAGTACATATGGATAGCAAATCCTTTAGTAAACCGAATTTTTCGCTATAATGAAGTGCAAATACAAATCCCAAACTCAATGTACATGAACTACATAAGCTAACAATGGGAATGTGATCAATAATGATTTTGTTTAGATTTGCTAGACGGGCTATAGTTAAATTTGGATTAAGATACCAAGTATTCATTCCGCAACATGGTAAATCTGCAATAATAATTTTGAAAAACCGAGAAAGCATCTTAAGACATGCATCAAGATAGTCTTTGTTGTAAGATCCGCAGCATCCAGTATACACATATAGCTTTTTTTGTACAGTTGGTTTATTTACACGACTGTATTTTCTACAGGGACAGCTCATTTTTACATACCACCTTCTCTTTAAAGTAAATATACAAAGTTGTAAATTTCATGACGGTAAAATTTTGGCCCGATTTCAACAAGTCGTTCAAATGTACAAGCTTCACTTTCATATAAATTAACCCACGCAATATGATAGACGTACTTCTTTATCCATTCCCAGTCGAGTTTAGATTTTGGTTGAATTAAATTTGGAAAAGGGAAATAGTTGATTGAATGTTTAGCTAAAACTTTATCAACATCTTGTAATGTAGCAAATCCTTGATAATATCTGTAGAGCACATCGTATACTTCTTGAATTCCGAATGCTAACGTTGGAACTCTCACATTATTTTTTGCTTGAGCATAAAGGAAACCTTTTACATATTCCTCTGGTATTAAATCCTCTGCAGTTTTTCGTGGGATAGTTATTTTGTTATACTTGTAATGGAAAATAATATAATCTGGGGTAAAATTACACCATGATTGAACTGGAATATAATGAATATTTCCTTCGGAATCTTCTGTTTGAATAAACACTTGCTTTCTAAAAAACTCGAAGAAATAAATTTTTAGCCGCTTTTCACTCCAGTTTTCAAAGTAATACTGCATGATTTCATTTACGTAATCGGTAAATTGATAGGTTCTGAATTCAGAGTAGCGCAGTAAACTAATAAACCTGTCGCGATACGAAGGAAACCAATATTCTGCTACATCTTGAGCCCATTTTTCAATCACATCATCTAAACTAATGTTGTCATAAGTACGAATTGCACTCATTGTTTTACCATTGAAAATTTAAGGATTGATTAATCTAGAGTATTATTTGCATTTGGATTTTTCAAAGCTGCACGTTCTCCAAACCAAAAGCCAATTAATGTGGATACGGTTCCTGAAATTGAAAGTAGAAATTCTTTATACGAAAGCTGATGAGTATATAATCCTATGATCAATGCAATCATAAAGAGTCCAATTATTAAAATCGTAAGAATTGGACGTACAGATGCTCTGATAATTTCCAGTTGAGTTTGCTTGAATAAGTATTCCTTTAAACCGTCTTTACCTAAATACTTTTCTAAAAGTTGAAGATCGCGTTCTTTAAGCTCCATCTGCAGTTTCTACATTTCGTACTTTTATATTAACCTCCTCAAGCAGTCTATCTAGATGCTCAAAAAATTTCTCATCATAGGTATTATGAATAATACTATGACATTTCGGAATTAATTTATCAACTTCAGTTTCAGATGGATGCTCGTCGTTATCTGTTTTTCCAATAATTCCCACAATGTATCTAAAAACATTGTAGATTTTATCGTTAACTACGTAAACATCTGAAAATTCTAAAATAGCTTGGAATTCATTTGGAAATCGCATATCGTCAATAGTTATCTTAGTAATTCCCTGTTTTATAAGAGTTTGAATCATACCAATTGCTTTAGCTACCCAATAATCTGAACGCCATGCTCTAAATACATCTGTACCGATAAATTGCAAAAGTTTTCTAGCAATGCGTTTTCTATCTTCAATATTATCGGAGTGGTAATAATGATAAATACTTGCAGCAATAATTGAAGCTACACTATGAGAAATTGGTAAATTTGGTTCAAAATTTCTTAAACCCGTAATTACATAATCAATTAGTTTTTGCATTGAGAAATCTTTAAGAGCAGGATTTAAAAGTTCACCTTCTTTATTAACTCCAAGACTTGCAACTAAATCTTTTAAAGGTTTGGCAAAAGATACTTTATGAAAACCGTATTTTTCCACTAGATATTGTGCTGCAGTTGTTTTTCCGGATCCTTTTCTTCCTACAAATGCAATTATATAAACAATATCGTTCATTGTTAAGAGTACCTCCTTTTACAGTTTTATTTTTGTTTCTTATTTTTATTTACGCGGATGATTTTGCGAGAAACTGATTCAGACATTGAGAAATTATCTTTCGGTCCAGTTGGAAGTTGTTTGTTTTGCATCATATACAATAAATACTCACGTAGAGATTTGAATTTCATTGGGTGTACCTCTTTACAATGTTGATTTTAGAAATTAAAAAGCGATTCAAACTGTAGGTTTTTAATACGATGCACGTTATAACCATATACCATTATATCATATTGTAGTAAAGTTTGTGCAAAGCTTTCAGCATCTTCCGTATGAAAAACCTCTAAAATCCAACCGCGGTAAAAAGGAAGAAAAGGCGATGTTAAAACTACATGTATCCCTGGTTTAAAAAAACTCAAACTCTTTTGTTTTTCTTGTTGTATATAAATTGCAAGAGGTTCTGGGAAATCTTTGGGAAATTTTTCTAGTTGATCCAACCAAAATGCAATTGTACCATATTTGTCAGCATATAAATCAATTAACTCAGGTTCAAAGGGAATTTGAACCAGTTTAAAGTACAAAGCTTTAGGATGTCTCATAAAACGAGAATATTTTTTTAGTAATTCCTCTGGAATTTCCATAGGTTGCATAATAACCCTCCTTTTCCTTAGGCTAACACGGGTGCTCTAATTTTAAGACTATATTCTTTTGTACCGAGTTTTAATGTATGAAGATTTTCATCGGCAATATAATTTAGGCTTCCTCTAATAAATCCAATCCATAGTTTATCATTATCTACAAGTAAATTATTACCAAGGTAAACTTTTGGATCAACGTTTTGAGAAGCAATAAGCGATGTATTAAATACCAAAAAGCATTGATTACCAAGTTTTATAGCAAATGGACCATATGTTTCATGTGTCAAATTTAAGCCAGTTAGCAGTTTTACTCCGTAATATGTATAGCTATTAACTTGATACGTATTGTCAAGATCCACATACAATTGACTATAGGTATTCATAAGGATAGAGGAATCGTAAAATGCCTTGCCATTGGAGTCAATTAAATAAAAACCGAAACCTACGTCAACCAGATAAATAGATTTGTCTTTAAAGGTTTTGTCAGTTAAGTAGGCTTGTTTATTTACTGCAATCCCAAATGGGCCATAAAACTTAGAAACAATTGCATTACTAAAATCAACTTTTGGAATTAAGTAGGATACATCATTCCAACTTTGATCCACATAAACTTGTTTTGTTTCAAAATTGTATATACAAAGTGGAATTGTTCCATTAAATAGTAAACCGTAGGTTTCATTGATTGGTAATACTCGGAAATATGCGTTTTCAAGTGATACCATTTCATATAAATTCCACGGATACAATTTTGGATATGTCGGATTCTTCTCAAGTAAGTATATTGAATTATCCTTGTCGATAACTCCGTAACCTAGTGATTGTAAAACTTTGCGATCATTATGATAATGTACTGCATAAATTCGGAAGGTTAAAATTGGTTTGTCATTAAACCAGGTGATTTTTGAATCATTATAATCGATTGCTAAATTTTCATTAACTTGGATTACTTCAAGATATGGATAAGTTTCAAATATAGATTCATCAAATAACTCAACTTCAGGTTTTGTGATTAAGTTATTTTCGTATAGATATGCTGTTAAAGTACCTACATTTCCATCGGATGCTAAATTTGAAAACATTTCATTTATCTGCGCTATAACGTCTTGGTTACATAATGTAGTAAATAAGCTTAATCCGAGCAATGTAAGTAAACTTGATGATGCATTCGGATTAAATAAAAGAGATGCCAAAAGATAATTTGAAGCAAGTGAATTTAAATATGTCACGAGGATACTTGCTAGATTATCGTAGAATGCTTGAATAAAATCGAGAAGGTTTTGTAAAATTTGTCGGAGTTGTTCTATAACCGTTTGAATTAAATTGTATACATGCTTAAGTAGTACTATAATGGTAAGAATGCTTGAATTTGCATAAAGCTGGGTTAATAGATTATATAAGTCGTCAGTGATTGAAGTTATTTGAGACATTTGTTGACTTGCAAGTAGATATTCTTGATTTGGATATGTTTCAACCCACTGTTTTAATTTATCACGAAGCTGTTTTAAAATTTCGCAATACTCTTGGTAACATTTTAGTTTTGCGGCTAGTTGCGGAAGCATATTTGGATTAATTTTGAGTTTTATTTCCTCTAAAAAACTTGGAGTTGCTTTATAAAAGTCGTAATACGAGCTATAGTTTCGAAGTCTATATAAGAAATCTCGATTACCTTGTATAAATTCCACAAATAATTTACATGAATATGATTCTGTAAACTTTATGATGTCTTGCAAATACGTAAGATACTCCTGAATATCTTGCAATATGGTTTCTAAGTCGGATCCAATTTCATTTAATCCGTAATTTACAACTTGACTTAGGATATAAGTATTAGTACCAAGTAATTCATCGCTTACTTCCGATTCATTTAGATAGATAATACCAAATGCAGAGTCGTGATAATCATACATTGGATTTACTTCATATAAAACAATATCGCTTAACGCAAAGTCATACTCAAACTCTACATTCAATACATTATTTGCAAAAAGTTGGATAAAGGCTTCATAATGATACTTTGCTTTATCGAAAAATAGATGCCACCACTCCTTATCAAGCATTTCAAATAGTGAGATAATATATTGCTTTAAAGCATTATAGTTGACATTAGGAATCTCATTGGTATCAAGTTCTAAAGTATCTGGCAAATTACTTGTATTACAGAATTTAAATAACGCTTCAAATTTTTTCTCGATATCGCACAGTCTTTTAAAGAGAGCGAGAGCATTTGCAAACTTACTTTCATTGTATCCAAGTGTAGGGCATACCTCATACAGTTCAGATAATGATTTAACTGATCCAACAATAATATCTACGTAAGTATCATTTAAACCAAGCGTATGTACAAAGTATTTTGCAAGAGTTCTCTTTAGGTTTGTAATAATTATGTGGATTGGGTAAAATTGTTTGATGTCATAGCGATTTTGATTGTAACTTTGAACAAGAGTCTCCAATACTTTAGGAGAAATGAAGCTTAACTTAGATACCGTACGTACAATTTGCTTTAGAGTTAGGTATAAATTTTCGGGAGATGAATTTATTTCACTATATGGCAATACATGTTTTAAAAAGGATAGAGCATACATTTGGTTTAAAATTAGATTCCACTCGTTATACGAAAATGGTTCAAGGGTTAACTCCTTAAGTTTTTCATAGTTATCAGTAATCAAATTGACATCTATACTTGAAAGGTTTCTTGCATAAGTATAAAGCTCTGAAATAGTCTTATCAATCTTATTGATATCGAAGAATTGTAAAATTTGCTCTAGCTTTTCTAATGCTTCAAAATTTAGGTAAGAAAGTGGTAAAATACACTCGTGGAAATTTGAAAGTTGATGTATTGTATTGCAGTATTCGTCAAGATGGAGTGTAAGCGTATAGTTCCGGAAATAATTGTAACTTTCCTTCCAGAAGTTATTTAAGAATTCAGCTTTTTGTACATCAAATGCTCCTTGTGTTTGAATTAACTTGACGGTATCAAAAAATCCACTTGAATTATGATATAGATTTTTTAAAGCTTC
>Ga0256838_1000067_pt1 | contig 80129 bp, 79 predicted proteins | sample 4571419metaG_FD_185978 | JGI IMG/M metagenome (GOLD analysis project Ga0256838, IMG submission 185978) | Hydrothermal vent microbial communities from Guaymas Basin, Mexico - 4571-419 | ecosystem: Environmental > Aquatic > Marine > Hydrothermal vents | place: Mexico: Guaymas Basin | collected... | reverse complement strand
TTTTGTGTATTTTACAAATTTAAATAAATTACTTTTTTCATATACATTTGATAGTTTACTTGTATATCTTCTATCAGCATATGTTATTAGAAGCGCGCCGTTTTTCAAGTAATTATTCACAAAATATTTAATTAACTTTGAAAATCCACCAATAACCTTAGTATATTTTAACGACGCAAATCTATATAGCTCATATATATTTTCATCTTTATGAAATCTACTTTTACCAAATGTAGCTACCATAACAATATCACCATTGTATTCTAAAGCTAAATTTATTTTTGCTGGTATATAACCCTGCAGGTGATTTTCATTTAAAAATTTACTAACATCTGAATTATTTAATCTAATTATATTACATTTTCTTCCATAGATTATATTATCATAAATACCAAGTTTTGATAATATTATTGATTTCCAAATATCTTTTTTAAACACCCATTCATTTTCAAATATTTGAAGTAATCTAATACCTTTACTTTCACACATATCTACTTTTTGTTTATGTATATTTTTTAAATAATTCCATTTATTTATGTTTGTACTATTTAAGCTATGCCAAAATAAACCGTGTATTTCAATTGCTAAATTGTAATCTGGAAGTAATATATCTAATTCATATGGATTGATTACATTTCTATCTTTTCTAATTATATTTTTGATACCTAAATCTTTTAGGAAGTTATATAGTTCTTCTTCATACGAGCTACTTGTTGTACTACAATAAGGACAACCATAACCATTTAAATGGTCGTTAGGTTTTTGTGAAAATATATTACCACATTTATTACAAATTATATTTACCTTTTGGTGTGCGCCTTTATAATCAACAAGTGAATAATCATATCTACCATCACCATGTACATTAATTGCGTCTTCAATAAACTCTTCTAGCTTTTTCATACGATTTTCTCTATATTCTTTTTTATAACAATTTGGACATTTAACATTTTTATATAACAAAGATATTGGTAAAACCTCAAATATAGTTTTACATTTATTACATATTATTTTAACAGGAGTTTTATAGTTTTTGTATTTAACAAGTGAATAATCAAATTTATCTTTATATTTTCTTTTTAATCTATCTATAAATTCTTCTTGAGTTAATTTAGTTCCCGCGCATTTGGGACAACCACCATATTTATAAGTAAAATGCTTTTTAGGTATTACATTAAATATTGTTCCACAAATATTACATTTTAAAGTTATTGGAGTATTATAATCCTTATAATCTACTAATGAATAATCAAATCTATTTTCACCAAATACTTCTTTAGAGTATTTTATAAAATCTTCTGTAGATTTTATAATTCTTTTCTTTCTTTTATTAGTTATATTTTTATTTTCTTCTTTTTTATTTTTAACAAGCGCGGGGTTTTCGTTTTTACACAGCTCACATAAAACCTCAGGACATTTTGCATTTAATACAACATCTATTCGTTTTTCAATTACTATATTATGTTTTTTACATTTTAGTTTAATTTTACCTATCATATTTTTGCCTATAAAATCATTAAAATCAATTTCAAATTTATCTTTTACCTTTTCATATACTTTCTGATACAAAGCTAAAGCTTTTTCATATTTTCTACAATCATCACATACATATGATTTTAACATATTTTCTGCTCTCTTTTTAATTACCTTATTATGTATTTTACACTTTACAATAGCAGGTTTATTTAAAGAGGTATATTCTATAATTTCATATTTATCACCATATTTTTCTTTTAAACGCTTTTCAAATTCATCTTTTGTAAGTGCCTTCATATTACCTCCAAAAATATATTTTACTAAAACATATTTTGGATTATTCTATCAGCAAAATACTGTGCGATTTTTATTTGTAATCTACCAGACATTGTAATGGTATTACCTATGTTTTTGTCGTTGTATCGGAAGGAGTTAAGTGCAAGCACTCCATAGCTAATAGCATTCAGTAGGACTTTCATAGAATATTGAATACCATCATTAAATTTATACATATCACTATCTGGTTCATAGCTATCTCTTAATTTTTTAAATTTCTTTCTTTCTGTTTTAAATTCTCTAGATATATCTGGAAGTAAACCTAGTTTTTCGTCGTGAGTATAGAAAAATGTTCCAAATATTGTGAAGATATATCTTGATATAAATTTACTAAGTAGAGTATTAAAATCTACTATTAATACTTTTTGTTTAGAAGAGGTTGGATTATAGTGAATAACAAAGCGCGCGGTTTTCCATTTGTTATAAAAATCATCTTTATCCATAAATAAATAATCATAAATAAATTCGTTATATTCTTTACTTTCAGGGTGAATAAAATTAACAATTTCAAGTAAAGGTATTAACTTAGTTTTAGATAAATAGTAATCCTTAAAAGCTAATATATCTTCAAAAGAATATCCACTATCAAACAAAGTATATAAAAGATATGTTATTAACTCTTTATTAAACTTTTTAATATCATTTTTACTTTGAGGTTTAAGTTTATTATCAACAAAATCATCTACATAAAAGTGTAATTTTTTTTCTAGGTTTTGTAATAATTCTAAATTTTGATTATTTATAATCTCTTTTAATAAACTTAGAAATTTAAATACTGGATAGTTATATAAGATACCTTGATATGTTTCGTATGATATGTTAAACATTTCATCTATACTTGGATACATTGAGCTTTGGTCAAAGTCTACTATTAACCCACTATGTTTTTTAGGTTTACCAGGATTTCTTACATAAGCACCAAAGTATTTAAATGATAAAGAAAAGGATTTAAAGTTTTCCTCATTAAATTTTGTAAATGAGGATATTTTTTCCTTTTGTAAGAAAGCGCGGGGTTGTAGGTTTTGTTCTCTATATCTAAAAGTAAGTAAGTCTTCACCCAATTTACTTCTACCTATAAGTCCATATGAATATGAAGAACAAGTAATTCTTCTTTGCATATTAAGTAAATTGATATGGTCTAATTTTTTATCAAGCATATAAATAAGAAGAGTATCAACAAAGTTATAATAGATATATAATTCTGGATTTTCCATATATAGTTCATCTAAATTCTTTTCTTCATATTCTACTTTTCTTAAGTTTAATTCTTCTTCAGCAATTGTATTTAATGAGTAGTTTTCAAGAGTATTACCAAATCCAAATCCTTCTGGAGGTGGAACATAAAGTTTACGCATATCTACAAATTCAAAATCTGGTAGCTCTATATTTAAAGGGTCAAAATTTGTTATTGGGAATTTACTAATAAGAAGCGCGCACTTTGCTTTACCAAACAAATTAAGGGCGCGCTTGTAAATATATGGAAAGTCAAAAATATAAGAATTAAATCCAGCTATAACAGCAGGGTCATAACTATGTAAAAACTCAAAATATTTTTCTAAAAGTTTTTCTTCTTCTTCAAATATTAATACATTTAATTTATCTAACTTATAGTTATAATCTTTTTCAATTTTATTTAATATATCCTTTTCAATATTTTTAACATCTAAACTTTTATGACTTTCATGTTTTAAAAATAAAACATATCCTACTTTACCTTCATCTTGAGTAAACATTAAAGATATAGCTGATATAGGTTTTGAAGCATATTTTGGTTCAGGAAATTCATCTTTAAATTCGTTAAATACTTCAATATCTACAAAACATTTATGTATTATTTGTGGAATAGTATTATTATCTATATCCTTTCTTTGTGAATAGTATTCTATTGCTTGATATTGTTCTGGATTATAGTCTAATAGATAATATTGATGTGGATATGTTTTATTTATTAAGTTGTCTACATTGTTTTGATTTATTATTAGTTTTTCTTCCATTTTTACCTCCTTTATTAGAAGCGCGCGGTTTTGAAGGTAAATTTAAAAAATGTCCCTCCGGTAAAGCTACCAGAGGGACTCATCTACTTACACTTATCTTGTATTAATTAAAAGCTTATAATCGTATTTAACTAACATTTGAGCTATAGTAGGTTTTAACCTTACTATACCTTTCTTTTTATCAAACTCAATCATATTTTCCATCAATTTTTTACTTGAATTTTTACTTAATTTTTTAAATAGGTTTTTCATTTTACATCACCTCACTTTATATTATTTTTTTATATATAATTTTACTTAATCTTAAACCAATCTAAATAACAATCATCTCCAATAATCATTAATATTTTAATGTCCTTTACTTTCTTTTTAAACTTTTCAAAAAACTTTTCAGCAAGCTCCTTAATGGAATAATTAAATCCAGATTTTGTTACAATATAGCTGTCGTTAAATACGACAAGTATTTCATCAAAATCCTGTTGTATATTTTTAGCATAGTTATATTTTTTTAGCAAGATATGTTTTGTTAAATCAAAATCACCAAGTACAAATGGTTTATTATTCTTTTTTATATAATTTACTAAATTTTTAACCAATTTATGTTTTTTTGCATATCTAAACATGGCTACTTTTTAAACACCTCCTTTTTTAATTTATTTTTTTTTAATTGCTGTATTAATCATATTTACCAACAGCAATATCTAAATATATTTTTATTTTATCATCTATTACAGCTTTATATTGGGAGATATGTTTTATTTTAAAGTATCCTTTATCTATTACTTGTTTTAATTTAACTTTGTCAAAATTTGGTGGGACAAATAGGAATGTTATTTTGTCTGCTTTTACATCTTTTATTGATAATTGAAATTCTCCTTTAATGTTATTTTCTTTAATGTATTTAATGATAAGCGCGGGGTCTATTTGAATGGCTATACGATAACCTTTCGTTCCAGGTCTACATATATCGTGAATTAAAGTGTTATATAACCTTGCACCTAGAATGTAGGAAGGGTCTTGTTTGTATTGTCGTAAAGACCAGTTTGATGGGATACCAATGTATTCTAAATCTAACTCTTTAATGGTTTTTGAAAAGATTTCTTTATATTTCTTTACTATTTCAAGCGCGCGGTTTTTACGAATTTCAATATCGTTTTCATTCATGATAAGTTCAATAAGCTCATTTAAAATGTCTTTCGTAATTCTGGCAGTATCTGAACGCTTAAGTTCTATACCAGTATATTTTATTTTTGGAGGTATAAAGAAAGCCTCTTCTTTTTTCCAAAGTTTATAGATATATCTTTTTTTGACACCTAAAAACAAAATGTCTGACATAATCATTTCAGTTTTAAAATCAACTCTATTGTATTCTTTTTTTACATTTAATTTTTTTAAGATGTAATTGTTATAAAATTCTACAAGCGCGGAGTTTATTTTGGTAGAAGCAGGTAAAACTAATTCTTTTTCTATCTTTTCAACACTTTCTTTATCTTTAAATTCATATCCCATTTTTTTAAATTTTTCATAATCTAACAGCTTAATAAAAATACTATCAGTATCTCCATATAATATGTTTGGAACATAGCTTTCATCTTCTACTTTATCATAGAAGTCATAGTCTATTTTTATTCCTTCAAATTCTACCATTTTTAAACTCCTTTATTTTTATTTTTATAAAGATGGAGGCGCGGCGAAACTATGCGCCGCGCTTTTCAAGTAATTCGTTTACAGTATCATTTATAATCATTTTCAAAAATATTTTCACACCATCTTCATTTAAAGGAAAAACAATTTCAAGTGTTTTTAAATCAATATATTTAACAATTTGGTCATAAATATAAGATTTAAAATCAGTATCTGTATCCAGTTTTAATTTATATCTATTTTTCCAAGCATATTCAAAATAGAATTCAACGAGTATCTTTAAAAAGCTAATCATAGTTTTTTGAACTTCAGAATATCCTTTACCAAGTAAAAGAGTGCGTATTTCAATAGGAATACTACTTTTTATATCATCTTTTAAAGTTTTACTATTACTGTTAAATAGATACTTTTCAATAGAAAGAAAGATAAATGTAATTAAAGCAATAACAAATACAAAAACAAAATTTTGAAATGTTATTAATTCTTTAATATTTTCAATCATCTTAACACTTCCTCCTTTATAAATTTTGCTAATCTTCTAATTTCCCATTGAGCGGCAGGTATAATTCTCTTTTCAACAAAATCTTTAGCTTCTTCATATGTAAATGTAATTCCAATAACAGTACATATTGCATTTGGTAATACATATCTTGCATCTTCTTTCGGAATATCAAAATTAACTACAAGTTTATTATATACATCTATTGCTTCATCAATTACATCTGCAAACATTCTATGAATATCAACACTACAATCATCTAATGAAGGAGGAACTATATAATCTGCATTTTTATCTAGTTTTACATATCTTTGACTTCTTTCAATAAATGTAAAGTTATGCCTAAGAAGCTGTCTTGTAGAACATCTACTCATATCAGACACAAATATTGTAGCAAATTTTAAATCTTTAACTGGAACACTATATTTATCTTCAATTTTTAATACTTGATGTTTATCTTCTACATTACAGGAAATATTAAAGTTAATACATTTACCTGTTTTTACGATATATTTATTCTTAGCTATATTAATATCAAAGTTATTAAATAATTTTTCTAAATATTTAGAATTATCTTTTATGTTTTTATAAAAGTATTCATATTCAAGTATATGTCTTAAATTTAATCTTATATATCCAATATTGCTTTGTTTATCTATATAGAAATATGTTTTGTATATTGATGATAGCAGTAAGAAGTTTATATATTCTTTATTGTTTTTTAAATTGAATGTTATTGGTTTTGATATTACATGTGCAAAAACTGAGAAATGATTTAGGTTATAAAGTTTTTGTAAAAAGAGGCGCGCTTTTTCGTTTGAATTAAAATAAACATCATCTTCAATTAACTGAACTGGATACAATTTACTATGACATATCCTAGCAGATAAAATAGCTGATACAAGATAATTACTATCAAATAAATCATCTTTACTATAAAGCTCATCTAACAAGCTAACTAGCTCATCTGGAATATAGCTTTTAGCTAAACTTAATTTAATCACAGCTAATATATACCTCCTTTTTTATTTATTTTTTTTTTATTTATTTTAATTACATTTACTTAATACATTCTTCTTTTAATTTCTTTAGCATTTCATACCTAAGTTTTTTATAAGTATTATAATCATAAATTTCAGCTTTTACAAGATTATTTGTATCTTCTAAATATTCACAATCTTGAGGAAATCTATTTTTATGAATATATATTGTATGTTTAAATGGGGTTTCAATATAATACTTATTACCATTACTGTCTGTGAAAATATGAATATATTTATTTTCATCTTTTAATAATTTTGTAGTAAAGTATTGTAAATTAGGAGGTGCGTCGTATATGTTTAACATTTTTATATATCTATCTTTTGGAGGATAGAATTTTCTTTTTTTAAGTAAATTATAAATGAAAAGCGCGGCGTTTTCAAACATTTCACGAAATTCATTTTCCTTGCTTCTATTTCTAAGTATATAAGATGGGTGATACAGAATAAATACAGGAATATCGTTATAATAGTACGGATTATTTTTATAAGATTTAAATCCAATTTTCATTGATAAAGCTACCTGCTTACCAAAACCTAAAATAACTTTAGGTTTAACAAAATCAATAATATCCTGATAATATTTACAAGAAGATAATAAATCCTTTTCAAAAAGTTTTAAGTCTTCAATGTTTGGAGTAGAACATAAAATAACATTTGTAATAAGATATCCTATATTTAGCTCATCAAAGTATTTTTCTAAATAGCTTCTTAATAGTTTTCCAGATTTACCTACAAATGGTTTTCCTTGTAATCTTTCTTCTTCACCTGGATTGATACCTAAAATTACTATGTCTATTTCATCTATATATTTTTTATTTGAGTCTAAGATTACTACATCTTTTTTGTTTAAAAAGGGACAATTTAAACAATATTTTTTCCGTTGGACTCTCATAAAAATTTCTTTGTATAAATCTTCTATTTTAAATCTATTTTTATTTTCATTTTTTGAATTATCATTTTCCAAGCGCGCGCTTTCAAAAGGAAGTTCAACTTTATCATTACGATACAAAGTATAAATATAATTAACTATTTCTTTTAATTCACTTTCATCTAAATCCTTGTTTTCATTTTTTAGCTTTTCATATATTTCATATTTAATATTTACCTTACTTAGTTTATTATGGTGAAAATAATTCCTGTCTTTAATATTAGACATATTCATAAAAGTAATTAAATGTAATAAAAGCTCCTTTATTGTATATCTATCATCAACACTATTTAAATATCTATCAAATAGAAATGAAAGCTTTGGATGTTTTAAAAATAAATTTATAAATACATCTTTAAATTCAGATAGAATAGCTTCATCGTAGGATAAAATATTTTCAACATTAAAGCTAAATAAATCATCTAATATTTGAGATAAGATTTCCCTTTTATCTTTATTACTCATTTCTGCACCTTCTTAGCTCTTTTAGTATTCTTTCATAGTTATTTTTATTAAAAGTGTGATATGAACTAATTTTTCTATTAAGCTCTACAATATACATTCTTAAAAATTGAATTTCTTTTTGGAGCTTTGATATTTCATTTTCTAGTTTTTGAAGTCTTTCTTCTATATTCATTTTTACCTCCTCAAAAACCGCGCGCTTTTCACTTAAATATTCAAATAAGTTCCACTAAAAACTACATTTCCAAATTCATCTATTTCTTTATTTACAACATTTACACCTTCTAATGAATAATAAGAAATATATGATTTATTTCTAAGTTTATACCAAACTGTAAAATATACTGTTTTCATCTTAACAACCAATTTAAAATCATCAAAAATAACATCGTTATAATACTCAGATTTTATATTATCAAGATAAAATCCTTTTACATTTCTCATAGCATTTGTTGAGTATATAATTTTAAAAGGATATTCATTTTTAATTTTCTTTTCTTCATTTTTATATGGTTTTTCAGTTAATACAGCAGTATATAAAATGTTTCCAGTTTGAATATAATCAAAACCATATATTTTAAAATTTTCTAAATCAAATAAACATACATTACCAAATTTGTTTGGAATAATAATTGTATTATCCTCACAATTTTCTATATCTAAATTTTCCAAGTTTACTATTACGGTTTTTAATGGATTTAAAGATACTATATATAATTTATTATCAAAAATAAATGATTTTACATTTTCAAATATAAAAGGAATTATTTTTGGAAGGGATAATCTATTTAGGTTGGATTTGGAAATAAAAAAGTAATGTAAAAATTTTTGATTGGGAGTAAAATAACTAGATAAAGATTTAAGAAGGGAGTAAACCTTTTTAGGTTCATCTTTAAATTTGAATTTAATTTCATCAAGTATTAATTTAATCACGATATTTACACCCCCATATTTATATTTTCTATATTATTTTTTATTATCAATTAAAAGGCGCGGGCAGGTAATCTCCCAAAAAAAACACAGCAACAAAAAGTAACCTGCCCTTGTGCGCCATATAGTAGTAGTAGATGCGGGTGGGTAAACTTGTAAGCGTACAACATAATTAAAGTAACCCACCCTTATGCATCTATTTTTTATTTTACATTAGATATTTTACTTTGTCAACACTTCAACAACTTTATTAAATAATTTATAGTTATCATTAATGATATCTAAATCCTTCTGATTTTTGTCAGAACTATCTACAAACTTAACATTAACAAATTTTTCAAGTAAATCATAAACTGAAAGTTTATATTCAGATACCTTTACATAGTCGTAAAGATACTTCATAAATACAATATCTTGAGATAACATTCTTGAAACACCTGACATTTTTATTTGTAATGGATAATATTTCTTTTCTTTAAAATCAATTATACCAACTATATATTTTTCAAGTCCAGTTTTGTATGTTATATTTTGATAAAATGTTAACTTACTTGGATTAAAGTATTTAATTACTTTATCATCTTTTATTTCATTTTTTATTATATCATCTTCATCGTCTAATTCCATAACTCCTACAAATGTTTTACTTGGTATACCTGCTGAATAATTATAAATAGCACAAATTGCATAATCAAAGTTTTCATTTAAATATTCATTTTGAATATTTATATCAATAAATTCTGCTCCACCTTCAGGTTCTGGAGCACGAGTAACATCTCCACTAAATATTGCAACAACATTTTTATTATTATCGTATTTTATGTAATTACCATTCCAACCTATTATACTTCTTTTATTTTCCTGTCTATTAATAAGCGCACAACTTAAGTCAAGGTCAACAAAATCTTCTTTATTATGCACCCACCAAATACCAAATCTAATAGCTTTAGTAAATTCAGAAATATCATAACTAGTTCCAGGTTCAAGGTATAATCCTTCTCCTGAATATCTAACAGTTAAAGGTAATTTCATATTTAAAAACAATTTATCATAAACATTTGTATCAATATAAAATGTAATATTTTTTAATCTTTGTTTTAATACATCTTCTATTAAACTATTAATGAATATAATTAAATTTCTAATAGAGCTATTATTTTTTATTTCATCAACTCTATATCTTTTTTCACCACTTACATCTATATAGTAGTTATGAGGCAATCTAAATATTCTATGAATGCTGTCATCAAATTGGAAATTCATAAATTCTTCAAGTTTATCAATATTTTTCAAAATGTTTATTATATTAAGAAGTCTAAATAAAGTTTTAGTTGGTAATCTATTTATTAATTTTACTAAAGTAATTGTTGGAATGTTTTTCATATAGTTTGTATAATTTATTATTAAGTCTGTAAATCTTTCTACAAATATTTCTGGATATTTTAAAAGTGTTTTTTCTAAGTCTTTATAATTTTTAAATGATTCTTCAAATTCTTGGTATTTGGTTTTTATATTTTTATATATTTTTCCGTGTCTATTTTTTAATTTTTTAAGCAAGCGCGCGGATTTGAATTTATTAACATATTTCTTAATATTCATAGATGCTGTTAACAAATTAATCAATTTTCTTTTTTGTTTATACAATCTTATTATTTCTTCTTCATTACAGTTGTCTAAAAGTTTCCACATCACTTTTATATAATCATCGTTATACTCATCAAAACTACTTTTTCTTACACTTTCTCTAAGTTGTTTTGTATATAAAAGTAAAGGTTCATCTATATGATATTTTACAATAGCTCTAAATACATCTTCAGCATTTACACCTTCTACATTAAATTCATAGTGTTCGTATTTAATTAAATAAAATATCAAAGTAGCTTTTATTTCCTTAAATTTAATTTTATTAAAATCAATCTTATAATCCTTAATAAAACTAAACTTGGAAAATACACTTTCTAAAAATTTATTTTCTAATTCAGTTAAAGGTAAATGTTTATATAAAATCTTATCAAGAAGTTTAAATACAAATGTTTTTATATCATTTATTTCAACATCTAAAACCATAAATGTTTTATTTTCAATATCTTTTATATCTACTTTTTCATCTTTATCAATTGATAATACTTCTTGTAATGTTTTTTGAAATTCTGATATATCTTTTCTTTCTTTTGGATAAAATGTAGATATATCCACTTTTTGTCCTGTAAACATTTCAATAAGTTTTTTACCATATGTTGTAAGGTAATGGATAAATGTTAAAAAGCGCGCCTCTTCTTCATCTTTCAAAACTTTTTCATATCCAAGAAGAACATTATCCCATTTACCTGTTCCACCTACAAGAGTAAGAATACCATCTATTATAATATCATAGTATTTACTTTTTAATATAATTTCCAATTTATCAATAGGAATATAAATACCAAATTTAAACAAAGTTAAAAATAAAGCATATAATTCTTTTTTATTAATATTTTTATTTTCATCAATTGAATCTTTAGGAACAGGTACTAAACCAAAATTTTGAACATACAATTTAGTCATTTGGTGAATAGCATAATCCATAACTCATACCTCCTTTAAAAATATATCTTTTTTTTTATTTTACTCATACATTCTAAATTTTACCACAAATGTATTAAAGTATTCAATAGGATTTAAATAAAATAATTTTAAATTATAATTTTTAGTATTTCTATCAAATACTTCATATTTACCATTTTTCTTTATGTATTCTTTATCGTTTTCTTCGTCAAATGTTTTACAGATATAGTATTTTTCTAATAAGTTAAAAGCGCGGGATTTTAAAAGTATTTCATAGTATAGTTTGGAATATATATCTTTTAGCTTAAAATAATCTTCACTACCAACATAGTACATATAGATAGATTCTGGAACATACTTATATTTACCTTTAAGTATTAAGTTTTTACTACTATAATAATAAAAAGAAGTATTATTTAAATACAAATACTTTTTAAGTTTTCTAACTTTAAATTTAACACCTTCATCTTCATACAAAACTATTTTTTCATTAGGTATTGATGTTTTATATACAGCCACCAGCATTCCATCAGATTTAATTTCAATAATATCTATTAAAAAGAAATTTGACAAAATAAATTTTAATAGATGAAACTTAAAATATACTCTAAGTAGTTGGTAATCTTCTTTTGATAAAGTAGTTGAAATATATATTGAACGCTTTATTTTATCTTCTTCATTTTCTACCATTTTAACAAGTTCTGGATATTTTTTTGAAAAATATTTTTTTACCATAGTAGGTCCTGCACTTTTTATATCAATTTCCAAAATATCTATTTCCTCATTACTTTCAATTTTACACTCATCTGGATAATAAACATAATTTCCTTCTAAGCTATAAATATCATTACTCATATCCAAGTTGTATTTAGTATGTAATACTTTTGTTAACCTAGTAATTTCGTCCATTGTATCATTACCTCGTAAATCATAGATACAATATGGTAATGCTTATATTCTTTTTTATGTAAGGTTTCATAGTATGCATGTATTACTTTGTAAAATGGTAAAAATGATACTTTATTTAATAATTCTGAAAAGATAAAATCATAGTTGATTAATGTATCATTTTGTATGATATTTATAATCTGGGAATATATTTTGGAAAGTGTTTCATGATTTAAAAGCGCGCCTTTTGAAAGTAAGGAAACAGCTTCTTTCTTATCAGTAATCTTTGTAAGTTCATCAAAGAATTTTACTATTAAAGAGACTAATTTTCTTTCGTTATTAAATGAAATATACTTTGAAAGTTCTTTAAAATTTAATTCCTTTTTATCTTTATCTACAATAAACTGAATTATAGTAATAAGCTCTTTTAATGGTAAATAATTATATTTTTGAATAAACTTGTAAAGTAAATTTTCATCATATTTTATTTCTTCTTTATATAAAATATTTGTAATAATTTTATGTATTGTATCAGCACTATATGTTAACACTTTTATTTTTCTTGGGAATTTATAGTATATATTTTTATTTAGTTTTGAAGGAGTTGAGGTAGTGGAAATAAGCGCGCTGTTTTCATTTTCAAAAAGTTTGTTAAATTCAGAGTAGTTTATTTCGTTTGGTAAATATTCAATATTATCTATAAAATACAAGTTTTGAATTTCATCAAAGTATTCAATATTATTTAATGATTTTAAGAATTTGATATTGATATTATTTAATTTTGATTGAAAGTGGTTATAAAGAAGTTTAATAAGTAAAGTTTTACAAGTTGAGGATATGTCTATAAAGAGGGTATTTATTAAGTATTCATCTAGTATATCAGAGGAAAGTAGTTTTGAAAGGTAATTTACAAGCTCAAAGTTGTTTTTATCATCTTTGATTGAATTATAAAATTCATATAAAGTTTTTGGTTCATATTTTTTATACCATAAAGTATCTATCATTTAAATCCTCCTTCATTTGGTTAGGAAAGGAAAAAGGCGCGGCAAAACCCCGCGCCTTCATCACAAATCAATTTAAAAATCAATATTTCCAAAACTACTAGAGCTATTACTATTATTATTACCTACTTTACTTCCAATATACTTTTCAGTATTTACAATTATATCATTTAATCTTTCTTTAATTTTATTTACAGCTGTAATAAAGTCATCTTCAATATTTCTTTGTTTTTTATAAGGGTTCATTAATGAACCTAATAATTGTGTAGCCTCTAACGATTTAATACCATATTCAGTAAATTTTTTTCTAGCATCAACAAACAAGTTATATGCTTCCTTTACTTCCTGAGCATATCTTTTTCTAATTTCATTAGCTTCATTTAAGCTCTCATCTAAAAATACATCTACTTTCTTTAAAATATTATAAAATGGAGTTCCAGCAAATCTTGGATAATCTTTATATACATAACCAAATGTAATTAATATTGGTTCTTCAATGTATGAGGAAACTGCATTTATTTCACTTTCATCTGGATATTTTTCAACTAAATCTTGATATACTTTTAATGATTGAACTGCTTTATCTTTTAGGAGAGGAGCTTTTTCAATGTTTAATTTTAAAACAGCAAGTGCGTCTTCTTTAGGTATGATAACAACAGAAACAAGTTGATTTTCATCTGTAATTAAGGATTTTAATGCTTCTAATCTATGTTGTCCGTTTATAACATAGTATTTATCGTTTTCTTTATATACAACAAGTGGGTCTACAAATCCAATAGAAGAAATAGATTGCATTAAATTATTTACATGAGTTTGGGATAAATCTCTTTGGTATGGAGAGATTTCCAATTCAGAGATTGGAATTAATCCAAATTGAATTTCTTTTCCTTTTACTGGTTCTTGGTAGGTGAATTTAATTTCCATAGACACGGCTTTTATACCTCCTTTTTTATGATTTTTATTTCAAAATTAAAAAGCGCGCCAAAAACAGCGCGCTTTTCATTAAATCATAAACAAATTACTTTTTAAATAAATTCTTAAGAGTGCTAGATTTTACAACTTTAACTTTTTTACTTGCTGGAATTACAATTGTTTCTCCAGTTTTTGGATTTCTAGCTTTTCTTTCTTTAGTTTCTACTACTTTGTATTTAACAAGCCCTGCATTTACTTCATTTTCTTTTTTAAGTTCTTCCAAAATCACCTCTTCAATAGTGTTATAAATTTCTCTCATTCTTACAAAAGAAATTCCTAATCTTTTTCCAACTTCTTTAAGTAATTCTGTTTTTGTCATGACTGTTTTGTACCTCCTTATTTTTTATTTTTAAAAGTTAATTTCAACAATTAAATATTTATCATTACTATCATCAAGTTGAACTGTAATAAATGAAGTAGTAATTACTTCTTCGTTATTATAATTATTTCCTACATATTTTTCAAGATTTTTTATTATAAAATCCATAAATTTTTCATCAAATTCTTTGTTAAAACTTTGAGAAAACTGTTCTTTATTAGATTTGTATTTATTATATAACTCCTCATCTAAAATCATAAATCTAATTTTTGTTGGAGTTTTAATTAAAATTTCATATTTATCCTTATATGTTTCATCAATAAAATCTGATATTATTTTTTGAAGTAGTTCATTTTTGATTATCATTTTAGTTTTATAACCTCCTTCTATATATTTTCTAATATACTTTCTTTTCTTTTTGGCAAGTATATTGTATCACCTTCGTGAATACAATCTAAATCATCTTCTTTATAATAAACTATGTATTTATTTACAAGTTCACCTTTTCTGTATTCATCTACAACAAATATACGATTTGTGTATTTATAGACATGATATGATATGGAAATCATCAGAGGATGGTAAATTGTAGTGATGTAGTCTACTGGAAGGATTATATCTTTATCTATGACATATATTTCGCAACCTGTGTATTTGTCCCTAAAGTAGTGATTTTCAAAGTGATAAAGATATTTTGCACGATTTGCCGCGCTTCTAACATGGTAGTCATCAATCCATAGACCTTTTAATAAAATTTTTTCACACATAGCTACTATAACACCTCCTCTCTCTCTATATATGCTTTTTTTACTATAGGATTATTTTACATAAATTTTCTTTTAAATTCAAGAGTTATTTCATGAAATGGGTCAGAAACAAACATAAAAACTCCTAAAAAATGAAATGTTAATAGTGATAATATAAAAGATATAATAAAAGCTTCAAAAAAATGTGTTTTAAAATCATTGTTATCATATAAATCCTCTTTTTCTATTTTATGTTCTAAACTTATTAAAAGCGCGCGGTTGTAAGTGCTAATAGATATATTATAAAAAAGATAGAAAAAAGCATAAAAAGTACCAACAACAATTAACACAACTATAAATTCATTTTTAAGGTTATGTATCAAATAATCAACAATACCTGTTATATGTAATAGTATTGATAAAGATAAACTAACTACAAAAGAATACACTAAAGATATTGCTGTAAATTCATCAAAATCTTCCTTTGTAAACATATTTATATTCAACACCTCCCTATAATTATATCTTTAAATCCGAGATATCTTTTGTTATCTTGGATTGATATCTTATTTCAATTTTATCAAATTTAATATTTTTATTCCTAATTAATTTTATTATACCAAAATATAATCTTTGTATGTCAATGTCTGTGTCTACAAATAAAACAACATTTTTTGAGATAAACTTTAATGAATATTCTAATGCTTTTAAATAGTTTTTACCTAATATTGATAAGTAGTAAGATGTTTTATCTTTAATTAATTTGTAAATGTTTATTAAGTCAAAAGGTCCTTCGGTAATATATACTTTGTTGTGTAAGGTAAAACTAAATTCGTAGTATGTATTTTCTAAATATCTTTTGTATCTATATTTACCTTTTATAAAGCGCACGGTTATTGGTTCAAAGTAGTAATTACAAAATAGAATTTTATTTTTTTCAATATCTATTTTGAACTTTAAAAGCTCACTAATATCATCAATAAATAAACGCCTTTTTAAGTAATTTATTTCATCTTCAAATTCCTTTTTAAAGTATTTTTTGTATACCTCATCTATTTTTGACAAAATAGATTTATTTGTATCATAAATGTTAAATTGACTTGTTTTTGTAATCTTTTTAAAAAGCGTACTTTTATAAAAGTAAGATTTTAGCTTATTTAAAACATTTTCATCTTGAAACCCATAATCAACAAGCAAAGTATACAAATTACCTTTGCTATGACATCTATGACAGTAAAATAATCCATTTTCTTTTCCAATATATAAATGCCCCCATCTAGGGTTTTCTTTTCTATATGCATCTCCACAATAGGGGCAAAATATCTGAATTTCCTTATTATTTTCCTTAAATATTCTTGATACAGATTTTAAAAATAAAATTACTTCATCTGTAAATATTTCTTGATTAAGCAATTTTCTCCACCCTATTTTTAATAAGTGGTAAAAGTGCGCTTTTTAATTTAGTATTATCATCAAACAATCTAATAACATTGTCTTTGTATAAAAATGCAAGTATTAATGTTTCATACACCAAATACTTATACTTTGATACAAGTTTACTTAAATTCATATTTCCTTTTCTAAATTCTTTAAAAAGTTCATATATTATTTTAACATTGTATCCTAGTGATGTAAGAACATATGGTACTCTAACTCTTCTAATTACTCTTTCAACAAATGCTTCAATATAAACAATGTCAATTACTTCATTTGATTTAATTTTACTAATAACATCTGTAGAATGTAATGGGTCTTTTAAAAACTCTAATAGTGTCATAAGCAAAGCGCGCGCTTTTTCACAGTTTATCTTAACAATAAAACTATACTTTGTTTCTCTAATAACTTTAAAATATCTAGTTTCTTTCTCTAAATCCTTAATAAATTTCATTAAATCATTTAATCCCATTCTACTTCTATCAGTTTTAGAACCATATCTTTTTAAATCTATCACACTAAGGTTTTCATTTTTAAGTTCATTTATTATCTTATTTAAAATCAATACATGTCTTCTTGGAGCTTTACCAACAAATACATGTTTTATAGAAATTTCAACATCAATACCAGCATAGTTTTTAATAATATCACTAATAAGCTCATCAAAGTACATATTTGGTACAACATATTCTAAACTTTCAAAGCTATTAATTTCTTTAAGAATTTTATCTTTGTTATTTTTAAAGTAAGAATATGGAATTAAAAATGTTTTTTCGCGCTTTGTAATTTTAACAAAAACAATATCTTCTCTCAAATGTCTAATAGAATTTTCACTTTGTAATTTAAAATATCTCACATCTTTTCTATATAAATAACAATCATATGGAGTATTTTCATATGGTGATAAAGAAAACTGGATATAATCTTCATAAATATTAATTGGAATACCAAAGTAATCAATTATTAATGAAACTACATCAATAAAATCATATCTACCCTTGACATTTTTGTAAAATGATTTAAACTTACTAACAGCCTTTTGAATGTCTCTGGCTGTTAGTTTTTCATTTCCATTTTTTATCTTCTTATACACATCACAGTATCCAAGTTTCTTTCTGAGCTGGGCAAGTTTGAATGCTTGCCCAGCTCTCTTTATTTCCATATCCAATTTTTTATTTCTTTTTCTTTCAACATTAGAAGGTGCGCTTTTTACTGCGTTCATTGCATCTCTTTTAACACTTTCAGAAGATACACTAACCCTGTGAAGTTTAGCATAATTTTCAACAACTTTATAGTATCTATTTACAAAGTTTTTAGCATCTGTTAATTCTTCAAACTTAACTGGAATAAAAGGATATTTTGAGTTAAATATAAGACGAGCGTCATCATAAATTTTAATGTCATAAGGTAATCCATATTTAACTCCAAGTGATTTTATAAGTTTATTGATTGAGCGTCTAACATATGTTTTGTATGATGGAGATATACTACCTGCGTCAAGTATTAAAAGGGCGTGCATATTTGTTCCACTTCTAGAATATCTTATAAATAAATTTCCAAATTCTTCTTTTAAAAAGTATAAAAATGCAAACATATTTTCTTTTAGCTTTGGAATAATTTCTCCAGTTTCTTTGTCATAAATGTCAAAGTCAAAGTATACAGTATACATCTTTGCATTTCTTGGAATATAAGCATACTCCGCGCTTCTAATAAATTCATAAAAAACTTTTCCAGTTCTCAATTTATATAAAGTATCTATCTTTCCTCTAAATACAAATGGTGTAATATAAAAGTTTGGATTCATAGAAAATATTAAAAATTCAATTAACGAAGAGTTAGCTCTATACACTTCGTTTGTTTTATTAAATTTATCGCTATAGTTATAAGCAAAGAATATGTCTGTAGTTGTGTAATCAAATTCATACAATCTATCAAGCGCGCGCTTTGTATCTGAAATATCAAAAAATCCTTCACTCATTCCCTTATAATCGTCAAATAAAGCATCTACATATTGCTCGTATCCTCTAACAAGTAATGTTGATACATCTTTAACAATTTTAGCTCTTCCTTCTATTACTCCTAATTCTCTATACTCTTTATTTGCACGAATAAACTTTCCCTCGTAAGCATTTTCAAAGAATCTATACCCAGCAAATTTATTCACAATTTCTTCGTCGTTATCCACTGCAAAACCAAATTTTTGCGCGCTTTCTAATAACTCGTCAGTAGTAAATTCTATTTCAAACTCGTCTCCAAATATCTCTCCGAAGTTGTATACTACTCCCATGACTTTTATACACCTCCTTTCTTTTACTTTACATTTTTCTTTATATCTAAATTTTAAATTCAATACAAATATTTGTCAATATTTATATACTTTACTTTTTATTATCTATTTTTTTCAAAATACAAAAAAAATTTATTTATCTATTAATTTATATAAAAAAAAAATCGTAAAATTCTTATGTATCACTGTAAGTAATTGTAGCTCAAAGAGTAATATAATCTTTGTCTAACTATTGGAAATAAATAAGCTAGATAAAAGCGCGCGATGTTAAATACATTTTCTAATTTTAATTATTCCATACAGGAAATACTAGGACATATCTAATTCAAAATAATTGAAATCAGAACCTTTGTATTAGTTTTATCACTTATAACAATTGTATTTATATATCAATTTTTTTGAAACTAAATAAATATATACCACCTTACGGTGGTATAGTAGAAGCTCCTTATAGGAGCTTCTACAAATATAAACAGTATACAAATACAAAATGTATATTCTTGTAAATAAAATACAGTTTTATTCTATATCAATTAATTTTTCTTTAATTAAATTTTAAATATTTCTAATCTAAATCTATATAAGCATAGTTAATGTTTACTTATGTTTGAATAGTACAAAAAAAGTAAGTTATCTATTAATAAGTAGTAAAAAAAAAAATCGTAAAATTCTTATGTATCACTGTATCTTATTGTAGTTCAATAGTTAAGAACATCTTTGTCTAAATATTGGAAATGAATATGTTTTATCAAGCGCACGGTTTAAATATGGAGAATATAATAGCTTACACCTAAAAACGGCGCGCTTGTTATATAACACCAAAATTTATTCATATAAAAGCTCTTTAAAAAGTATGTAAATGAAATAGAAGGAATTAGATTGTATAGAATTGAAAAGGAATATAGTAATCATATAGTTATAGATTATAACGAAGATAATATTGAAATAGCTCTTAAAGAGAATTGGGAAATAAGATAAGTTAAATAGGTGCGGCATTTTTGTTTCCTGCCGCACCACTTCACACCCTCTAATTTCAATTATTCTATTTCGGATATGTTATTACACCTCCCACACAGAATAATCCAAATCAGAGCCTTTCGTATCTATTTTATCTTTTATAAAAATGTATTTGTATAAGATTTTTATTTCTAACAAATATATACAACCTAACGGTTGTATAGTAAAAGCTCCTAATAGGAGCTTTTACAACAATTATCGTATACAAAGTACAATTAAATATACTTTTGTAAACTAAGTACAGTTTTATATTCTCTAAATATTTTTTTATTCTTTAATTAAAAATTATTTTTATTTTTTATTTCCAATACAAATAGCATATTTAGTGTTTAATAAAGTTTAAATAGTACAAAATTAACTTTGTTTTATATATTAAGTAGTAAAAAAAAAAACTCGTAAAATTCATATGTATCACTGTAAGTAATTGGAACACAATTGTTATATAAATGTTTGTCTACATATTGAATTTAAACAAGTTATATTGGATATATAGTTTGATTTCAAATTATAGTAGCTTTAAATCAATTTTTGCCGCGCCTGATTATTCTCTATATAAATAGTAAAAAAAAAACTAACAAAATTACTATGTATCACTGTAAATAATTGAAATACAACTTCTATCTAAACCTTTGTCTACTTATTGAAAATAAAGAATTTATGATATATGAAATAAAATTTATCAAAATAATTAAAATCTAATTCTAATGATATATAACTTATTGAATACCAATACTTAGACAAACTTTATCTTATTCATTGAACTACAATAAGATACAGTGATACATATGAATTTTTAGTTTTTTTTTTACTACTTATTAATAATAGAAAATTCATTTTTGTACTATTTAAATACAAGTAAACAATAAATATGCTTCTTGTATATCAGATATAGAAATAGAAATTATTTTTTGAAAATAGAAGATAAAAATAGTTAATAGAAAATAAAACTGTATTTAGTTTACAAAAGTATATGTTTTGTATTTAATATGCCATTTATATTTGTAGAAGCTCCTAATAAGGAGCTTCTACTATGCAACCGTAAGGTTGCATATATTTGTTAAATTCTAAAGATTTACATCTAAATACAATTGTTATAAATGATAAAGTTAATACAAAAGCTATAATTTCAATTATTTTGAATTAGATATGTTTTAATACTTTCCATTTAGAATAATCTAAATTTAACTAGAGGCGCGAGGTTTTATTAGCTTGAGGCAGGTATAAACTCGTATCAAATCGCGCGCTTATTAAAACACTTTCATTTCCAATAGCTAGACAAAAATATTCTTATCCATTGAACTACTTATATTTACAGTGATACATAAGAATTTCTACAGTTTTTTTTTTTACCTTATATATAACTATTAACTAGTTAATTATTTTTCAATTTTATTTTTTGTACTAATCAAACACAAGTAAACATTAACTATGTTTATATGTATAAATTGAAATTAAAAATTAGAAATTAAAAAAAAATTAAATTTGTAATAGATATTTGAATATATAACAGAAGCGCGCCGTTTTTTGGTAGTTTCTTAAATATTACTACTAACTTGCACTAAAAATCCCGTACCTATTATAAGTAATTTATTTCCAATACTTAGACAAAGTTTATGTTTATTATTGCACTACAATTACTTACAGTGATACATAAGAATTGTGTGATTTTTTTTTTACATTTATATATAAAACAAACTTTATTTTTTGTACTATTCAAACAGTAATAAACTTTAACTATGCATATAAGTTAAAAGTTAAAAATTAGTAATAGTAATAGATAGTATTAAAACTGTATTTTATTTACAGGAGTATAGATAAATGTATTTTGTATACTGTAATTGTTATAAAAAATTCCGTTAGGAATTTTTTACTATACCACCGATAGGTGGTATATATTTGTTAGAAATCAAAAGATATTTATATCCAATTACAACTTGTATAAAAGATAAAACTAATACAAATGATATAAAGGCTATAATTTGGATTATTTTGTATTGGATATGTTTAGATAGCTATGAAATAGAATATTTGAAATGAGAAGGCGCGAGGTTTTATATTTGCCTCACCTTTTAAATTCCGAGCTTATTTAAGTCATTTACTTTCAATTATTTTTATTTACATTAAAATATACTGACATAATGAAAGTGATTTTTTTGGAATGAATAAACGATAATGTATATGGTAGTTGCCTATTTTTTAGAAAATTTTTTAAAAATAAATAAAAAAACTTAGAGGTTAGCAAAGATGCTTTTATATTACATATATCTGTCAGAAGTATCCAAAGAAGATTTTATTAAAGGAAGGGCGATAAAGTTAGATAAGGAAGGAAAGTGGTATGTAAGTAGTGGAGGAAAGTATAACAGCCTTAGGCATACAAAGATACTTTTTGATACTAAGAAATTACAAAATAAATGCTGTAAGGAATATAGATTACATGACCCAACTAAGGTTCAAGATAAATGTATAGAGGTATTACTTTGTAAAGATGAAAATGGTAAATTTAAAGCAATTAGTACTTTAAGGAAATTAGATTTAAATTGTATGTTAAAGCACCCAGAAACATATGCTAAAGTACCTAAAAATGTTTTTATAAAAGCAGTTAAAAATACAAGTGTATTATCTGATGAAGAGAAGAAAAAGATGATAAAGGTGTTTAATATAATTAAAAGGAAATATGGTGATATGGTTAATAAAAAGAAAGATGAAATTAAATATGTTAAAAGTGTAAGGGAATTTAATAAGATTTAAAAAGCGCGGGGTTTTGTGTGGCAAAACTTGCGCGCTTATTATAAAATAAAAGAAAATAAAAAAATAAAGGAGGTGTAAATATCATGTCCTCAAAAAGATATTTATTTACCTACTCAATACTAGATAACATAGTTTTAATTACATTTCCAGAATTTATAAAAGATGAGCTTGTTTTATCATCAATTAAAAGAACATATAAAGAAATTCTTGGTAAAAAAGTTAAATTTGTAAATAACAAAACTTTTGAAAAAATTGCAAAAGGTAGAAAAGATGGATTTATAGAAATTACAGATGATAAAATCATTGTAAACTTTTTAAATAATTCTATCAAAGAATATGATAGGTATATTTTGGATAAAAGTTATTCATTACTATTAGAAAACAAAGATAAAGGTAAAGGTGAAGAAAAAGATGCTTCCAGCTAAAATATTTTTGACAGTTCCTCCATACTTTGCACTCAAACCAAATACCAAAAGAGATTATACTAAGGCTTATTTATTATTAAGGTGGACTATTTTTATTATTGGATTTAAAACATTGGAAGATGGATTAAAGGTAATGGATTTTAAAATTCATTCTCAATCTGATGAGTATAAACTTTACTATGTAAGTATTGGAACATATGATACTGTTTTAACACCTGATAGTAAGATTAAAGTGTATTGTACTTGTCCTGATTTTGCTTATACTTTTGCTTATGTTCTATATAAAAGGCGCGCGCTTTTATATGAAGAGGAATTCCCAATAGAATTTAAAACAATTCCACCAAGACATAGAAATCCATATCAAATACCTTTTGCATGTAAACATGTTTATACTGTTTTAAGATTTTGTATTGAAAACAAAATAAAATTTGACGAAAAAGAAGTTCTAAAATATAATAAAAGAAACATGTCTTTAAAACCTACCTTTGAAATGATGTTTAGACTTTACAAATATCTTGAAAAACTTGAAAAAGAAATTAGAAAAAGATATAAAATTAGAATTTAATGGGAGGTAAAGTAAATTATGTCCGAAAAAAATATTGAAATTAGAGATGAAGTTAAAATTTCTGAAGATGTTAAAACTAATGAAAAAGCACCTGAAAAACAAACTAGAAAATCTAGAAAAAAAGATATAAAAGAATTAAAAGCAAAACTAGATGAACTTACAGAAGAATATCAAAAACTATCTCAAAGATTAGCTCAAATAGAAAATACTATTGTAAATGAAATAATTCCAAGATTAAAAGAATTAAATATTGGTGATGTATCTTTAGATGATAATAAACAAGAAGATATTGCTGAAGAGGAAAAATATATTGATGTTAATGGTATAACTATTAAGGCTGTAGATAAAGCTACAGGATTTTCTCATAACTTAGTTCCAAGTGATAAACTTATTATTACTGATAACTTGATTTATTATTTACCTCATAAACTAAAAGATAAATATAAATATGCAAAAGTACTTGATAAGATTGAAAATGAACTTGAAATTATTTCTATTGATGATAAATTTGTTAAAGTAAGTAGTAGAAAAGGTAATAAAAGTTATCCTACTAAGTTTAGAATGTTTAAGTAAAGATTTTTTAAGATTTTTGATAAGATTTGGAAAATAAGCGCGGGGTTTGTGGTAGTAATGAAGGCTTTATAATTGCCTATTACTAACCACCGAACCCCGCGCCTTTAAATTAAATCTTATTAAAAAATAATAAAAAAGGAGATGGTTAAATATGAGTGCAAAACAAAATAGCTACATCTCAGATATACTTTTAACATTTAAACCTATCCTTGATGATAAATCTAAAGAAGTATTTTCATCTTCCGTTTCAATAGATGAAAAAGATTTAAATGTATTTGTAAAAAAACTAAAACAAAAATTAAAAAAGAAATTAAAAGATATTCATACTGAAAGTTCATCTATATATAAAATTGTTTATCACCCAAATGGAGTATATTCAGAGCAAATATTTGGTCCGGTAAATGATTATATTTGTCAATGTGGATATTTAGAAGGAATTGAAAATCAAAATAAAGTATGTCCTTACTGTAATGTAAAATGCGCGCCTTCCATAGAAAGATATAAAAACTTTGGATATATATCCTTAAGACTACCAATAGTAAATCCAGAACTCAAACATTTATTTTTAATGAAATTATTCAAAAATAAACTTGAATTTGAAAAAATATATAACGATATTGTTTACGAAGATGGATTTTACTTATTTAATAGAAAAAAAGGTATATTTGAAGTTCCAGAATTTTTAGAAAAATACGAACACTTATATATTCCAACTGAAGAAGAAAAATATAATAAATTTGTTGAAAAGGTATTAGAATTCTTTTATAAAAATAACATTCTTACTCAAGATGAAATAAATGAAATAAAAGAAACCTATGTTATTGAAGCTCCAGTATTTGGTTTATATTCTTTATATAAGGCTTTAAAACATAGTGAAATAAAAGAGTATTTAGATTTAAAATATAAAGATAATAAAAAGTATCAAAAGTTTAAAGATATTTTATTTTTAGATTTTTTACCTGTATTACCTCCAGAAGTGCGCCCTTTTATAGTTCTTGAAACAGGAGAAGTATTAGAACATAAAATAAGCAAAAAATATCGTAGTATTATAAGATTAAATTATGAAAATCCATTTTTATTTGATTTATTAAAATTACAATTTCAAAAATATTTACCTAAATATAAGGATAAGGAGATTGTAAATGAGAAAGTAAATGATTTATATTCAGACAAAAATACAATTTCAATATTTGATATTCCAAAAGAAGACTACTATAAAATATATGACAATCCTGAAGAGCAAGTTTGTGATGTATTTCAAAAAGATTTTTGGACTTTTAGATTACAAAAACAAATAACAGAGTTATTTGATTTATTATTTGATTCAATATCTGGTAAAGAAGGAAAGATAAGACAATTTATGCTTGGTAATATTATTGACTTTTCAGGTAGAGCTGTAATAACTCCAAGTTTGAAAATTAAACCATATGAAGTGGCTATCCCTTATAAAATGGCATATGAAGTTTTATTTCCATATTTTGTAAACTTCTTAATTGAAAATTATGGTGAAAAATTACTTGCAATTAAATATATGCTTAACTTATCTAAACAACTTCCAAACCGCGCGCTTTCAAAAGAAGAAAAACAAAAAATAGAAAAATACTTTAAAGAATTTATAAACAAAGTAAATAACAAAGAAATAAAAATATACACCTTCTTTAATAGACAACCAACTATATGGATTTATAGTATTTTTGCTTTTGATGTAGTAGTAAAAGAAGACAAAAATGATTACACTATATCTTTACACCCATTAATAAACGAAGTATTTAATGCCGACTTTGATGGAGATAGTATATATGGTAAAATAAAGCTATACATTAAAGATGAAAATAAAGAAAAAGAAATTAAAATAGATATCTCAGAATTAAAAAATTTTGAAATATAATAAAATAAAAAAATAATAAAAAGGAGGTATATAACCGAGATGATATTTACTTACTTAGAACCAGATGTATTTTTAGATGTTGTATCTTGTAAAAGAGAAAGAAAAAATAATATCTTTTTTGTATTTGAAAATGAAAAGTGCGCACCTTCTCAAAGTGAATTAAGAAAAATATCAAAAGGAGACAATGTAGGATTTGATTTAAGAGCAAATGAATATGTAAATATTAACTTTAATACAGATGTTGATATCTTTAAAGCTAAAATAATAAAATCTGGTTGTAAATGGGCTGGACTTCCAGGAACAAAATTAGAGCTATTACCAAGAAGTGGAATATCACTTGAAACACCACTTAGAATAGCAAATACACCTGCTACAATAGAACCTACATATAGAGGAGATATATCAATACTTTTAGATTATAAATTAGCTTATCTACTTTCAAAAGTAATTGAATTTACAAATGATACAAAAATAAGTGGTAAAAAATATAAAAGTATAGGAATATTCCCAAACAAAGTTATCATTGAGGAAGGAACTAGATTGGTTCAAGCAAATATTGTTTTAAATGTATTTGCACTAAAGATTAACAAAAATATTATTAAAGGTGATTTTAATATTTACTATACTATCTCAAAAGATATTTATGATAATTGGAGTGAAATATATCCAAGTAAAAGAGGTGAAAAAGGATTTGGTTCTAGTGGATTAAAAGATATTAAAGAGTAAGCGCGGCGATTTAGATGCCGCGCCTCTTTTAAATTTAAAAATAAATGAAGAGAGGAGATATATAAAAAATGAGCTACAAATTAAAAGATTATAAAAAATGGGTAGATGAAGTTTATAATTATTGGGATAATTATTTTCAATCTAAATCCATAAAATCTATGTACTCTTCATACTTAACAGATTTCTATAACACATTAAACGCCGCGCTTGATAGATTTAAACAATCAGTAAAAAATTACAAATCAAGATTTCCAACCAAAAAATTTAAACAAGCATTAAATGTTTATATGACATATTACTTTACATATTATGTGAACTATTTACCTCAAACACAGAAAGCAGATATTGGTCCATTAACAAATTATATAGCTTGGTATAGTTATACTTTACCAGATGACTATTCTACTTTATTCCAAATTGTAGAAGATACTAGTTCAGATTCTTCTTCTGATTCATCTACTACAACAACGGTAGTATATGTATTAGATACAACTGGTATTGATAATTTAATATCAGAAATAGATAGTTTAGATGATAGTAAAACACTTGGTAATTTAATAGATATATTAGGTGATAAAGTTAACGATGTAGCACTTGGAACTATGCTTGGTGGTATTAAATTAAAACCTAATCCAAATAATACTATAAAGTTTGAAGATTTAACAAAATATAAAGAAATTATGAAAGAATTTAATATTTCTATTCCAGGAGTAAAATAAGATGTTAGGTTGTGCTAGAGTTAGTGATGTATTTGTAGGGGTTTGTTTTGCACATAAAACACCTATAGGTATATCTGGGGTTATAGTAACAAATTCACCAAATGTTTCTGAAGAGAATTTAAAGGTTGCTCGTCTTGGTGATGTTGGTGTTGCATCTTGTGGACATTCTGGTGTGATAGTTACATCTTCTGGTGTAACATTTGTAAATAATATAGGACATGCTAGACTTACAGATACAGTTTCAGGTCCTTTTATTGCAAATATATCAACTTCAGCCTCAATAACATTTACATCTTAGAAAAATGTATAAAGGAGGTATGTATTAGCCGTGAGTGAAAAGCTATTTATAAAATACGATGAATACCAAAAAGAAAATGGAGTATATGTTGTTAAATATAAGAAAAATCCAAAATTAAAGGATATAAAAATATATGTAGATGCAGTAGATATAAAAACAGGTAATATTAAAAAGAAAGAAGTTGTTGAGTATTCTGAACATAGAAATATTTCTATGTATAAGGTAGAACATAAAGATGATTTATTTGAAGTTTTTTATGTTAGTGAAGACCATTCTTTAATTGTTTTTGATACTGTTTTAGATAGAATTAGAAAAGCGCGCCCTTTAGAGCTTATTTCTAACCCAGATAGATATTTTCTACTTGCAAAATTAGATGATAAAAAAATAAAAGAGTTTAAAGATTTAATTGCAGATTATATTTACAAAGGACTTGATTTATTAGAAACCTCCAAATCCCGCGCTTTACAAAATATACTTAAACAAAAGATAATTTTAATACCTACTAAAGATTTAAAAATAGAAAAATCAAATGATATAAATGTAGCTTATGATTTAACAGTAAAAGACTATTATACATTTACAACTAGTGATGGAGTATTTGTTCAAGATACAATGGGAGTATATTTTGTATCAAGTAAAGAAGCTATAGAAGATTTAGACAAAGCAAAATGCCACGCCTTATATATAATAAAAAATCTTCAAAATGATACTTATATCCACAAATACAGACACGAATCTTTATACGCTCTATATATCTTAACTAGATTTATAAATCCAGATAAAAATAAAAAAGAAATAGTAGTAGAAAGTTTAGAAGATTTAGAAATAGATTACAATTACTTTGATAAATTAGATACCCCTGTAAGAATAAAAAATTTAAATAATTTAGTAGTTTCATATGGAATAGCTGTAATTAATAAAATACTTTTTAATGATAAGGTATTGATTAATGAACCTATAGATAAAAAGAATGTAACTATAATTAATGAAAAACTTTATACCTACTTACAAGAAAAATATAAAGATAAACTTTCTGAAAAAGAGCTAAATAAGTTATATCTTGATACACTACACGAGCTACTTTTATTTTTAATTTCATTTTTAACAGTAAGTAAATATAATCCATATATACATGAAAATGATTATATTGTTTACGATGATATAGTTCAACGAATTTCAGAACTTCCAGATGAACCTTACATTGGAATTTTAAAATACAGCGCGCTTGTAGATGAAACTATAGAAAAAATGAAAGAAGATAATTCAATTTTATATCATATATACAAATCTGGAGCTAGAGCTTCTAAAGACCAAATCAAACAAGTTGTAGTAGCAAAGGGATATATAGCAAACGACTTTAATGTAATTATTAAATCTCCTATAAAAGCAAATTTAATGCAAGGATTAAATGAAGATGAGCTATTTATATCTTCATTTGGAACTAGAAAAGGACTTATAGATAAATCAGATTTTACTCCAGTATCTGGATATTTAGAAAGAACTATGATTATGAATGCTTCTATTGTTGATATAGATAAAAATTGTGATGATTGTAAAACTGATAGATATTTAGAAATTAAAGTATTTGATGAAAAACATGCTAAGTCTTTAATTGGTAGATATTATTTTGACGATGAAAAAGGCGCGCTTGTTAAAATAACAAAAGATAATTATTTAAGTTTAGTAAATAAACAAATAAAATTGCGCTCACCAATGTATTGTAAATGTAAAGATTATAAAATATGTAAAACTTGTGCTGGAGATTTTCCTACACACTTACATTTAGGTATGGTATCAGCTTGTTTTATTTCTGAAAGATTTACACAACTGACACTTAGAACATTTCATATATCAGCGGCGGCTAACATCAAACCAAATCCCGCGCTTTTAGAAGTAATAGATTTAAACAAAATAAAAGGAAATAAATACTTAGGTTTAAAAGAAGAAATTAAAAAAATAAACGAATATTTAGATAAATATGTAAATAACTCTCAATACAAAGTATATATAGATGAAAATACTAAAGAAATAATTTCAAATGGAAAATGTTTAAATCCTGATATTATTACAACTATAAAAACATTAAATTCATTACTTATGGGAAAAGTTAAAAAAGTTCACGAATATACTCCAGAAAAGATATATACCTTTATAATAAAAGAGTATTTAAAACATTCTTTTATTAAATCACTTTATATTGAAACAATACTGTCTCTATTATTTATGGATAAAAAGACTAAAACTTTACTTAGATATATGGACGAGATAAATTTAAAGAAAGTAGAAAAAGTTAGTATAAAATATGTAAGTAGGTATATTAATAAAATGCTTGCATTTTTATATGAACCAAATAAAACAAATTTACTAGAACTTATTTTAGATGAAAGTGAAAATGTTCCATATTCTCCATTTATAGAACTTGTAAAATAAATGATAGAGGCGCGCACCTTTCCGCGCGCCTCTTTTATATTAAAATATAAACTACAAAAAATAAAAAAATATATTTTATGGGAGGTATTTAAATCGTGATAAAAGAAATATTAAAAAATACTGTTAAAGTAGGTAGTGAAATTGATGAAATATTTAAAATTGTATTTAAAAGAGATATTGAAAATTTAGATGAAGATTCTCCTATTCAAATCCCAGATGATTTATATATTTATAAAGATAATAGTTATAGATATTTACCAAAGTTTTTTACAGAAAGTGGATTTTATCAAAAATATAAATATGATATTTCTGTAATTTCAAAACCAAAACTTATTAAATACAAAAATCAATTTGATGAAAGTTTAGAGTGTAGATATACTCCTACAGAAGAACAGCAAGAAGTATTAGACAAACTTGAATATATTTATAACACTAAAGGGAGTGTAAATGGTATATTAAAGTTGAGAACAGGATTTGGTAAGACATTTATAAGTTTATACTTTGCAAATAAATATAAACTTAAAACAATTATATTTGTAGACAATGAAATGCTTTTTAATCAATGGATAGATAAAATAAAAGAATATTTTCCTAATTTAAAGACTGCATTTATTGGTAGAATTTCTGGAAAAGAAATGTTTTTACCAGAAGGCGCGCGCTTCACAGTAGCTTATGTCCAATCTATAAATTCAAAAATAAGAAAAGGTGATAAAACTACAATCCAAAAATTAATAAACCAAAAATATGGTTTAGTAATATTTGATGAAGTTCATAAAGTATCTGCTTCAGTTAGATATTCAAAAATTTCATCTTTATTTGATACTGCAAATGTAATTGGACTTTCAGCTACTCCCTATAAATATGGATTTCAAAGATTAATGCTTGAAAGTAGTGTTGGAAAAATAATTGCTGAAAAGACAGATTACGATTACATACCAAATGTTGCATTTGTTGAATATGATAGTATGCTTAACTATTATATAGATGGTAAGCAAGTTAAAAAACTTGTATTTTTAACAAATGTAAATAAAGTAAATGCTTCTTCTGTTTACTCTTCATATATAACACAATCTCCAAAGTTTTTTGAAATAATTAAAAAAATTGTAAATTCTATGAGAAAGAAAGGACATAAAATAATAATTATTACAAAAACAATTAAGCAAGCAGATGTTATATCATCTATTATTCCAGGTTCAGTTGCATATCACAGTAAAAATAAAAATGTAAATTTAGAAGAAGCAGATATTATTGTTGGAACATATAAAATGCTTTCTCATGGATTTGACAAAAAAGATTTAACATGTGTAATATTTGCATCTCCATTTACAGGTAAGACATCTATACCACAAGTTATAGGTAGAATACTTAGAAAACATGAAATTAAAGAAGTTTTAAAACCAGCTGTTATATTTTTAATTGATAAAAGATTTAAAAAACTTTTTAATATTGGAAATATTACTAAAGTTATAAAAAATGAATATAAAACTAACATAAAAGTATTTGATGAAAATGGAAAGTTTTTATATACTTTATAAAAAACAAAAATTAATATAGGAGGTATGAAAAGTTGGAAGGATATAAAACGACAAATGTTAGTGAACTACAAAAAGAATATATTGTAGAAAAATTAATTGATGAATGTATTAATCTTGAAGCCCAAATTAAGAATTTGGATAAACAGATTGAAGAGATTGAAAAAAGATATTTATCGTATGATATAGAATGTAAAGGGCTTTTAGATAAGCTATATTCAAAGCGTGATATGTTAAGAAGCGCGCTTTTTATTTATAAGGAAATATTAAAAAATTTATAAAAATAAAATAAAAAAAGGAGATGCTAAATGAATAGATTACTTAATGAATTTGTAAAATCTACATATGTGCAAATCCTTGATGATAAAAACGCCGTGCTTTCTAAAGACTATAAAGATATAGATACAGTTAAATATCATACATATCGTGAATTTGAATATGAAAAGAAATTACCATATTTAATAAAATGCATATTTGATTACATTAACAATAATACTAAAGCTAGTATTGAAGGAGAATTTGAAATAAAGGAAACAGACTATTCAATTAAGTTTTTCAAATCTGAATTTTTAAGAATAAAAATAGATGCCGAGCTTTCATATAAAAATGAAATTTATACATTTAAGACAGATGTTCTTTTACCAAAATTAGAACATTCAATGTTCTTTTTTATAAAGAATGTAAAATATATTCCTGTAATCAAACTCAAAAAACCCGCGCTTGTTTATGGAGATACAAAAATACTTACACATGGACTTTTTACATCTATCTATATACACTTTAATTTAGAAGAAATAAAAAATGAGAAAAAGAAAAATCCTATAGCTACTATAGCAAATAGTAAATTAATAGATGTACTTCAATTTTTCAAATTAGTATTTAAAAATGATAAAGATTTTCTAGATGAACTTGGTGAATATTTAGAAGTAAACTTTAGAAAAGTAAAAATAGCAAATAAAATTGCAAGAAAATTTGCAACTTTATATGCAACTTTATTTGATATAAATGAAAATGGAGATTTTGGAGAAATACTTTCAAATATAATATTTGACCCATATTTTAAAGAAATGTATGAATATGAATTTGGTGAAAAGATAGTTTCTTATAAGGAGCTTTTAAAAGAAGTATTAAGACTTATTATTAATTCTGACAAGCGCGCGCTTTATATCATTAAAAACCTTTCAGATTTAAAAAATAGAAGATTTATATTCTTAGAATATTTACTAAGACCACTATACGATGAAATATTTAACTATTTAATGAAACTTATATCAGGACAAGAAGAAAACTTTACAGTAAAAAAAGATTTACTTGTTAAAAAGTTTTTAAAAGAATCAAAATATTTATATGACAGAATTTCACCATTTACATCAGTGCAAAATATGATAGCTACACAAATGGACGGTAGTGAAGAGTATATGTTTATGAGAAGATTACATCATAGTTTTTACAAATGCATATGTCCTATATCTACATCAAGCTCAAATCCTGGAGTTCAAATGCATATAAATCCAAATCTAGAGCTAACTAAATTCGGACATGTAAAACATGTATTTAAATCTTTAAAACAAATAAAAGAAGAGGTGATGTAAAAATGAGTGAACTTGTAGGTATTTCTCTAAATAGTATTCCATTTTTAAACTCTTGTGATAGTACTAGATTACAAATGGCTCAAAAATATGTTATACAAGCTCTATGTCATGAAAATAATGATATTCCAAAACTATATACAACAGGAATTTATAAACTTACAAATTATTCAGATTATTACATAAAGCGTGCAAAAGACGATGGTGTTGTTATTTACGAAGATGATACTATTATTATGGTTTATTATCAAAATATACAAGAAGTTGAAATTTATGATATATATCAGTATGAAAATGTATATAGTGATTTTGCATTAAAACTTAGAAAAAAACTTAAAACTGGAGATAAATTTAAAAAAGGAGATATTATTTATGAATATGTTGGATTTGTAGATGGGCTTCCTACTGGTGGATACAATACTTTAGTTTTATTTTTACCTTTATTTTTATATAACTATGAAGATGCAATAATTATTTCAGAAAGCTATGCTAAAAGATGTAAATCATATCAATATCAAGAGTTATTCATACCAGTATATAAAGATACTATTTTGTTAAGAAATGAAAAAGATGAATTTATTCCAAAAATTGGTGATGTATTTAATGAGGAAGATATAATTGTAGCTACAAGTGAATATGGAGTATATAAAGGTTTAAATGAAGTTATTAAAAAAGATAGAACAATTAGAGAAATTGTTGAAAATTGTAAGATATATAGATGTAGTATGGATAACATGAGGGTTTTTGATGTAAAGGTATATAGATGTGGTAGTGAAAAATGTATTGATGAATATACTAATGACATTTTAGAAGCGCGCGCTTTAGAAACAGACAAGGAAATATTAAAAGTAAAAAAATCTTTAGAACTTTACATTAACGACTCAGAACTTGTAAATAAAATACTTAAAAAATATTACTTAATGAGAAAAAGAAGAATAAGAGAGCTTACCAATGTAAAAGACATAAACTACATAATTCAAGTAAAACTAATTAAAGATGAAGAAACTTTAATTGGTGATAAATTCTCAAATAGAGGAGCTAATAAAGGAGTAGTATCAACCATAGTTCCAGATGAGCTTATGCCTAAAACTGAAGATGGTAAAGTTATTGATATGATTATTTCTCCATTTGCTATACCATCAAGAATGAATGTAAACCAAATATATGAACTTTATATTTCTAAACTTGTTAAATTTGCTGAAGATTTACTTTTAAAGAAAATAAAACCAAAAGTATCTTCTACTATAACAGATAAAGATGTATTTTTACATAAATTATTACCTTTACAAATATTAAGAGATATAATTGAAAAGTTTTCTCTTGAAACAAAACAAATGCAACTTCAATATATTAACTTGCTTTTATCAGATGAAGATGAATTTAAAAAGTTTTTAGAAGATGTAAAACAAAATGGTTTATATATCATTGTTGATAACTTTAAATCTAAAAAATATACAAAAAAAGATATCTTGGAATTATTTAAAAAATATGAAAAATATGGAGTTAAATTTAATGAAAATGTAATATTTAATCCACGCAAACTTGCGCGCTTTTTACTAAATAAAGATATAAACTATTTACCAGATAAAGAAATAAAAGTAAAAGGAACAGTAGGATATTTATATGTATACAAGTTAATGCATTTAGCTTCACATAAAATAAATGCAAGGTCAATTGGTCCTTACTTAAAAGTATTAAAATTACCTACTAAAGGTAGAAGAAACGAAGGTGGTTCAAGAATAGGAAATGATGAATACTCAATGCTTCTTGCATATAAAGCATTCAATGTTATAAACGAATTTATAATCACAAAAGCCGACGACCACGAAGAAAAACGAAAATTCATGTATTTAACTATAAATGGAAAAGAATATCATACTCCAAAAGAAAAATCTAAATCATATGTTAAAGCTACAATATCTGCTCTTTTAAAATCACTATTTTACGATTTTGATAAGGAAATAAATAAATACTTACAAAAAAGAAAAGAGGAAGAAAAGGAAAATGTTTGATTATTTATACCAAATAGAATTTAAATTACCTGATTTAAAATTAACTATTGATGATTTTATTTCTTTTTCAGTTATAAAAACACCTATAAGTAAATTATCTCCTTTTATAATGTTCTACACATTTATTAGAGCAGATAAATATTATGAATTGCTTTCACTATACAATGAAAAAAAGAAAGATGGAGATTATATAAAAGGATATTTAGATATTTATAGAGTGGGATGTAATCTTGGTTGTGATTTGGAAAATATAAAGAAGACTAGTAAAAGTGAAATAATTGTAGAACATAAAGGGTATTATATTACATATCTTAAAGGAACTACTCCTTTGTCTACTGTTGATAATAAAGCGCGCATTTACATGGTCTCGTGCGCGCTTGTCTCTCCTCATTCTATACTTCTTTCAAATCTAAATTCACTTTCAAAAGTATATCATTCTAAAAAAGTAAAAGATATAATTAATGAGTTTAAAAATATATTAAATAATCTTCAAATCAAAACTTATGAAAAAATAAACTATACAAATCATACCTATGATACAATTCATATCAATCAAAATGTAAACTTGTTAGAGCTACCTTATTTTCTACAAAAGTATTATAAAATTACAAATAGTATTGCATATTATTTCTTTGATGATTTTTCAAGTCCTTACTTTTTTAATCAGATGAATGTTTATAAAATGTATGATTTAGATAGTATTGAAAAATATATTAAATATGATATGGTGAAATTGAAAAGTGCACTTTTTGAGATGCATAAAGAAGAATACCTAGAACTTGAAAAATTTAAAAAGTTTTTCATGAATCCAAAAACAGTTGTATTTGTAAAAAATGATGGAGATACTATTACTAAAGATATTGATAAAAAGGTATCCATTCAAAAAGCAAAAGATAAAGATGGTAAATTTGACAAAGTAAATGTAAATATTGATAATAAATATATCTTAAACCTATACACACCCGACAACCCAGACGCCGCGCTTGAAAGATATAAAAAAACAAGACAAATACTTTCAAAAATAGAAAAAATAGCAAGAGTATCTATCCCTTCAATAGATTTTAGATATTTTGATTTAGGAATAATCTACAAAACTACAAAGCGTGGTAAATATGATACTATCTTTCATAACATAGTATATCACTTTAAAAAAGTAAAATCTTTAAGTACTTTACTATCACTAGAAGTAATTGGTGATATGATTACATTTAACCTGTAATAATAATAATAAAAGAAGGAGGATAATTAGAAAAATGAAGATAAAGATGAATATTGAAATGGACGAAAGTAAAACTAAAAAAATACTTGAAATTAAAAAAAGTGATATAGATGATACAAACATTAAAGAAATTGAAAAGCTATTAACAGAAAAAGGTGATGAAAATGACTTTAGTGATGTAATAATATAAAAATAAAAAAAATAAAAAAAAGGAGGTATATAAATATCGTGGATATAACACTAAATAACTATATTAGATACCAACTCCCAGAATCAAAAATGTTTGAAATATTAAAATCAAGAAATTCTAAATATGTAACCTTTTTTATAGATTTACTATCAATAGCTAAAGGATTGTTTAATAAAAAAATAGTTGAAATAGAAATATCTAAATTCGTGGAAAATAAAAAACATATAGATACTCTTTATAAAGAACTTAAAAAGTATATAGATGAGTTAAATTCCAAATTTGAAAAGTATGAACCTTACTTTGTGGTATTTTATGAAGAAGGTATATCTAGTATTCATAAATCAATAAATAAAAATTATAAATCTGAAAGAAGATATAATTTTGAAGATTCAATTTATGAAAATATATATTCAAAGCTCAAAAAGTTTTACTTTGAGCTTATATATAAAAATTTAAATAAGTATGACAATGTTAGTGTGATATATCTAAAAAACATTGAGGCAGACTTTACACCCTACTATGTGATAAACAAGAATTTAATGGATACTAAAAGTGATGAAAATACAAACTTTATTTTATCTTGTGATAAAGATTTACTTCAGTGTTTAGAGTTTGATAATACATTTCAAGTTGTATCTAGAATAAATAAAGGAAAATTGGAAATGAAAATCTTTAACAAGAAAAGCGCGCTTGAATATTTATATCCAAAATATTCATATCAAAAATATAAACTAGATGCCACATACATACCACTAGTATTATCAATAGCAGGAGATAGAAGTGATAATATAAAAGGTATAAAAGGATATGGATACGCAAAAACAATTAAATACATATCCCAAAACAATTTACCTCCAAAACTATATGAATTAAAAAAAATTAAAGATAATTACCAACTTATTAAAAATAACTTTAAATTAATTGAAAATAATTATAAGCTAATTTCATTTGAAGAAATTATAAATTTAATACCAACTGATATATTAGAAAATAAAATAGATAATATGTTTTAGTAATAATAAAAGGAGAGTTATAAATGAAATCAGTTCAATCTTGGAACAATATATTATCGTATATAAAAGCTAATTTAGGTGTTCCAATAAATATGCTTGAATTATCTGATGACGATTTAGTTACATATTTATCTGAAAATACTTTAGTAGAATTTAGTAATTATGTTCCAAAAACTGAGTATACTTTGATAGATAAAGGAAATTTAGTAGATGATAAGATATATAAATATGAGATACCAGTTAATAAATATATTATTGATGTTGTAGATGTATATACTTTAAAGTATCAAGTTCCATCTGATATGTCTCCTATGACAAGTCCAGAAGATGTTATTAAAAGAGTAATTGAAAATAAATATTCAGATATAGTTAGGTCATTAAATAGTGTTATAACATTTAAGTTTGAACAACCAAAATATTTAATATTTTTTACAGATGCTATTACACAATATTTACCAGCTGTTGTAGAATATCAGACTGTATATGATAATTTGAATGAAATACCAGCTGATATGTATCAATATTTTAAAAAGTTATGTTTAGCTGATACTATGATTATGGTAGGTAATATGAGAAGTAAGTTTCAATTATCTACTCCTTTCGGACAAATTATGACTAATGCTGATGAGCTTAAACAACTTGGAATGCAACTTAGACAAGAAGTATTACAAGCTCTAAATACATTACCACCTGATAAATTAATAGTATTTATTTAGGTAGAATAAAAAAAAGAATAAAAAAATAGATTTGACAAAATATAATTTTTTTGTTAAAGTATGAAATATAAAGATAAAAAATAAAAAAATATAGGAGGTACTTAATCGTGAACGAGTTCATGGAAGCGTTTGAAAATGATGAATTTGTACTTGAGGATTCTAATTTAAAAAGCGCGCCTTTAGGTAATCAAAATCAAAAACAAAATAGTCAAAATTTAAACTTTAATTATGAGGACTTAAGTTTACAATTACTTACTAAGTTTGGTATTTTCTTCAATTTAATTAAAGAAGATAAAAACAAATACAGTATATTTATGAAAATAATACCATCAAAGAAAAGTTCTGAAAATGAATATGACAAAGAAAATGCATTTACTATGAAGAAAAGAGCTGAAGCAGTATTAGCTATAGCAAATGCACTTAAATTTCCATATTTACACCCAGATAAATCTTTTACTTTTACATCTTTCTCTGACCCAAGTAAAGTAAATGCAAATGTAAAAGAATATGGTAAAAAGATGTTTTCAATTAAATATGACCCAAATAAAAATCCAAATGTACTTATTGGAGTTCAATTTAAAACAAATGATAAAACAGTTTCTGATAGTGTTTCCCTTGATATTTTTACAGCATATTCTTTTGGTTGTATGATTGAAAAGTTTGTTTATAAAGTACTTGATTTAATGTTAGGAAAGTAGTAGTTTTCCATATCCTTTCCTCCCAATTCTTTACTCTTCTTTAAAAGGCGCGGCGTTTTGAAGTTTGCCGCGCCTCCTCCCTCTATAAAAACTCTTTACCAAAAACTTCTTAATAACAAACAAAATAAACAAAAATACTTATTGGAGGTATATACAGCTATGTTTGATACAGTTATTATTATTCCAAATCAAGAATTATTAGAAAATGAAATTAAATTATCTGAATTCTTCTTAGAAGAAATCAAACACAGACTTCTTGATAAAGAATTAAAAGTACTAATTAGACGCCCATCTGTAAGAAGACAAATGCTTGAAAAATGTGGTAAAGATGCATTTTTATTACCTGAAAAACTAAAATTCCCTGTTAAAGACCCAAGAAATTGTAAATATCATTGTGGACTTATAATGGCGGCATATTTTAGAGCAAACCAATGGAAACATAAACACCCAGAATATAAAAAAATAGCTGAAAAAGCAAAAGAATTATTTGCAAAGCTCAAATGTGAAAACAAAATTGGTGTTCAAATTAACGAGGAAAAAGTAATGCCTATAAATGAATTTTTAACATTACTTGAATAAAAAGGGTGAATAAAAGATGAAACTATTAAACATAGATGAATTTATTAAAAAAGTAAATGCATACGAAGTTAAAACTTCAGAAGTATATTTAAAAAATTCTAATAAATTACACCCTGAAGGAATATATTCTGAAGAAATATTTGGAAGAATAGGTACAGAAAAAAGATTAGAAAGATTTGGATATATAGATTTAGGACATATATTTATTCACCCAGAAGTAATATCTGATATAAGAAAATTTATTCCAAAGTTTAGTAAGTGGTTAGATAATAAAGTTGAAATAGGTATTGATACAAATACTGGTGAATTTGTAGCTATTGATAAAGGTAAAGAAATTCCAAGTAATGTAAAAATTATTAATAATTTTAAAGAGTTGAAAGAAGTTTTAGAAAGCGGTGAATTTAATTGGGACAAGGCTTTTGCTAAAGATGACAAAACCGCGCGATTTTTAAAAGATAATTTAAATTTAATATTCATTACAAAATGGTTAGTACTTCCAGCAGGATATAGAGATATATTTGAAACAAACAAAGGATATCAAGAAAAAGATTTATCTAAAGCATATAAAGCATTAATATCAAAAGTAAATACATTAAAAGCTCTATTAAATCCAAATAATCAATCTAATAGTAATAATTCACAAGATAATATTGAAGATAAACTAAAAGGAGAACTAGCAAGCGCGCTTTTAGGACAAGATAATAATAATACTCAAAACCAAAATCAAACCCAAGATTCAAATACAACCATAAACGAACTTATCAAAGAAGTTCAAAAATATTTAATATTTGTAGATAGAAAATTAAAAGATGATTTAAGAGGTAAAAATAAATATATAAGAGGTAGTAAATTATCTAAACGAGTAGACCACTCAGCTCGTTTAGTACTAGCACACGACAACAACTTAAATTCAAATGAAGTAAAAATTCCCTGGTTCATATTATTAAAATTATATGAACCATTTATTATCTACTACATATCAAATGACCCAAGATTTTCAGATTTAAAAGAAAATGTTCAAAATAAATTTGGAAAAGTATCTGTAGACTCAATTAAAGACTATATTTCATATATAGTTCAATATCCAAAAACAGTAGATAGTAATGTAAAAGAAAGATTAATAGAAATACTTGATATAGTAATATCTGGTAAAGAAGATAATACTCCAAAATATGTTATGGTTCTTAGACACCCAGTTGAAAATAGAAACTCTGTTCTTGGATTAAAACCTGTAATAGATAAATCTGATACTTATGTTGCAAAATTACCTCAAGTATTATTTAGCACACTGGGAGCAGATTGTAGCTGGGACGAAATTACAGTTAGGATAAACAATGAAAAAATAATAACTTGTCATATTAGGGATTTATTAAAGTATGTGGAGCACTATGATATTGTTGAATTTACAAGAGAAGATGGCGTTCATGTAAAAATGGCACATTTAAAAGATAAAGTTGAGGTAATAGCTTATGATAGAGAAAATAAAAAGTTTGTAGTAGATATAATTACAACTTGGCACGAACATAAAAATATAAAAATGAATAAACTTGTTATAAACGATACAAAACATATAATGTCGCCACATAAAGAAACTCTTGTTACTGTAGATGGTAATATTGTAAAACCAGATAAAAGTGTAATTGATAAAAAAGTAATGCAAACTATAACAATTAAAGATTTAGATATATTAAATAGAATTTTTGGTGATGGTTTATTAACAGAACAAGAAATAATTGATAATTATTGGCACTTGCTCTACTTTATAGGTATGTACTTTGGAGACGGCGCGCTTGATAATAAAAATGAAATTTCATTTACAAATATATCAAATAATATGGTAAATATCTTTGAATATATCGGAAAAGAATTATTTAAAAGAAGTGTAAGAAAATATAAACACCACAAAGCTACAAGATGTGGTTTTACACATGCAAAATTAGCAAATAGAATTAGAAAATATTTAGGTAAAGGAGCAAAATATAAAAATCCATTTATAATCGTTAATAAACTATCTGAATATGCTAAATCAATTGTAATTGCAGGATATATTGACTCAGATGGACATTTAGAAATTCCAAAATATAAACAAGAAAAGTTAGTTTTAAGAGTTGAAACTATTAATGAAAATCTAGTTAGATTTTTAAAAGATTATTTTGAAGGTGGTGTTATTAAAAAAACTAAATTAACAAGCGCGGGAAATCAATGCTACAGATATAGAAAAATAATTGCAAAAAGAAATACAAAATATAAAGATTTAATGGTATTAAGCAATTTAAAACATGAATTTAAAGTAGAAAGAGCAAAATTTATTTTTGAGAATACTTTAAATAAATTAAATACTATTAAAAGTATTGAAGAAACAGATATTGATATTGGTTGGGATATATCAACACTATATACTGGAACATATGTAGATAAATATGGATTTGTTAAAAAACAATGTGATGGAGATATTATAAACATTTACGCACTACACACTAAACCTGCTATTGAAGAAATTAAAAAAATAGACCCAGTAGAAGGAGAACTTGGAGCATTTAGTGTAGATAGTTATAATACACTTAAAGTAGACTTTGCAATGGATATGGCACTTTCAGCGTACGAACTTACCAAAAATCCACCAGAAAATAAATAATAAAGGAGGAATATAAGCTATGCTTTATCTTTACTTATCTGAATCATCTAAATTACAACTTTCTGAAAAAGATTACAAAATGATATTTGGATTTTTAAGAGCACTTCTTTATAAGAAAGATGGTTCTAGAACTAAATTTGCTAAAAAATATAACATTAAAAATTACTCAGACTTTTATACATTGTTTAAAGAAATTAAACAACACTTGAAAAATGATAGAGAAGGTATTGCATTTGGAATTATGAAGGACATGGCTAAGGTAAATGTTGGAAGAATATGGAGTAAGATGCCAGGAAATACTCCTGAAGAAAAAGTATTTAATGCTTGGAGTGTTACATTAGACGCTATTGCTACAACATTAGATAACTTAAAAGTATTAAAATCTGCTCTTAAACAAATGGAAGAAGATGAAAAAGTTTTAAGAGCTAAAGGTAAGTAATTTAAGTTATTTATTTTAAGAAGCGCGGCGTTTTACACAGCTTTTGCCGCGCTTTCTCATTTCAATTATTCTATTTTAAAGCTATCTAAACAGGTGGTAAAGTAAAAATGAGCGATTTAATGCTTATCACATCTCAGAACATACAAGAACTACTTGTATACTTAAAAGGAGAAAATCCTACCTTAAATATCTACTCTAAAGTAAGATTTAAACATGATAAAAAAACAAATGGTAATGAAATAATAACTACATTTGGACGAGTATTATTTAATGCTTTACTACCAGAAGATTATCCATTTGTAAATGAAGAAGTAGATAGAAGTAAACTAAATAAAATTATCAAAGATATATTTTTCAAATATGACAAAAAAACATATAAAGAAACTGTAAATAAATTACAAAAGTATTTATTATTCTTATCTACTATTGCACCTGCAACAATAGATGTAAGTAAATTAGATTTACCTAATGAAATTAGAAAGTTAAAAGAAGAATTGTTAAATAAAGCTGATAGCTTGGATAATGTAGAATTTGATAAAGAAATAGATAGGATTTATAGTGAATTTGAAAAGTATTTAAAAAGCGCGCACTTTTTTGATTTAGTTAAATCTAAAACAAAAGGTAAAAAAAGTGATTTAGAACAATTATTTATATCTTGGGGTTCAGTATATGACCCAATCAATGATAAGATTGAAATGAAAGTTAAACATTCTCTATTAGATGGACTTGATGCTGAAGAAATGTATTATGGAGCAAACAAAGCTAGATTATCAGCGTATATGAAATCAGAATACTCTGCAAAACCAGGATACTTAGCTAGAAAACTAAGATTTGCTCTTTCAACTTTAAAACTTTCAAATATAGATGATTGTAAAACAGATAAATATTTTGAATTTAAAGTAACTGAAGATAATTATAAAACTATTTTAGGAAGATATTATTTTGATGACAAAAAACGCGCGCTTGTTAAAATAGATGAAAATAACATAAAAGACTTAATAGGAAAATATATAAAACTACGCTCACCACTTTACTGTAAAGCTCCAGATGGAATATGTAAAAAATGTATAGGAGATATTATCAATAACTGGAACACAACTGAAATAGGTTTAACAACAAGTGGTATTTTATACAATAAAAGTTTAAACTATGCTATGAAACACTCTCACCAAAAAGTTTCATCTCAAGATTATGTAAACTTCATAGAAGAATTTAAAAAATACTATGTATAAGGAGGATAAACATATAGCTATGTCTTTATTCAAAAAAGACTACTATGAAATTAGATTTACAGAAAAAGTATTTGATAATCCTCAAGAAGCATTAAACTATGTATCTAAAATTGAAGATATACTTCCTGAAGATGCAGATATGTCTGTTGTAAAAACTCCTCTTGGATATCAAATAGAAGTGCGCGGTTGGCTTACAAAAGAAGATATAAATAAAATAAAATACATCTTGGAAGGTTAAAAAGTAAAAATGATAAAGATAAAAAACTATGTATTTGGAACAATAGACAAATTTAAATATCCTTTTATCGCAAGATTAATACCAGATAATCCAGATAGAAAAATTGGAATTACATATTACTTTTTAGTAGAGATTGAAGAAAAATATAAAAACTATATTCCAGTATACGCTCATGAACTAGTTCATGTAGTTCAATTTTGGAGAAATCCTATTAAACATATTTGGTATAAAGATATTAAATTTAATAAATTCTATGAACTTGATATTGAATCAGAAGCATATGCTCTTCAGATATTAGTAGATTTTGACTTTGATTTAAATTTAATTTCAAATAGTGTTATTGAAAGTGTTGCTAAAAATATTAAAAATACTAAAAGTTATAGATTAAATGATATTCTTTTAGATGTAATAAAAGCGCGGCTTTGGTATTACATAAAAAAATGGAAAAATGAAAACAAACATCTTGCTTACAAAATAACACTAACAGCTCACAACCTAAACAGCGCGCTTGTTAAAAGATAAAAAAATAAAAAAGGAGGTATTAAAAATAGAAGTGTTAAATAATATAAAACTAAAATACTTAATAATAACAACTCCTTTCAATTTAAAACTTACATCTCCAATATATTTTTTAAAACTATTTAAAATCTATCAAAAAGGAAAATATGTAATAGTTGAATATGATATAGAACATATACTAAATCAAGTTCACCCTTTTATAGAGTTAATTAAATGTGAAAATGAAGAATTAGCAAAGAAAGTTAAAGATACAATATTTGATATGTTTATAAAGTTTAATTATAAAACTAGTTTATCTTTTATTAATAGTGATGAAATGGAAGATGTAGATAGTGAAGTTATATATTTTTCAAACGCGGCGATTTTAGCTAGTAAGTTTAAAGATGAAGTTAAAGAAGGGAAAATAAAATTAATTGAAGATGAAAAGGAGCTAGATAAATATGATAGAAAAATACTTAAAGTTGATATTGGAAGAAGAAGACGAAAACAATCAAGACACCCAAAACCCCGCACCTTCAGAAAAAAGAAAATTAAAAACTTTAGAAGAAATAAAAAACTATTTAGAAATAGGAAAAAATCAAATAATAACAAAAAAGAAATGTCAAATATTTCTAGATAAAACCTTATATAAAGAAAACCAATTAATATCTACTTCAGAATACTATATCCTACCTGGAATATTAGAATTATACTTTCCTGAAGATGATACTATCATAGATTTACCTTTTACATTTGATATACATTTATATAAACCTGAAACCATAATTGAAGGAAAAGATTTTATACTCCTAGAATATGAACCAGGAGATATATTAATCAAACAAAAATATAAATCTACTATGTCAAACTTTGATTTACTCACCTCTCTTTTAGAAGGTAGTACTAAATATATTAAAAATCCTGAAAAATTAGTTTTAACTTTATCAGAGCTTCTTAATAATTCAATTGATTTAGTTGTATTTGAATTAATAGTTTCACATATATATCGTTGTAAAGATGATTTGAAAAAACCTGCTAGATTATGTGGATATGAAAATGCAGAATTTGTTGGTATAAGAAAAATACCTTATATAGATAGCTGGCTTCTTGGTATTGAATTTGAAAGAATAGATGATGCTATCAAAAATGCTCTTAAAAATAATACAGGTTTATCTGATACAGTTTATGAAAAGCTATTTCTTGAATTCTGATTTGTATTTATTATTTAACTATGTATGTTGCTTTACGCAACATAGATTGCCCGCCATTATATGGCGGGCAATAATATTTTACTTTTCTTTATTTTCCTATTTTTTTTATACCTATTTTAATTAACAAATTTTCGCGCCTCTTTTAATCTCTTATATAAAAGTAAAAAAAAACTAAAAAAATTCTTATGTATCACTGTAAGTATAAGTAGCTCAAAGAGTAATATAACCTTTGTCTACTTACTATCTTCCAATTACTTACAGTATTACACCCTCTAATTTCAATTATTCTGTGTAAGAGGTATAAAAACATATCCAAAATAGAATAATTGAAATTAGAGCCTTTGTAATAGTTTTATCAATTTATATCACTTGTATCTGTTATAACTAATTTGATATTTTCTAACAAATATATACAACCTATCGGTTGTATAGTAAAAACTTCTAACGAAGTTTTTACAAAACTATTTCCTGTATACTAACTACAAGCTATATACTCTTGTAAATAAAATACAGTTTATATCTTCTATTAACTATCTTTTATCTAAAAATTATTTTTATTATTTATCTTCAATACAAATAAGCATACTATTAGTTTACTCTTGTTTGAGTAGTACAAAAGTGAATTTTCTATTATTAATAAGTAAAAAAAAACTCTACAAAATTCCTATGTATCACTGTAAGTAATTGTAGTTCAATAGTTAAGATAAAGTTTGTCTAAGTATTGAAAGTGAATAAGTTATAATAAGCGCGCAGTTTTGATTTCTGATTTGTGATTAATTCAAACTAAAAACTCCGAGCTTAATTGTTCTCTATATAAATAGTAAAAAAAAACTGTAGAAATTACTATGTATCACTGTAAGTATAAGTATTTCAATATCTATCTAAACCTTTGTCTACATATTGTAATTCAATAACTTTTATTACTTTCATACAAGTTTAATGTTATAAATTGAAAACTAATCAAAGTATATTTAACTAATTGTAATTCAACACTTAGACAAAGATATTCTTAATTATTGTATTCCAATAAGATACAGTGATACATAGTAATTTTAGATTTTTTTTTTTTACTACTTAATATATAAAACAAAACTTTTTTTATGTACTATACAAACAAAAGTAAACATTAACTATGCTATTTGTAATAGAGATGAATAATAGAAATTAATTTGAAAAATAGAAAAAGTAAATAATAATAGTAATAATAATTAAAACTGTATTTAGTTTACAAAAGTATATTTAATTGTACTTTGTATACGATAATTGTTGTAAAAGCTCCGTTAGGAGCTTTTACTATACAACCGCTAGGTTGTATATATTTGTTAAAAGAAGATTTATATCCAAAATACAATTAATATAAAAGATAAAATAGATACAAAAGGCTCTGATTTGGATTATTCTGTGTGTGAGGTATAATAACATATCCGAAATAGAATAATTGAAATTAGGAGGTGTATATTAAAAATGGTAATAGATAAAGATGTATTAGATATTATTATTACTTGTTATTTTTCAATTGGATTTTTATTTGGAGTTTTATATTTGTATGTAGTTAAAAATGTTTATGGAAAGATAGAGTTTATAGATATAGCTAGCAGTATATTATTTGCTTTATTATATTTAGTTATTGTTCCTGCACTTGTATATGTTAATTTGAAAGAAAATGGAAAGTGATTTTTTGTTTATTTATATGTAAGCGCGGGGTTTTGAATGTGAGTTATACCTGTTTTAGCTAATAAAACTCCGCGCCTTTATAACCTATTTATTCCCAATACCTAGACAAAGATTATATTACTCTTTGAACTACAATAACTTACAGTGATACATATGAATTTAGTAGAGTTTTTTTTTAGATATATTTAATAGCGACTAACCAGATAAGCTAAGTTAAATTGATTTTGATATAAACTCCTCCATAAAATACTATACCTTTCTATCTAATTCATTTCCAATAATTAGACAAAACTATTCTTAATTATTGTATTACATAGACTTACAGTGATACATAGGAATTTTAGTTTAGTTTTTTTTACATATATATAACCAATAATCAAATTTTTATTTTTGTATTACACAAACAGTAGTAAACAATAAATATGCTTTTTGTATATCAAACATAGATAATAGAAGTTAGAAAAATAATTTTTAATTAGAGAATATAAAACTGTATTTTATTTACAAGAGTATATTTCTTGTATTTGTATAGTGTTTATATTTGTAGAAGCTCCTTATTAGGAGCTTCTACTATGCAACCTAACGGTTGCATATATTTGTTAGTAAATATCAAATTAGTTATGTCTAGATACAATTTCTATAAAGGATAAATTTAATACAGAGGCTATAATTTCAATTATTCTATTTTGGATATGTTATTACACTTTCCATTCAGAATAATTGAAATTAGAAGGTATGAAATTGTAAATGATTGAAGATAATAATTAGCAAGCGCGGGGTTTTGTTAGTTTGAAGCAGGTATAAACTACTTCCAAACCGCGCGCTTGTATAACATATTCATTTCCAATACTTAGACAAACATCTAGATAATAATTGTACTACAATAACTTACAGTGATACATAGTAATTTCTAGTAGTTTTTTTTTTACTTATTAATAGCAAAATAAAGATTATTTTTTGTACTATATAAACAGTAGTAAACATTAACTATGTTTTCTTATATTGGAAATAGAAATTAAAAATAATTTTTAGAAAAGAAAATAAATAATAAAGAATATAAAACTGTACTTAATTTACAAGAGTATATAGTTTGTATTTGATATGTAGTAATTGTTATAGAGAATAAATATAATTAACAAAGCGCGGCGTTTTGAATATGAATACAGGTAATCGGAACTTAAAACGCCGCACTTCTATCTAACATCTTTATTTCCAATACTTAGACAAACTTTTTCTTACATATTGAACTACAATGACTTACAGTGATACATGTGAATTTACGAGATTTTTTTTTTTTTACTTATTTACTACTTAATCAAAAGAAATAAAATAAAATAATAAATAAATAAATTGGAGATAAAAATGATTAGTATATTCATTAACTATTTAAAAAGTAAATTACTTTCAAATATAAAAGGTATAAGAATATTTTTATATGTTTTGCTTATAATATACATAGCATACTTAAATGTATTTGTAATAGGTAATTTAAAAAATAAAGTTAAAGAATATGAAATTAAAATTGAAAAGTTAAATAATTTACTTATAGTAAAAGAAATTGAAGTTAACGGATATAAGAAGAAGATAAGGAATTTAGAAAATATTATTAAAGCTAAAGATAATATGATAAAAGTACTTGAAAGAAATATTTCAAAGTATAGTGAAGAAAATAAGAAATTGACAGAGAAAATAATTAAAAGTAAAATTTATATTGAAAGTTTGAAAAGGAAGTTAAATGATAAATTTTCTTATATTAACGATGAAAAAGCGCGCGGTTTTGAAGGTGAAAAAGTGGTAAATAATACTGCAAATAAAACAAACACTACAAATAAGTATCCAGATAAATTAATTCATACTTGTATTTTGTTATATAAATCTGATACAAAACTACTTTCAAAGTATATTAAACTAATGTCGTTTAATTTCACAGATGGTGGAAGTGAAAAATGAAACTAACAGGTATTAAAAAAATGTTTAAACTATTTTTATTTTTATCATTTATTTCAATTTTATTTAGTGGTTGTATATTTGGTAGTAATGAAAATGTAAAAGTAGTTGCTGTATGTAATTGTAGTAGTTATGAAAGTAAAAATGAAACTATTTACCTTGAAAGGGCGCGCTTTTTAAATATGCACCCAATAACTATATATGATAAATCAAATAACAAACTTTACATTTGTTATATGGATTATGAACTTCCAAAATTAGAATATAACTATAATCAATTTCAAAAACTAATTCGTGAATATAAAACAGTTATAAATTACTTAGTAAATTTACTTAAACAATATAATCATACTGTAAATGTAATTTATATTGATAACTACAATGAAACTAAAACTACCACCAGGGGGCGTGCATTTGAAAAAAAGTAATGCAAAAAGAAAAGGAAAATTATTTGAAGAAAAAGTAGCTAAAATTATTCACGAATTTTTATATGAGAACTTTCACGAATATAAAGATTTAATAGATAACTTTGATAGCTCTATCGGAGTAAAAAGAGATAAAGATAGTGGAGTATCAATAGATAGTAAAGGAGACATAGAACTAGGTATTGGAGTTAAATTTTATCCTTTTGCAATTGAATGTAAAAAGAGAGAAGATTTAGATATCTCAATAAAGGTAATTAGTAATATAAGAAAGTCTAAACTCTATACAATATATAAAAATCAAGCTAAAAAGAAAGCTAAAGAGAAAAATTTATTTCCACTTCTTATATTTTCCAGAAATTATACAAAACCATTTGTATTTGTAGATTTAAAAGATTTATCAGAAGTTATTAGAGGAAAAATTAAAAATATTATTTATAGGTTTAATCATATTTTAGTTGATGATATTTTAATAATTTCTCTTGATGAATTTAATAAAATAATTTTAGAGGTGATGTAAAGATGTTTCCAAAAGATTTTGAAACAGCTTTTAATTTTACTATTCGTTATGAAGGGGGATATGTTTATGACCCAAATGACCCTGGTGGAGAAACTAAATATGGAATTTCAAAGCGCGCGTTTCCTGATTTAGATATTAAAAATTTAACAGTTGAAGATGCAAAAGAAATCTATTTTAATCATTACTACTTAAAAGGTAAATGTGATAAATTACCTTTTCCTTTAAATGTCGTTCATTTTGATACCTGTGTAAACTGTGGCATTTTGCGCGCTTCTAAAATGCTTCAAAAAGCAATAAATAACTTAGGTTATAAAATAAAAATAGATGGAATAATAGGTCCAATAACCTTATCAAAAATAGAACTTATATCACCAAATATCCTTTCACTAGAATATATAAAAGAAAGAGTTAAATACTACTCTCATTTAAATAAACTAGATAAATTTAAAGATGGTTGGATAAATAGAAGTTTTGCACTAATTAGAAACTTTCTTATAAAATAAAAAAAATAAATAAAAAAAAATAGCTAGAGGTAATCAAATATGGAATTACTTTTAGAAACTACATTTGATAAATTAAATTATTCTGTATATTCTCATAAGATATATACTAATAAAGGTGGAGCTTTAATATTTTTTGGTTATCCAAATAAACTTTCTTTAGTAGATAGATTACTTAAGTTAAACATAAAGTTATCTAAACTTAAAAGCTACTATGTTCCAAACATTCATACCCAGATAAAAGGTAAAGTAATAAATACTCAAAAATATATTCCAGATATATTAAAAAAGATTGAAGAAAGTAAATTACCAATTAAAGTAATTAAAACTCTTCCTAAAAAGTTAAATGAAAATGAGTATATATTTGTTGATTTATTTCCATATTTATATGAACTTAAAGAATTACTTGATAAATTAAGATATGTTGATAAGTTTAGAATTATTTTTGATATTGTAAATAAACAAGCGCGCAAGTTTGGAAAGGAAGTAAATGATTTTGTTTATCCAGTATTATATATTGATTTAAAAGATGAAAATACTATTAATTTCTTAAAAGAGCTTGGAGAATTTTTAGCTAAATTTAGATTTGTAGTTCCTTTAAAAGCGCGCGCTTTATATTTTGCTTTAGATGATGGAAAACATGTTATTTATGGAAAACTTGGAGAATACGATGAAAAACTTGGTGCACTTAAAGTAAATCAATTTGCATTTCAAAGATTATACAAGTTAATATTAAGAAATATATCTAAAAATCAAAATAAATCTGATATAACTATTAAAGATATTGAAAAAAGTGTAAATGAAATTGTAAATTTAATAGCAAATAGATACGAAATCAAAGACAACGCCGCGCTTGATAACCTAAGAATACTTTTAGGAGAATATTTAAAATCAAATTACGAAATATTAAACAAAGTAAATAGTATTGAAGAATTATTATCTTTTGCTTTAAAAGAAGTAGCAGGAATAAATAAAGACTTACATCTACTTCCAAAAAATAAAATTAAAAAAGAATTAGAAAACATTACTCAAATATTTGTTAAATCTAAAACTATAGTTCCAGTTGTTGAAGATACTTATGAAAATATTTATAAATTTTCAAAGAATTTAAAAGTAAAAACTACTGTAGTAGATAGACATAAAAGAGAATTTGAAAAAGTACTTGATGAAAACATTTATAAGATATTTAGAAGAATTGAAGAACATAAATATCCAATAAAAATTCTTGATGTTAAAAAAGAAATAAAAGATGATAATTTAAGTAGATTTTATGAATATACTCTTACTCTTCAAAATGCAAATGGTGGTGAGCCCTACACAATCAAAATCCGAATCCCCGCGCTTATTAATGATAGATACTTTAAATTAAATGGAAAAACATACATACTTACAAATCAAATATTTTTAAAACCAATAACAAAATCCAAACCAAATTCTGTTAGATTTTTATCAAACTATGCAACTATATCTTTACATCTAAAAAATACTAAAGTTCCATTTTCAGATATAAATGCAGTTTTAGAATATATAGTATCTAAATACTCTAATCATATCTTACAAAAAGAAAAAAATGAAGAAAATGATATTCTCTTTCCAGATTACGAACCAATAATATACAAAAAAATATTCTTTGATACTGGAGATGTATTTTATGGCTATAATCCAATAGGAAATAATAGATATGTAGTATTTCAAAAATATGATAAAGATGGTAATTTAAAATATGAAGATATTTTAGATTTAAATGAAAATAAAATAGTTAGATATTTTGTAGATAGAGATGAAGAAGTAGTTTTAGTAAAAGGAAATGTAGTAGAGCATATTGTAGAAAAACTACTTAACATTGTTTCAAATTACAATCCAAATGAAGTTTTAGGTAAAGCATTAAAATCTGTTCCATATATTCAAATCCATGTAATGGGAATGAAATTACCTTTAATCAATTATATGATATTGAATTTAGGTGTTATAAATGCTTTAAATAAATTACAAATTGATTATGAGATTTCAGATGAAATTGATAGTAATGCTTACATTTCAATTCCATTTAAAGATAAAGTTGTAAATATATATCCAAAAACAAAAAGAGATATTTATATTGTAAATGGACTTAAATTATATAAACTTTCAAAATATACTAAAGAAATTCCATTTGAAGAATTTGAAAACAATTCTCAAATTAGAGGCGAAATTATTAAAAACGAATACGGAGAGCGCGCTTTAAAAAACTTTAAATTAATAGAAGAAAACATAATAGATAACATTACAAAAGAATTACTAGAATACGAAGGTAAATCTACAAACATATATGATTTACTTTCAAAAGATATGATAGATGTTTTATTAAATAATCAAGTAAGTAGTCCAGTTGATTTAAGATATGCAAGAGCAAGATTATCTGAAGTTATATTAAACATCTTATATAAACAACTTGCAATGGCTTTAAATGAATACGATATGAGAAAAGCTAGTGATGAAAATGCAAAATTATATTTTGACAAAGACTATGTTATTAGAGAGCTATTAACTGGTGAAAGCACTCTTCAATTTGTAGAACCATTAAATCCTATAGATGAACTTAATACTGCAACTAGAATTACTCCAAAAGGAATTGGTGGTGTTCCTAAAAACTCTATTACATTAGAACATAGATTAATTCCATTTTATGAAGAAGATGGAAAAATAGTTTCTTCATTTTTTGGAAATATATCTGCATTAGATACTAATGAATATGGTAATGTAGGAGTTAACCAACAATTAACTTATACATCACTTGTATCTGATAAATTTGGAATATTTGGTATAAGAAAATCTTTAAAAGGAACTACATTTGAAAGTTTAGGTATAGGTGAGTCATTAGCTCCATTTGTTAATTCAATAGACCACGATAGAGCCATAAAGATGGCTCAACAAATGAGACAAACTATACCTATAGATAATCCTGATATACCATATGTAATGTCAGGTGCGGAAAGTTTAATTCCTCAAATGGTAAGTAGAAGATTTGTTATTCGTGCAGAAGAAGATGGAATTATAGAAGATATTAAAGAAGATGAATATATTGTTGTGAGATACTCTAATGGAAAGCGCGCTTTTATTGATATAAAACCAAGACTTGCAAGAACAAAAAGAGGATTATTTGTACCATTAAAATTAAAAATAAATAAACAAGTAGGTGAAAGATTTAAAAAAGGAGAAATATTAGCTTCAACTTCTCAATTTAATAGTGGATTTTATACATATGGTAAAAATGTAGTTGTAGCTCTATCCCAATATGATGGTGGAACATATGAAGATGGTTGGGTAGTATGTGAAGATACACTTAAAAAGTTTACATATCCAGAATATAAAGAAATTACTGTTTTAATACCAAAAGATGCTAAGATTGTTGATTACAATTTAGAAGAAGGTAAAGTAGTAGATAAAGATGAATTACTTTTATCATTTACATTTGAGGATACTTTAAGTAAATATCAAGAAATGCTTTCAGGCGCGCAGTTTGATAGTGAGAACTTTGAAGAAACAAATGAAAGAGATATAACAAATGAAATGTTTAATAGTATTTTTGATATTAGCTCAGACAACATAATCAAAGTCTCCGCGCCTTTTAAAGGTAAAATAAAAGAAATCAGAATATATCTAAATTCAAAAGATGTAGATAAAATAATTTACAAACACTACAAAGAAATTATATCCAAACTTAAAAAATTCATAGATAAATCTACAAAAATAAATGGTAATAGTGATTTATCATATTTAGACAATATTGATGTATCTGTATTTAAAATAGGAGGACATAAACATAAAGGTAAAGAATTTGATGGTGCAAAAATAGTAATCTTCTTTGAAATTCAAAAAGAAGCACAAGAAGGTTCTAAATTCGTATTTCGTGGTGGAGCTAAAGGAGTAGTTACAAAAGTAATACCTGAAGATAAAAAACCTATAGCTTTAGATACAAAATTAAAAATAGATTGGTTTTTCAACTCTCTATCTATCTTAGGTAGAAAATCTGCAAACTTGTTAATTGAAATAGCTCTTGGAAAAGTATTATTCTTCTTAAATAAAAAAGTTAAAGAGATGATAAATGATAAAAAATATAACATTAATGATATAAAAAAACTTATCATAGATGTATATTCAAAATTGGATAAACAAGGTAAATATGTATTAAACGATATAAAAGACTTTTTATATAATACTCCAAACGACAAATTAAGACAACTTTTCAAAAATATTGATGAGTGGAATAAACCTTTATTTGTATTTATTGCAAAACCATTTACTAAAATTGATATAAGAGATATATTAGATGCTTGTGATGTTCTTGGAATACCTCTTGAAGAAAAGATATATTTCCCAGATAGAGATGCAGTAAGTAATAATAAAGTTACAGTTGGAATTATGTATGTTACAATGCTTGAACATGAACCAGATAGTATGTATGGTGTAAGAAGTACTGGTAAATATCAATATGTAACAGGACAAGGATTAAAAGGTGAAAGTAGAAATGTTTTATCTGGTAAAGGTGCAATAAGAGTAGATGAACTTACAGCTACAGCTTTATTTGATTACTTTGGTAAAGATAGTAAAGTTTTAGAAGAGCTATATACTGTTCAAGCTGATGACTTTGTTGCAAAAGAAGATGTATTATTTAAAATTATTCAAACAGGTAAAGCACCTGAAAGTTATAAAAGAAGTGAAACTAAAACTAAAAAATTACTTAGAAATTATTTTTATGCTTTAGGATTAGACCCTGAGTTTTAATGTGTATTTAGAGGCGCGGCAAAATTAAAACGCCGCGCCTCTTTTATACAATAACAATTATAAAAAAGGAGGTTTAATAAAAAATTGGAACATTTTCTAGAATACTCATCATACGAAGATGTAAAATCTTTCTCTCCAGATTTTGTAACAAGATGGGAAGAATTTCAACATATAAAACAACAAATAGATGAATCATTAAACGAAATAGAAAATCAAATATATAGATTTCAAGACATAGGAATAAATAACTTTATTGATGTAGATAAAGATATCAAAAATGTAGAACTTAAAGTTTATGTTGTTGATAAGTATAATACCTATCTTTCGTATATTAATAGTAATTTTATTTCTATTCCAGACTATGATAGTAATTATTCAAATATTGAGGAAGTAAAATGGTTTTTCAAAAATATATATGACTTTTTCTATTCTGAAAACTTTGAATTTATATATCAAATTCTTACAAGTATTGATTTTGAAAATTTATATAATAAAAACATTGATGTTCTAATTCAAGATGAGCTACTTAAAAATTCTGTATGTGAAAAGTGTGATGAAATAGTTTTAGCTCTAAAGCGCGCGCTTGTTAATACCAATTCAAAAACACTAAAAGATAAATTATTAGATGAAATTAGTAGATTTAATTTTCTAAAACAAATATTTCTTTCAACACCTCAAATTGATATGGTAAAATATATTTATAATTTGTATACTGGTTATGTAAATAAATAGATAAATAAATAAAAAAATAAAATTATAAAAAGGAGGTATATATATCGTGTTAAACTTAAAAGATGAAAAGGTAGTATATATATCTAAAAACGCTTATACCAAAGATGAATTTGTTCTTCTTACAACAAATGACTCATATAAAAGCATTTACAAAGGAATAAATATATATTTACTTAAAATTGATGAAAACTATATAAGAAAGGAAAAAGAAAAAATAAATAGAGATTTATACAATGAAAACTATAGATTGCTTTTCAATTCAATTAAAGGCTCTATTAAAGATGTTTTATGTAAAGTTTCTCTATCAACAAAAGATATAAAATACTTTTTCTATAAATTGTATTCAATATTAAAACAAAGTTTTAATCCATATTCTTTTTATTACTTTATTAAGAATTATAAAAATAAATATGGAAAAGCTTTTGAATTTAAATTTTTAAATGGTGTAAGTTTTATATTTCAAGATATTGAAAAAGATGTAAATATTAATGGTAAAAGTGTTAAAGTAAATTATATTGAGTTAATTTTCAAAAGCGCGCGGTTTGAAAGTGAAAATATAATAGGAGCAATTAAATTAAAACCACTAGATTTTATGGAATTTTCTAATTACATTTATGGCTACTATAAATTCTTAACAGAAAGTTTAGTAGTATCTATATATACTGGAGATATTATAAACAGTATATCTGAGTTGAACTTAAAACTTTCAAATATATTTTCTGAGTTAGATAGTATTAAAAATGAAGTGTTAAAGTATAGAAATGAATTTAAAATCCTTGAAGAAAAAATAGATAGCTTAAAAACCGCGCGTTTAGAAAGTAATAAAAATATATCTCAATCAAAACCATCTCAACAAACAGACGATATCTTAATCCAAGAATTAAAACAAGAATTAGAACGAAATGTAGATAACTACCTAAACTTTAATATTCAAGAAAATAAAAACTTAATTTTTGAAATACTTTCATATATCCTATTTAACTTACCTATTGATACCTTATATATTTTACTTTCATCTATACCAGTTCCAAATGTAATAAGTCTATCTCAAATCAAAAACTATGTTGTAAATGTATTAAAACTTAAAAATGATAAATCTATTCTTTCAAACATAAAATACTACTTATACCTTATAAAAAGAATATCTTCTTTAATCCTTCTTTCAAAGGAAAATAAAATATCACTTTCGGATAATGAAATAACACTTTTGCAAATTTTTAACGCATATTTGAAAAACAGGTTATTTAAGTATTTATGTCTATATAAGCTATACAAAGAGTATTTAAATTCTAGTGTATCAAATAAAGATGAAGATGTAATTATTAAGATTACTGAAGATGATATATCAAAATTAGATGAATTTATTTTATCTTTAGTTTTAGATGTAGATGTTTCTAAGCTACCAAAATACCTAAACCGCGCGCTTTTAGTATTTAAAGAAGATTTAAAAGATATTCTAAACACTATAACAGATATATATGAAATTAATACTGACAAATTAAATGAATTATTAGATAGCTATATCATAAATGTTAAAGATGAAAATATACTACTTGTATTAAATAGTATTGATTTAAATATACACTTTGTAAACAGTAATTATTACATTGAAAGTATAGATGAAGGAATTAAAAAAGAAACATCACTAAATAAATATGTATTATCAAAATATTTATCATTAAAAGAATCCGAACTTTCAATTGATATAAATCATGTTTATAGTGAAATTAAAAACAAAATATTTAATACAAATTTAATTGAAGCTATAAAGTATATCTTAAATGAATTACTTGTAAGTGTAGATGAAAGTAAAACTAAATATATTGATGGTAATGAAAAGAGTATTGATGAAAATAAAGTTAAAGATGTAAAAGTAATTGAAAGTGATATAATAAGGGCGCAAAAATTTTTAGATGAAGTAAAAACATTAATTAAAAATGAAAATATAATAAATAGCTACTACGAAAAACTAAACCGCGCGCTTCATCTATTAAATACAGAAAACAATAAAAATGAAAACTTAAACAAATATATAAAAATCTATAAAAACCTATTAAAAGATAAATTACTAGACATTTTAGTAGCTTATATTTTCCTAGACTTATATATAAACTATTTACACGATTTATTTAAAAATAAAGAATTAGATTATAAAGAGTTTGTAAATAATATACTATCAAAGTATATTAAAGATGAAAAAGTAAAAGATGCTGTAAGCTTTTTTGTTTCAATTTTAAATATTGAAAATGGTTCAATTGAAAAAATAAAGGAATTAAAACCTATAAACGAACATAAAAAGTATTTATTTGAGTTATTTAAAAAGTATTCATGTCATATTAGTAATGTTGATAATGAATATTTAGCTATATATAATTTGATAATGACCCTGATTTAACTTCTTGGAAATTAAATACTTAGAGGCGCGGCAAACTATAAAACGCCGTGCCTCTATCCCTTCCTTAAAAAGTTATAATTTCCCTTCCAAATATTTTCCATCTTATTATTAAAAAAAAGGAAATACTAAAAATGCTTTTATATGAGATATATTTAGAAGAAATTAAGTCAAAAATAGATAAATTATCTTATGCCTCAACTAAAGCAAAAATACTTTCCTTATATTTCTCAATTCCATTTTTATTTTTAACAATATCTTTATCTAATCCTTATTTACTGCTTTTATCATATCCAATTACATTTTTAACTTACATATATGGATTTTTATCCGGATTAAAAGATGTTAAATTAAAACTTGATAGAGGTATGATAAAATATTACCTAAATAAATTGAAAAATGTTTTTCATTTAAAAGAAGAGTCAAGTTTAGAAAATATAAAACAAAATCCTATATCCAGAGTATCTTATTTAATTTCTAAAAATCCACGAAAACTGTTTTTATCAACATTAGGAACTGGACTTGGAATTGGCGTGCTTGATATATTAAAACAAAAAATAATAGATAAAAATGAAAATTTAGATTTACCTGAATTAAAATCATCTATGCTTGTAGGTTCTATTATTGCTCCTGGAATGTTTATGAGAAATGAAATAGAAAAACAAGCTAAAAATCTTGGATATTCTAAATCAAAAAGAGAAATACTTAAATCTTTCCCACACGCCGCGCTTCTATTAAAACCAAAATAGCTTAAATAGAAAAAAATAAAAAAAGGAGGTATTAAAAATAGTGAAATGATAGTAGAAAAAGCATACGAAAAATATTACAATTTAACGAAATCAAAAAAGAAATTACTTCAAGTATTAACATTTAACTTATCAACTATTTTACTTAACGAATTTGATAAAGAGTTTTATATTTTTTATGTATTTGATATTTATAACCAATATAATTTTGCTTCTGCTAATTTCAAAGCCTTCAAAAAGCGCGCCTTTAAAATAAACATAACTAGAGACTTTAAAAAATTACATTCATTTAAAGAAGAAGATTTCATCTTCAAAACATACAAACTATTAAACGATAACTACAGATATATATCTAAGATAAATAATAAAAATATAGAAAAGATATTAAACGAACAGATATATCTAAAAAATATAGTTAGATTTTTAGTTAAATATATAGATGATAAAAAAATAGATGATATATTAAAATTATATAGAGTGTATAAATTGGAACAAGAAATACCTGAAGACAAAAGAGAAAGTGTTATCCAAGTTATAGGCAAACCAAAAGTAATAGTGCGCGCTTTTAAAAACAATAAAAATAACTCCTTATTATTCATATTTGAAAGACATTCATATAATCCAAATAAAATAAACTTTATAAAAGAATCTAAAACACTTGAATTTGACAAAAATATAAGTACAGTATATCTAGAAATATTTAAAAATTAAAAATAAATCTTGGAGGTATATCTAACTATGGCATTAAAAAGTATTGAATTAGGTGCGGCATTACTTGAAAGCGAAATCTTAGGAAAAGATGCACCAGAAACAATTTTCTATGAAAGCTATGCAGCTAACAACTTCCAAATCCCAAAACCACTATTACAAGAAGCACAATTTACAAAAGTATTACTTGAAGATTTCTTAGCAAGACTATATTCAAGACTTGTAAGCAATCCTTACATAGTTCTTGGAGAAAATGCAGAAGAAACATATGAAAACATGTATATCTATGTATCTGAAGCTGTAAAAACATTTTTAACTGAGCTTACAGATGTAGATAGACTTATTCAAGAAGGATTTGTACCAGATAAAAAAACTGGACTTGCATTAATCAAAGAAGCTATGATGGCTGGAGAATACGCAGGTTTAGGTGCAGTATCTTTATTACAAGAAGCTTGTAAGAAAAACAAGAAAAATAAGAAAAAATCTAAAAAGAATAAATAATAATATAAAAAAAACTCTAGGAGGTAAATATAACAATGCTTTTAGGAATTTTCTACTTACAAGAAGCTTACTTAGAAGAACTTTCTCCACAAACTAAAGAAAAACTTAAAAAAGCTGCTAAGATAGCTGGAGCTGTTGGTGGTGTTGCGGCATTAGCAGGTGCAGGTGCGGCATATGCTAAAGGAAGAGAATTTGATCCTCTTGATCAACACAATGTATTAGAAAGAATTAAAATGGGAGCTGAATATTACTTAAATAAATTACAAGGTAATGAAGTACCTAAACAAGTTTCTCTTTATAAACCTGAATCTTAATTTATAGGTGCGGGAATTCCCGCACCTTTTTATAAATCATTTAAAAATACTTGGAGGTAAAATAAGTAATGCTTTTAGGAATATATTATTTACAAGAAGCATATTTAGAAGAACTTTCACCAAAGACTAAGGAAAGATTAAAAACTGCAGCTAAAGTAGCTGGAGCATTAGGCGGACTTGCCGCAATAGCTGGAACTGGTGCGGCTTATGTAAAAGGTAATGAACTTGACCCTAATCATCAACACAATGCATTAGAAAGAATTAAAATGGGTGCAGAATATTACTTAAAGAAATTACACGGAGATGAAAATAGTTTGAATGTACCAAAAGAAATGGTTGATGATATAAAATCTAATGGTGAAAAAGGAAAATCTATAATTGATTACTTTAAATCTAAACTTAATAAATAAGTTTTAAAAGGCGCGGTGTTTTAAAGTTTGCCGCGCCTTTATATAAGATATTTGGAGGAAACATAAATGCTTCTATTTGAAACATATATAGAAGAACTTTCCCCACAAACCAAAGAAAAACTTAAGAAAGCTGCTAAAATTGGTGCAGGAATATTAGGAGCAGGAGCAGCTATTGCTGGAGCAGCATATGCTGCTAAACACCATTTACAAAATAAAAACGATGAAATTAAACCACCTCCAAAAGAAGAACATTTAATTGGTAGTAAAATGCTTCCTAATATAAATCCTGAAGATGCTGAGACATATGATAGAGTTAATAGATTATATAAAGTATATGGTAATCAGGTTGTATTTGACCCAACAGATAATAGTGGTCCATTCAAGTTAATTCCTAAAGAAGATGACGATGGTATGATAAAACTACAATATATGAAACTTAATCCTGCTGACAAAATAAAAATAAAATAAAAATAATATGAGGTGATTTATTATGCCTACACCAATAGTAAGTCAAAATGTAAAAAACGATTCTAAAAAGAAAACATTAGGTGTCGGATTATTAGGAGCTGGACTTGGAGCTGGTATTGGGGCTGGACTTGGTGCATATGGAATGAGATTACACGATAAAAAAGAAATTGAAAATTTACATAACCAAATAAATGCAATGCAAAAAGAATTAGAAAAGGAAAGAAATAACGATATCGTTCATCAAATAGGACAAGGTTTATCACATATTAAAGATACTGTTATGGATAAAGTTCATCAAATAGGACAGGAATTACCAGATATTAAAGATAGTATTTTAAATAAGGTTCATTCATTTAGTTCATATTTGAAAGATAAATTGTTTAATCATAAAGAACTTCCAAAAGAAGAAAAAGAAATATTAGATAACCAATTAAAGCAAACTAAAATTGAAGATGTTAGTAAGGAAATGATGAAGAAAATTGATTTAAGTAAAATAAAAGATCCTAATGAATCTCTTGGTATTGACCCAACTTATTATGACGATGGTGAAGTTTGGATGTAGAATTTATAGAGGCGCGGCAAAATGGCGCGCCTCCATTCTTTTTTTCTCTTACATCTAGCTTAAACAGGTGATATATAAAATGAAAACTCATAAAATAAAATCTGTATCAACATATACTTTATATAGAGACTTATTATTATTTTTATCAACTCTAATAGATACAAATCTAGGTAATATATTTAGAAAAATTGAATATAGTTTAAGTAGTAGAACACTTTTATATAAAGATTTTGATGCATCTTTAAAACTACCCTCTCTTTTACTTTCAATATCTACACTAAATTTTGAAATAGATAAAAGAAATAGTTTAAGAGATGTAACTAATCTTGTAGATAGTGTATATAGTGTTCCTTTACTTTATGACGAAGATAAAGATATAGTTATATATGGAAAAATATCTGAATTTAATTTAAATGTAACAGCTACTATTGTTGCAGAAAGCGCGCTTTCTGCATTAGAAATAGCAAATTCCTTAAACTTTATTTTCCCTCCAAATACAGTCATTCCTTTAACAGATTCTTTTATCACATATGTTCCTGTCTCCGAAGATTTACTTTCCAATATGGATTTAAATCAAGATAATATATATTACCTTTTTATAAAACCAGATAAAATTACAGGAAAAGATACTAGATATTATGGAATATTCTACCCACCAGTATATTTATATCCACAAGGTATACAAGAACAACCTGATAAAGTAAATACAACGAACTCTATTAATTTATCCTTTACAATTAAACTTGCTTATCCAACATATTTAGTAAATGCTTCCTTAGATTATGGTGTAATAGAAAATATATCTATAATATGTTCTTTAAACTGTGAAATACCACCTTTACCTTTATTTAAGTATAGTAATATTGCTGAAGGGTATATTGATAAGGATAAATATGTTTTATATAGAGGATATATGATAAATAACAATAATTTAGATTATTACAATAAAGATTTAGGAATAGTTAGATTTTTTGTAGAGGATATTTATATTGATAAAGATAAAGAATTTAATCAAAATTATTTTGTTAAGCTTTTTACAAATCCTATTACTAATAAGTACATTAATACTATTACTGATAGTGATTATTTTAAATTTGTTTCTTTTGATAGTGGCAAGAACCGCGCGGTTTTTGAAATTGATACAAATAAAATAGAAGATAAAAAAATAAAAGAAACTATATTAAATACACTAACAAAAAAATCATCAAATTATTTAGAGCTTTTAATATATAAAAAAGATAAAAGTGGTTAGCTATGAAATACTCATTTATTACAACTATGAGGCAATCAATGTCTGCAAACACAATTAAATTTAAACCAATAAGACCTGTTCTATATAGGAAACTGCGTCCCTTTAGAATAATTAAACAACCAAAAGTAAAAGAAAAAATCCTTTCAAGACTCATACCAAAATCTGCAAAAACAAAAACTTTTAAAGTAAAACCTCCAAGAATTTAAAAAAAAAGAGAGAGAAGAATAATTATGGCTAGTTCAACTTTAGATATACTTAATGAATTTAGTTTACTTGATGAACTTTCAAGAACTGTACTTCAAGAATTTTCAAAAACTATAATTGAAAATAAGTTTTTCATATATAAAAATTATTTACTTGAAGATGCTGATATAGTTGAATTTAAAAATGAGTGGAATTTTAACCCTCAAAAGTGCGCGCTTGATAAATATAGTAATAAATTCTTATATCCAATAATACTTTTAGCTAACAACTCTCCTTCAATATTTACCTTTCATATAGATAACTATACTTTTATAAAAATTCCTCAAATAGATAAAATTGAATATATAGCTTTTAACTATTAAATAATAACTATATTTTTAAGGAGTAAAAACAAAGATGAATTTGATAAAAAAGTTTTTATCAAAATTTGGAGAAATACAAAAACACTCTTTATTTCAAGTTTTAGTTTCATATGATATTGAAAAATATGTTGATATAAAAGATGCATTAAACTTTATTAATATATATTTACAAAAAATATCTAGTCAAAATGTAAAAGTATATGTTTCAAAACTTTTAAAAGAAGGATATGTAAAGTGCGCGCTTGTTAAATCTAATCCATATCCAGATTACGCAGTAGTAACAGCAGAATTATTTAAAGATAAAGAATTTAACATATATGTTTTAATAGAAATAGATAAAGATTTAGAACATAAACTTGCTTCAATATCAAATGATTTAGAAAACATTAACGAAGCTTTAAAACAAGAACTACAAAAATATATTACAGAATATATATCAGATAATATTAAAAATATTACATACTCAATTTATCAAGAATACATTCGTTGGAGTATACTTAAAAATATCAATTTAGTAAAGTATGATAAAGAACTTTTAAAATTAGTATCAAAATTATTTACTGCAATTATTATAAAAATATTTGGTAAAGAATATGCACCTACTATTAATGAAGATTTAGTTAGACTTGCTACTCTTGGAGTTTTATATATCATAGCTGTAGATTTATTAAAATTTGATAGTGATAAGGCTTATAAATTAACTATTGAAGTATTTAAAGATGATAATAAATTCAAGCGCGCGCTTGAAATATGGGAAAAAGAATTTAAAGATAAAAACCTTTCAAAATACGAAACAGTAAAAGATTTACCAAATATATTATCAGATTTAAATATATTAAATTTACCTGCATTAAAGTTCAATTTAATACTTGCAAATTCACTTGGAACTAAAGTATATATAGATTTATTATCATCTATAGGTGGACTTGTATCTAACTTATCTATAGTCCACTATCCAATAGATTACTTACCTAAAAAATTAATTATTTCTAATTTTAATGAAAAATTAGAAGAATATGTATATCAAAAATACTTACCAAAAGGAATGTAAAGAAAGATGAAACTTGTAGGTAGAGATTTTATAGGAGAGATTATTAGTGTTGGAAAAGATGATAGAGTAGGATATTATAAAGTATATATACCTGAGCTTATACATCTTGCTGGTAGTGATGGAATAATAGTTGTAGATGAATGTAATAATTATTGGTATACATCTTCAAGCGCGGGAAAATATGGTTCATTTTTACCTTTACAAAAAGGAACAAAAGTAGTTGTTAGATTTAAAAATAATAATATTAATTCTGGATATATAGATAGAATATTTTCATATGAGCTACCAGGTAATAGTAAATCAAATCACCCTCTATATTTTCTACTTATAAATACACCAGCAAATAACAAAATTGAAATTGATGATAAAAATAAAACCTTTGATATTGTTTATTTTGGTGGTAAAGGAAAAATATCCTTTTCAAACTCCGCGCTTGATATAATCTTTAATGGTAATCTAAATATAAAAGCATCACAAATAATAAAAATAGAAGGTTCTCAAGTTCAAATAAACGACCAAATACCTTCATTAAATTCACCAAATATAAATGTAAATAAACTTGTAGATAAATTACCGAAAAAAGAAAATTCAGATAAAGTTTCTTTAACTTTAAATGTATTATCTAAGATAGATACTTCTAATGTATCTGTTGTAAATAATCAAGAACTTATAAATGATTCACAAGTAGATGGTGTAAGTATAGTATCAGCTGAAACTGATAGTAATTTATCTTTAGCTTCAAATTTAGATACTAGTTTTAATATTCCTGAAGCAGATTTAAAAGATTTAGATGAAAGTTATGGTAGTGAAGATTATTTATATGTAAAAGAGTATAATATATGTACTAACATTGATGATTTAATTGAAGTTAATGATAATTTGTATTTAAAAGCGCGCTCTTCGTTGGATAATCTTGAGTATTTAAAGAAAAATACTGATAAAGAATTAGAAGACTTTGAAAAGGGTGCACTTATAGAAAATTCTCTTGATTTAGCTTTTGCAACAAATGAAACATTAAATTCACTAAACGATTTATATACAGACAGTAATTATGTTTCCTTACTTGATAGTAACAAAGACGAAATAAACTCCGCGCTTGCAGATATTAAAAAACAAATAGTATATTCTTATACCAATTTAAATCAAGTAGTAAATTATACTTCTTCTGATTCTTCTTCTTCATCTACAACTTCATACTTAGAAGAATACTTTAAAAACAATGTTTCAACACCTTTATCGGCTATTATTACAGATTTTGATAGTAATTCTTCTTATACTGATAGTTCATCTATCTATTACAATTTAGATAATACTTCTTTTTCAAATTATATTGAGACAAAAGAAGTTTATAGTAAAGATAGTAATTTTTCTCCTTATATTGAAAATACTAAAAAGTATTTAGATAGCACTTATGAAATTCAAGATAAACATTTAAAAATTCATAAAAACTTATCTAATAGTATACATACTGCAACAGTATCAGTATGTACTATTGACGATGAAATAGATAATATTGATAAAAATGTAGATAAGTTAACAAAGTTAAAAGAAGATATTGAAAGTACTTATGTTGTTTCAGATGAATTTGACTATACTGTTATAGCTAATAGAAAGATAGATGATTATATTTTGAAAAGCACTCAAAATTCATCTGTGATTACTGGAAATGTAAATAATATTACTTCTAATGTTTGTTATATTCAAGATAATTTGTATTTTGATGATGTTTCAAAAAGCGCGCTTTCTTCACTATCAAAAGATGTAGAAAATTTAAATCAAAACAAAAATGATATTAAAAACATAGATAGTGAATTAAAAAATATTAAAAAAGAAAAACCTAAAGATAAAAAATCCTTATTATCAAAACTAAATAAAACTATTAAAAAGCTTGTAGATAAAAAGAAGATACTTAATACTCTTAAAAAGAATTTAAAAAGGTTTATTAAAAACTCAAAATTTGCAGGTGGATTTATTGAAAAGGTATTTGATTGTACTATTCAACAAGCTTCACATAATGCTTCTTCAGGAAATCAATGTATACCACCTCTATGTCAAAATATAAATTTACTAAAATATAACTTACATTTAGGATTAAATGTTAATGATTTAATCCCAAAATTTAATATACCTGATATTTCTATTAACAATGACTTTTTAAAATGTATTGGACTTTCATCATTTAAAGATGTTATTAATCTTTCAGAAAAGTATGGTGGAAGTGTTGGTAAGAAATTAAAAAATATTGTATCAAGCGCGACAAAACTAAACGGCGCGCTTACTAAATTTGAAAATGATACATTAAAAAATTTATTTAAAATGAAAGTAAACTTAAACTTAACCTGTTTTACATTAAACAACTTAGTAAATGTTCCTCCATTTATCAAAAATATAATTAGAGACGAATTTACAAACATCAAAGGAGCTACAGTTAATTTAAACTTATATGGTAAAGTATCAGCTTTATCTGGTTTAAAACTTGAGCTAAATAAAAACTTTAGTTCAATTGCAGATATAAACTTAAATAAACAAGATTTAAAGAATTTCATACCTTTAAAGAAAAATCAAAAATTACTAGCAGTTCTCAAACCTGCCAAAAAATATGCTATTAAATATGTAAGAAAAAGAGCTAAAGATATCTTAAAGAAGGTGTTTTAACATATGAAACCCCGCGCTTATATAAATGACTATCTAAAAGAATACAATAACATTACTTTATTAGAAGATACAATATACAACTATGATAAATTAACAAACTACTTTACAAAATTCAAACCAAACAAAATAATAATATACGATAGTTATAACAATAAACTTTTCCCATATAAAGATATAATACTAGATAAAAATACCTTTGATTTACCAAAATATCATTACTATTTAAACAAAGTATTTGGAACAAAACTTTCACAATTACCTTTCCATTTCTTTATAGAATTAATAGAAGATGAATACTATATCTTCTATACCAGAAACTTATTAATGAAACCTTTAATACCTGAAAATATATCTCCAGATATAGAAAAAGAATATAAAGATAGTATTCATATATGTATCTTAGGTGATAGTAATAGTGATGTTTATGATAGAAGTTTATATGAAAAAATAAAAAGTATTATTAAACCACTTTCAATAATATTTAAGTTTGGAAGTCATTACAAATCCTATGTAGATGTAAAACTTGGAAAACATTTTTTTGAAGATAAATTATGGATTTAATATAATTCCATTCCTCTATTTTCAGGAGGGAATTATATTATGCTTTTATATGAAGAATTCATACTTGAAAATAAAAATGTATCTGATTTAATAAAAAACTCTGCTTTAAATAGGTATGCATATATAACAGGTAAACAATATACACTAGGTGGTCTTGGTTCTTTAGTAGGTGCTCTAGGTGGTGGATTATATGGTTATATATCTGGAAAATCATTAGGTGATGACGAACACATAAAAGACCATGTATATGCTGGTGCACTTGCTGGAGCACTTGGTGGATATATCACAGGTGCAGCTTGTGGTGGATATAACGCGGCAAAAGATTTAGGTTATGGAAAAGTTGGTAGAATAGCCGCCGCAACTTTAGGTGGAGTTGCAGGACTATTTAAACCAAAAGGTAATAAATAATACTTATAGTATTTATGGAGGAACAATATAGATGTATAATATATACTTACAGGAAGAATTATTAACAACTATTGCACTTGGTAGTGTCTTACTTGTAGCTCTCACTGTTCCAATACTTGCAAAAATAAGACATACACAATTATTAAGAGATATAAATAGATATTTTGATGACGAGTATTTAACTATTGAAGTAGTTGGTAAAAATATTAAAGTGCCAAATTTCATTCTTACTTTGTTTTTTGTTAGAAAGAAAGAATTTGAAAGATTACTTAAAAATCGTGGTGTAGTATTAGTATTTAATAAAGATGCATATAAGGTATTAAAATCAGCATTCAATGATATAGAAATATTTAAGATATTAGGAACTGGTAAAAAGTTAGAATATACTATAGATGAATTTGTTAAAAAATATATGAAGTATTTTGGAACATTTGGTGATTATAGAATGGAAGTAAATATTGAAAGTATTTTAAATATATTTTCAAAAGTTGATTTAAATAGTCTTCCAGAAGGAGCAGTAGTAAACTTAGTATGGATTGGTTCTATCTTAAGACAGCTTGTGTTATATGGTAAAGATTATGGAGTGGAAAAAGTAATATTTAAAGCTAAAAAAGTTTCTTCAACAGTTTAATAATAAAAAATAATAAAGGAGGTGCACTTAGTCGTGAGTAAGAAGAGATTTAAAACTCCATTTGCTAAAAAACAAGATTTTAAATGTGAATTTAAAAAACCTGAATATGAAATTTTTTATAAGTTTTTATCTGATGAGATAAAACGCGCGCTTTCTAAGTTGGATAAAGAAAAGATAAAAATAGCAATATCAAACAACATATACGATTACAAATTATTTAACTTTCCAAACAAACAAGATTTAGAAAAAATAGAAAATTCATTAAAATCTAAATTTCCATCTTTTTATGAAAATGATAAAGTTAGATTTTATCTAGCAATTATTCATTACATACTTGAATATATAAAAGAATTCTTTGACAAAGAAATAAAAACTTACAAAAGAAATGAATTTCAAAAATTAATAATAAACTACACTATAAATGTTCTTTATGATAAATTTAACATTGTAAAATCTTATTTAATATCTCAAATAAATAGAATATTAACATTTTATAGAGATATATTTAATAAATGTAAAGAAGGTATATTTACTGTATCAGATATAGATTTTGATACATTAACTATAGAACCTCTTAGAAAATTTACATATAGTTTGATTAAATATAATCCTTTATATGTAGATGAAAATTTAGATGCACTTGTTAAAAATATACTTAAAAAGTATACTTTTTCTGTAATTACTATGAAAAGTAAATATTTAGATAGTGAAAGTGCATCTGGATTTAAATATATATCTGTTTCAGATGTATCTGAATTTAGATTAAGTAGTGATTTGAAAGTTAATCCTGCAGAACATATAAGGTTTTTAGTTAGAGATGTTTATTATAAAGATAAAGCGCGCAAATTTGGTATTGATGATATAAATGTTTTAATAAAAACACTTTATCTTTATAAAATTGCAGATTTTAATATTTTTAGATATTTAGATTTTATTCAAGATGTAATTTGTAATAATTTATTTTTGGTAAAAGATATTTCTGGATTATATTTAGATGCATTTTATAAATCAAATAAACTTGGAACATTTGAAAATTTAGGAACAATAACAAAAGATAAGGTTATAAAGAAATTAAATATAGATGATAAAAAGATAAAGGATTTAATTTATCCATTTGATAAAGATGTATTTGAAAGTATTTTGAAAGAAGAACTATTTTTAAAGCGCGCGCTTTATCTAAGTAAAAACAAATCAGAACTTATCCAAAACATTTCAACATATTTAGAAAAATACTTTAATAAAACTATATTTATAGATGATTTAAAATTTAGTAAAAAACTAAGACTTGGAAGAATTGAATATGATAAAGACAACAATATATATTTACTAAAGTTAAAACAATTAAAAAGAAGAAAGAATTACTCCAATTCCATTGAAAATATACTTGCAATAAAATTTGCAAATATACTTTCAAAGGTGGTAAGGTAAAGAGAGATGAAAAAGAATAAAGAAAAAGAAACTCAAACTAAAAATGAATTTATTCAAGGTAGAAGAGAATTTATAGTTGAAAGAATAAAAGAGCTAAAATCAAGGATAAGCAATATTAATAATCAACTTATGACAATGGAAGCTATTTTATCTGAGCTTCAAGAAAAGATAAACTATTATAAAAAGCAAGAAAAATATGTAGAAAAAGCTCGCCTTTTAAGATGGTATATGGAAGATATAAAAATATACAATGAATTAAATGATATAAGAAGTAAATATGAAAAATTACTTTTAGATTACAACAGTCAATTACTTGATACAGAATATAAACTCCAAGAACTTGAAATTAAAAAACATAAATTAGATTTAGAAAGTTCAGATATTGAAAGAATAATAAAAGAGATGTATGAAAAGATAGATAGCATAATTAATAGTAAAATAGAAAAAGATGGAAAAGAAGAAAATGAAGTTCAAGAAGATAAAATACCTTTTAAAATTACATTTGATGAAAAATATAAATTATAGTAATTAAAAATTTATTTAGGAGGTATATAAATCGTGGCAAGAAGAAAAAAGAAAAGACAAGATGAAACTTTAAATCAAAACGCCGCGCTTGTAAATGAAGAAAATATAAATCCAGAAGAATTATTAAAAGATTTAGTTAAATCTATGGACGAAGTAATAGAAAAAGAATACGGACATTTAGTCCAGGATGATTTAACACTATTATCTTTTGGAATTAAACCTTTAGATACATTACTTGGTGGTGGTTTATTATTTGGAATGCCAACTATGATTACTGGTTCTGGTGAAATTGGTAAAACAACAATAGCTTGGCAATTAATAAAAAGATTACAAGTAGAATATCCTTTATCTATTGCTTTTTATATAGATACTGAAGGCGCGGCAAAAATTGAAAACGAAAGATTAGGAATTAAATCCAGACCAAAACTATTAAATATAGATGAGTCAAAATTAATATATAAATCTATATGTTTAACACTTGAAGAAACATTTGAACTTATCAAAAAGGAAATAAAAAAGAAAGTAGAAATAGATAAAAAGATTGGTAAAAAAATACCATTTTTCATAGTATGGGATAGTATTTCTGATACTCCACCTGGAAAAGTATATGAAGTAGATGACCCAAACAAACTAGTAGGACTAAGGGCGCGCTTGATACAATTTTTCTTAGACCAAATAAAAAAAGATTTAAGATTATCAAATACAATGCTTTTTATGATAGACCAAGTAAGAAGTAATATACAAGATAGTATGACACTATATAGAAAAACTGAAAAACCTTCTGTAGGTATATTTAACGATTTAAGAAGTGCTACACAATCAAAAGCGGCAGAACATAAAATAAGACAATGGCTCTTTTTATCTCAAGGTGGAAAAATATTTGATTTACCAGATATAGATGGCTGGTATATAACAGTATATACTGAAAAATGTAAATTAGCTCCAAGTAAATATGCATTAAAATGTGTATTTGATAAAAGATATGGAATAGATAAATTCTGGACTGAATTTGAATTTTTATCTAATTATACTCCTACTGAAGAGTTAATTATTAAAAAAACATCTGGTAGCTTACAAAAAGAATTTATTGATAGTATCCCTGAATTTGCCATCAAACAAGTTGGTGGTGGTAGATTAGAACTTTCTGTATATGATAGTAAAGAAGATAAGGAATACAAATATAGTAAAACTTTTTATAAAAGAGAAGCTAAAAAGTTATATGAAGAAGATGAAGAATTTAAATTTGTTTTTGATAAAGCTGTAGATATACATGTTAGAGATAGAATAATTAAACAATTTAATCCTGAAATTAAAGAAATTGTATATCAGGTTCAAAATATAGATATTGATAAAGAAAATGAAGAAGATAAAGAGGATAATTTAGATAGTTAGATTTATTTTTTGATTTCTTTTCTTTCTTTTTAGAGGCGCGGCGTTTCATAGCTTTTGCCGCGCTTCTTTCATATAAATCCTATCCTTTCAAAAAAACCACAAAAAAGAGGTAGCCTTCCAAAAATGAATACCAAAAAATTAGATATCCAAACATTAATAGATACAGCTATAGAAAATACATTTCCATATTTAAGACATGAATTAATAGAAAATGAAGTTACATATGAAGAACTTGTAGAATATTTACAAGATGTATATTTAGATAATTTATTACTTATTAAAGAAGAGTTTTTTGATTTATATAAAAATTTACTTGAAGATAGTGATTACTATAACTTTTACTATTTAACCCTATTTGAAAGCGCGCTTTTAAATGCATATAAAGAAGAATACATAGAAGAAGTATTTACAGAAATCATTTCATTTTTATCTTCACATTCAGTAATATTAAAAATAATAGCTATAGTATTTATGCTCTTTTATATACTTGGTATATTTGGAAGATTAAGTAATAAAGTAAAAGAAGCAATATTTAGAATTGGAAATTATTTAAGAAAAGTTGGAGAAGATAGTTATTACTTTAATTACTTTTTCAAAAATATACCAAGAGAATGTAGAGATAAATTAAATTTAAAAGGATTAGATATATTTGATAAATTAAAAGCATTAGGATTTGATTTAGAAAGAGGTATTCATATATCTCCTGAAAAATTATTTACTACTCGTTCAGGTTCTCCAGATATAGAAGCTATAAAGGCTAATATAGAATATATTGATTGTGGATTAAGATACTTTATAAAAATATGTGGACTTCAACTTATGCTCTATTTTAGATGTTTAGCTGATAATAAAAAGTTTTTAGATTTAGCAAGCGCGCTTGAAAGTCTTGAAAATAAATTATTACAAGCACCAGAAGATTTTGATATAGATAAAACATTAGAATTATCAGAAGGTATATGTCACAATATACTTGAAGATTTTAAAAGATTTTATAGAATGACAGATAAGATAATTGAAAGTGTATTTGCACATGATATATCTAAAAGAAGAGAATATTATAAATTACTTAGTGAAGCTATTAAAGATGCAATTAATTATGGTAAAAAACTTTTAGATAAAGAAAAACGAGAAAAAATAGCTAAACCTCCTAAAAAGCCTCCTAAAAAACCACCTAGAAATAATAAAAAAAGAAGGTAAAATAAAAAATGCCAATATATAAAAACATTTCATCAAAACCAATCTTTTTAGAATATGATGAAATTTTACTTGAACCTGGTAATCAAGTAGAAACAAAACATTTTTATAATAAAGATGGATTAGAGTTAATATCAGTATATCCTTATATAGCTCCTGTTGATGAAAGTAAAGAAATAATTATTCCAAGTAAAACTAAAAGTTATGAAATTGATATATTAAATACAGATGCTGTTATATTACTTCCATATAACAATGATATAAAGGTTTATTTTAATGAATATTCTAGTAGTAGTAAGTTTATATTAGTTAAAAAGGCTAGTGAATTTAAAATAAGAAATAATTTAAAATATATTTGGAAATTGATAATTGTTCCAGTAAATACATTTATTGATACAAAGATATATTTAATGAAACTTAATAAATGGTATGATTACTTTATAGTTAAAGAGTAGTAATAGAAAAAATAAAATTTCTTTTGGAGGTATAAAAGGCTATGTCTTTCAAAACATCTATCATTAAATTAGACAAGAAAAGAAAAATTCAAATGCTTTTAAATGCACTTTGTATTAAACTTGCTAAACAAGCAAATGACCCACTTTATGAAAAGTATGCTCAAACAAGACGAAAATATTTAGAACTTAAAGCTAGACTTATTGAGAAGTATTTACCTAAGGCTAAGGTTGCACTTAGAAAGATACTTGCTAATAAGAAGAAATAATTTTTAAATTTATTGAGAAAGCGCGGCGTTTTGAGGTTTGCCGCGCTTTTCCTTTAACTGGAGGTTAATCAATGAAATAAAAAAGAGTGTTATAATCTAATTTAAAAAATTTTAAAAAAGGAGGTATTATAAAAAGTGAAAGATACTTTAGAAATTTTAAACTTATTTTTAAAACAAGAAACTAATAAAAGCTCTGATACCAAAACTAACTTTCAACCCAATTCAAAACCAAATAAAGATGAAACAAATTTATTTAGCTTAGATAAGTTTATTAAAAATATTAGTGAGAAATCTAAAAAGAAACATTTTGATACATATATATTTTCATCTTCTATTACAGCTTATGATATAGCTGTAAACTGTATAAGACAGGTAGTATATAGACTACTAGATTTTCCAATTAGATATTATGAAGATTTATGGCTTCCAATTATTATGAGGCAGTTTATTGGAAATGCTATACATGAATTTATACAAAGTAATTATGAGTTTACTGAAGTAGAAGTTCCAATTAAAGTAAAGGAATTTAATTTTTCTGGAAGGATTGATGCTTTAATTGGAAAAAGCGCGCTTGTTGAAATAAAATCAGTATCATTTCAAGACTATGAAGAAATATTAAAAACAAACAAACCTAGAGAAAAAGATTTAATGCAAACTATTATATATACTCATCTACTTAACGATTACTTTGATAAAGTAGATAAAGAAAACTACTCATTTAAATATGATAGCTACAATATTAAATATATCCAATTTATATATATCGCACATGATATAGTTGCAAAAGATATAGATAATATAGAAGAGTGTTTAGAAATATATAGAAATATCAAAAAACAATTAAAAAGTTTTTTTAATAAGTTTTACTTTATAAAAGTAATTACTTATAGTATTGATGAAAATATTGATGAATTTAACACCTTAAAAGCGCGCGCCTTTGATAAGTTAATGGAAATAAACAAATTTATTAAAAAACATATAATACCACCTCTAAATCACAAATATATAAATACTAATTACTGTAATTTCTGTCCTTACAAACATCTTTGTAATAAATAGTAAAAAAAAATATTAAATATACGAGGTAAATATAAAAATGCCTACCTATAAAAACAAAACAGACAAACCAATAATAATTGATTTAGACTTTACAACTCGTGTAGTAAAACCTGGTGAAACTATAGAAACATTTAAATTTCTAGATTATATAGAAGGATTAGAAAGAATATCAGATATGCCTCTTTTTAATCCATTCTATTATTTAACTAGTTTTAATTTAGTAGCAGGTGATGAAAAAGAAATTGATATATATGATAAGACAAATGGTAATAATTCAAAGCTAACTATATATTCATCTGGAGGACAGATAAAGGTATATGTAAATAGTAAAGATTATGGATATTTTTTGGTTAACGATGGAGAATTACTTGAGATAAATAATTACAATATTATTGGAAAGATTATTATTGAGGCTGTATCTGATAGCACTATTACTGTTTCAATTACAAAACTTTAAAAATTAAAAAATATAAGGAGGTGTTAAGGTATTAAAATGAAAAGAAAAAGCGCGCCTTTTGAATTTGTAATTAGAAAAGTAAATGAAAAAATTAAAACAAATGAAGATAATATTGAAAAGCTAATAATAGATACATATCTAATAGATGATATAAAAAACATTGATAAAAAATTAGATAATTTAGAAGATATATTAAAAGAAATTGAAAACCTAAATAACCTTACCCTTTCAAGATTAGAAAACTTAAACAAATTACTAGAAAATATAGAAAAACAAATTTCAAATATAAAATCTTCAAATGATAATAAAATAAATGATATAAAAACTAAACTTGATAAATTAATTGAAGCTATACATAAAACTGCTAATGATTTTTTATCAAATATAAAAAATGTTAATTATAAAAAGATAAGTGAATTTCCACATTTGAGACTTTCAAGAAATATAAACTACCTTTTACTCACCTCAAAACCCCGCGCTTCTAAAAGCAATAAAAACAACTTAAATATATTTACAAAACTATTAAATCTAATTAAATCAATATTTGGAAAATAATAAAAATAATAAAAAAAGAGAGAGTAATAGGGAAAAAGATGAAGGAAATAAAATTTGTATTTTTCAAAGGTATATCAAATATATCTAAGTTAATAAGAAAGATAACAGGTTCAGTATTTTCACATGTAGGATATTTATCTACAAAAGATAATACATTAATAGAATGTTGGCAAGCAGATAAAATAAGATTAAGAGATTTACTATCATTTCACCCAATACAAAATTTAAATAAAAAATTCTGTTGGAAATATAGTTCATTTAACAACCACGAAAAAGGCACGCCTTATGTAATACTTTCAAAAAAAGTTCCATCAACAATATTTGAAGTAATAGATAATTTATTTAGATATATGGCTGAATATAACATTCCATATGATATATTAGGATTATTTGGTAGATTAAATAAGAATTTAGATAGTAAATATGGAATGTATTGTTCTGAAGGTTGTCAAAATGTTTTATGTTTTACACAAAGATTATATTTAGATAAATATGGTAATGATTTAATATTAACAGATATAAATGTTCCTGGATATAGAACAGACCCAGGTATGCTTTATTACATATTACTATCTTGTGATTATAAAATAGTAGATGAAGGTGAAACTTAATTATGTTAAAGTTTTTTAAAGATATTTTAACTGAGAAAACAAGCGCGGGATTTGAAAAGTATTCATTTACAAGATTTTCCGCGCTTCTATTAATAACATTTTACATAATAGTAGCTACATATAAATTAATAAAAACTGGAAATCTAATAGACATTCCTACAAACTTATCTATCCTAATTGCAGGTTTATATGGAGTAAATAAATTATCTACTTCTATCATGTCTAGTAAATCTATTACTAGTTCTAATTCTAATTCAGGTTATAAATCAAATAATAATATAGATAAAGATAATTTTTACTTTACTCCTAAGGCTTATTGATATTTGCACTATTTTAAGAGGCGCGCAAATTTTCAATGCTTCCCTGCGCGCCTTCTCATTTCAAATATTCTGTCTTAAAGCTATCATAACATATCCGATTTAGAATAATCCAAATCAGAAGGTTGTATATTTCTATTAGAGCTCAGATTAACCCTACCCTAAGCTATCAAAACCCCGCGCTTGCTAATCTCTTATATAAATACTAACCATTTACAATACTACACCCTCTAATTTGGATTATTCTAAATCGGATATATAAATACCTATCCAAAATAAAATAATTGAAATTATAGCCTCTGTATCAATTTTTATCTTTTATAACAATTTGTATTTAAATATATACTAATTTGATATTTCCTAACAAATATATACCACCTAACGGTGGTATAGTAAAAATTCCTAACGGAATTTTTACAAAAATAATACCTGTATACTAAATACACTTATTTATACTTCCTGTAAACAAAATACAGTTTCTTTTCTATTTTCTATTTAATACTAATACTATCTTTATTAATTTTAATTTTCTATTATCTATTTCCAATACAAATAGCATAGTTAATATTTACTACTGTTTATGTAGTACAAAAAAAATGATTAATTTCTATATAAGTAGTAAAAAAAAAAATTACCAAAATTTCTATGTATCACTGTAAGTCATTGTAGTTCAATAATTAACACAAACTTTGTCTAAGCATTGGAAATGAATTAGCTATAATAGGTGCGGAGATTTTAGGGCAAGTTTATATATGCTCCAATCTATATTCGCCTTGTTTGAATTTTAGTTTCTATTATTAATATCTAAAAAAAATCTACAAAATTCATATGTATCACTGTATCTTATTGAATTACAATAGTTAAGAATATCTTTGTCTAGTTATTGGAAATGAAAGAGTTTTATTAAGCGCGGGATTTTGAATTAAGATTGCAAGGTTCTACCACCAAACGGCGCGCTTGCCTGTTAATCTCTTATATAAAAGTAAAAAAAAAACTAAAAATATTATTATGTATCACTGTAAATTATTGAAAATAAATAAATAAGAAGATGTTTGTCTACATACTTTCTTCCAATTACTTACAATATCAAACCTTCTAATTTCAATTATTCTGTATAAGAGGTACTAGAACATATCCAATTCAGAATAATTGAAATTATAGCCTCTGTACTAGAATTATCATTTATATCAAATGTATTTAGATATGAATTTTTTGAAACTAAATAAATATATACAACCTGACGGTTGTATAGTAAAAGCTCCTAACGGAGCTTTTACAACAATTACTGTATACGAAATACAAACTATATACTTTTGTAAACTAAATACAGTTTTATATTCTCTATCAACTATTACTAATATCTAATTTTTATTTTTTAATTTCTATTTTCTTA